>Ga0265595_1000724_pt1 | contig 27683 bp, 36 predicted proteins | sample saktaG_15_FD_190148 | JGI IMG/M metagenome (GOLD analysis project Ga0265595, IMG submission 190148) | Saline water microbial communities from Sakinaw Lake, British Columbia, Canada - sak_2013_06_06_50m | ecosystem: Environmental > Aquatic > Non-marine Saline and Alkaline > Saline ...
TAGCCCTACTTAAAACCGCACATGAAAGCAACGCCCTCTTGCCGGTTGTGCAGCCTCTTACAAGGCGTAACGAGATCATCGTGTTCATCGATAAATACATGGCCAAGCACCCGTGGGAATTTAATGAGTTCGATGATATCTGGAACCATCTCTACGATGTTTTCAGGTACAGGACTAAGCGTGATATCAAGCGGGAAGCCCGCAATAGCGGATATAAGAGTGTGCTGGCATACGTAGAGTACGTAGGTGAGATAGACAGACTCTGGGTAGTGGCCAGGGATTTATTCGACAGATAACCTGGTGTCCGGACAACCATCGGCGTAAGCCCGGCGCGGACAACCGAGCCAGGTCTGCCTCCTTCTTAACCGCGCCCGGCCCCTGAGCCTGCGGGGGCCGGGCAATCATCAGGCAGAAAAACGATGACAAATAAGATCGCTGCAATATATGAATACCACGACCTATCCGGCGCCGTGGTTCACGAGACGGTGCGCTTTCAGCTTAAGCGCTTCACTCAGCGCCGCCCCGATGGGAAAGGTGGCCATGTTTATAGTCTGCAGGGAATTGAACCCGTACTTTACCGGCTACCGGAGATCACGCGGGCCATTAATAGAGGGACACCGGTTTTTCTGGTAGAAGGCGAGAAAGATGCTAACAACCTGGCCAAACTGGGCTTCGAGGCCACCACCTGTCCAATGGGTGCCGGCAGTTGGCATAAGAGCTATACCTCGGCATTAAAGGGTGCCCTGGTGCTTATTTGCCCCGATAAAGACACCGCGGGTTGGAAGCATGCTTCAACTGTTGCAGATGAAATATATCTTGGTACGGAGTGCGTGAAGATTGTGATACTGCCGGGTCCCGGCAAAGATGTCAGCGATTGGATCGAGGCCGGCGGCACTAAGGAGCAGCTTGAAGAATTAGCCGATGATGCTTCGATCCACATGCCCTTGGAATATCGCCGGGAATATGAGGCGCGGTTGAAAATCATGCAACCTGGGGAACTTATCGAGGAATTGGAATGGTTGAAGACGGCGCCGATCCGGCATCAACCCAAATTACCTTTGATTGAATGTCAGCTTAGATTCTGGCAGCAAGTATTAGCTTATGAGATACCGAAGAAGGGTGGGGTGAAGATTTGAGCCAACCTGAAATTATCGATAACCGCACATCCTATACCTTTAAATGGAAAGACGAGCAGTTACAGGTGGTGGTCACACGGCTGCACGAGCATAGGGACGGGCACATCAGCTGTGAGTTGGACTGGACCACCACAAACCCGCAATACCATACGCATTTATTACGTACCAGTTTTAACCTATCGAGCTCATTAACCAAATCCAATTTAATCAAGCAGTTAGCGGAAGCGTACAAAGAGAAGGTCGATTGGAACGCTACCGTTGAGCAGCTACGGGTGATAACGGTGGACAGGATGCGAGCCGGAGAACCCATACAGGAACTATGGACTGATGACAAGATTGCCCCGCCTGAATATAAATTATATCCGATCTTACCGGAAGGTGAGCCGACCATGCTGTACGCAGATGGCGGAAGCGGGAAGACCTACGTCAGCCTGTACATTGCCATGTGTATTCAACTGCCGTGGATTGAGAATCCTTTGAGATTCAAGCCTAAGTTCGGCAAGGTACTGGTCCTCGATTATGAGGCCGGCGGTAATACGGCAACACTCAGGCTAAAGCGTATAAAGATGGGGCATGATCTGCCAGAGTTCATGGTGGAATACCGCCGATGCGAAATCCCTCTTGAAAAAGAAGTAGACCGAATCGTGTCATACATCAAAGAAAGAGAGATTGATACCGTTATTATTGATTCAGTTTTCGGCGCTAGTGCCGGAGGACTGAATGATGACGGCGTCGCCAAAGGCTTTTTCCAGGCTGTGCGGGGTCTGCCAACAACAACACTAATCTTGCACCATGTGGCTAAGGGCATCAAGAAGACGGATGACAAGACAGCTTATGGGTCAGCCTTCTTTAAAAACGCGGTACGGATGTCATGGGAACTGATTTCCGAAAGCGGAAAGGGGGAACCGACCTTGAAACTCGGTCTGTTTAACCGGAAATCCAACAATGCCAGGCTTCACAACCCGATAGGAATTGAGATTGAGTTTGACGATCCCTACGGTGCGGTTAGCTTCCACCCGTATGATGTTGAAGGAGATGGCAGTGAAGTAATACAGCAGAGTCTGCCTCTTGGTAAACGGATTATAAACGCCTTAAAACACGGTCCAATGATAACCAGTGACATAGCCAAGGAAGTCGGCTCGTCCTACCACCAGGTCGCAGCCCGTCTCAATGAAATGAAAAAGGCCAACAAGGCACTGAGATTGCCTGATAGCAGATGGGGGTTAATCAGTGACAGCCAGTAATCTCAAAGTTACACCCCAGGTTACAGGAAAGTTACAGGGTGTAACAAAAAGGTTACAGGGTGGTGTAACCATGCTGACTAATATTGAAGCTAAATGGAAGGTTTGTAGCTATGAGTTACAGGTGTAAGTTACAGGGTTACAGTCGTGGTTACAGCGAGGATACTTAAGAAATATATTTATATATTTCTTAATACCGAGTAACGGTTAGTAACAGTATGAAAATAGAAATATTTAACTTGGTAATCATCTTTGAGAGGTTGCCCGATATGAGGTTATCCGTCAACGGGTTATACAAGCTGTCTCATTGGGGGACCAGGTCAAGGATTGTAGCCCCGGCTAAAGAAGAGGCTTTTTATCTGGCCAAGGAAGCATTATCGAAATGCGATTACTGGAAAACACCGGAGATGGCCAGGATTCATTACGAGTTTTATTCCAAGACCAGGTCGGTCAAGGACATTGAGGGGGGATTGATCCCTGCCTGCAAACCCTGGGTGGACGGCCTTGTACGGGCCGGCGCCCTGAAGTCCGACAGTGGATGGCACCTGTGGATAGGTCGTGGTGAACTGAGATCCGCTGACCATAATCAAACAAGGTTAATCATCGAGCCTATGGAATGATTCCGAGGAAAATACGACAGCAGGTGTATGACAGAGCTAAAAATCTATGCGAGGTATGCCGCACCCGCGGTGATTTCCGCGGTCTGGCCATACACCACAAAGTTAAGAGGTCCCAAGGGGGTAAACACGAATTGAATAATCTGATCCTGCTGTGCGGCCGGCACCATGCCAAAGAACACGGAATAAAGGAGGTTATTGATGCCTGAATTCATAAGTTGCTGCAATGAACCCAGCCGGTTGACCTGGTTGAGCTTGGTCGCCAGGTTCAAAGTGAAGGCTCGGATAAAGGCTAGGCGAAATATCACACTTAAAGCCAAGAGGGAGAGCCCTGAGCAAATCGCGCGCTTAATGACTATAAAGCCGGGATGGAATAGAAGCGATGGGATACAGTAACGAACAAATACAGTTTATCCTGGAGCACTATATGGAGTTGGCTTCCGGTAATATGCCAATTGATAAGGCCAAGGAACATATGAAATCGTCCAGTCCCAGAAACCCGGAGGAGATATTTATCATCTGGAAGGCTGATATCGACCGGGCTATTAGCAGTCTGTGTCCTGAGCATGATCACTGGCATAACGTGGCAACAGAGATAACACCGTCGATGCTATTGCATATATCCAGATCGAAGGATTTGAGCAGGATGCAGAGGGATATTGTGAGCCTTTGTATAATTCGAGACTGCCACGCCCAGGATTGTGAGAGGGCTATCTATTGTGAGAATCAGGGTATTATTACCAGGATGCGGAAGTTCTTGAATGGTAAGTTTAAGAATAAACCAAAAGACGTAAGTCAGATTTGAACCGGCGACCTTCGGGTTATGAAAGCTTGAATCTAGAAGCTTTTTTTTAGCCATTGGATTTCTCTTCCACAACTGGCTCAATTACAGGATCAAGCATTATATGTGGCTCTTTAGGCTGTTCCCTAAGTTCCTTAGCTCTGGCGATGATCTGCTTGGTCACAGCATCATTGAGATTAAAGCGATACTCAGAGCGATTACCTTCGACCACTACCTTGCCTACTCTATTGAACTCTTGGCGTAGAAGCTTCCTGAGTACTGCTGGGGACACGCCAGCCTTCATAGAAAGTTCCCTTGCAGTGAGTAATTTGGTTTCCTTTTCCTTCTTGATGTGTGCTGTCATTTTTTCTCTCCTTTTACGTTTGATAACTTGATAATAAGAGAAAAAACGAGAAATCTAAATGGGTAAGTTCACATAATGGGAGAATAATTTTAATTATGTAACACTGAGGGGGCTCAATTGGAACCTCGATTCAAATGCCAGTCATTAACTGAAAAAGAAACGCATAGCAGTACTTGATAATCTCGTGGTGCTCTGGAGATGGGTTTATATTCCCGTGAATCAACATATTCCTAATCTGATACATTATTTCAAATGTACCAGGAAATAGTTTCGTAGTGTCTTTTGTCACCCATATTTTCTCCAGTCTGACAGAGTTCGCAGTGTCGTTTTCTTTTCCTGTCAGATCACAGGTAACGGACTTATGATCATAGTCCAAGACGGTATAACGAAGCGAGCATATTATGCCACTATCCGACGTTACACTGGCATTTTCTAAAGCGTAATGCAGTAATTCGATGTTCGTTCTGAAGCTGATTCCATCTCTTGAGTTGGCCGTAAACAAGTCCTTGAATCGTTTGTACAAGAGATTTCTCGTCGTGTAGTCAGACTTTATCTTGTCTACGAGATTCCGATCCACGGTACCTACATCCGCGTAGTGTGAGCGATACCACGAATTACACGAGAGCCACAATGCAATGAAAGGGGAAAAATAGTCAATCCTCGACTTTTCTAGCCATTCTTTTCTATATTCTGGCATCTGGGTTTCCCATTCTAAGAAACATGAGATTCTTTTTGATCCAAGTCTCAGCGTCCGTTTGGTTCTCCTCAATGGCCATTTCTACCCCGTGCTTAGCAATCTCAAGCAAGTCTCTAGATTGTTTTCGTTTTCTAAAGGACTGGGCAATCTTGTGAGATATCTCTTCTTGCATCTCTTTGCCAATCAGTGGGATAACGCAACTTCTTATGCTGTCAACGAGCCAATGATTAATGACCGAACCACCAACATCACGCTCAATCTGTTTTTGCACGATTAACGAATTCAAGACGAGCGTCAGGTACTGGGGAATGGTCTTCTGTAGATCCAGTATCCTCAAACGTAGTATCCCGCTTGAAGGAACCATCCTTTCAGGCGCATCACTCAAGTAGTAGGCTATCCCCGGTGTTGCGTCCTTCGAAAGTAGTATTTCTCCTTTTTGGGGTTGGCATACTTTTAGACGTCCGTACAGAGAATCAGATATGAATTGCTGATTATCATCGCTAATCCCAAATCTTGTGAGATTGCTGACACGAATAAACGGAACTCCATTATCTTGATATGCTTCACTTCCCGGTTCCAGACATTTCTTTATAGCTACCAAATCACCAAGGTGTTCGTGGTCATCTAGCGACTCAAGAGCTTCCCTCAACTCATCGTACTTGGGCTGATAATACTCTGCATCAATACGATCTGCAGAACGTGTATCCGAGAATCTCTTCGTGAATGATAGGGGACACATGGGCTTCCAGTTCTTCAACCCGAATTCAGATAGCAGAATCTGTTCTGCCTCTGAATACAATTCACGTCTTGTACCGTCGCTACTGATACCCTCCAAGACAATATTCCTTATCAGTGATTGGAAGTGCCCACTAAGAATAGGTACCTTTATCGTTTGGATCAAACCTAAATTCAAGTTTGGTTGACCTGTTCCTGTTCTGAAACGTGCAATCTGGGATTGTCCGAATTTGCAGTTCAGGAAGGTTGAGAGATAAAAAGGATCTATGGCCTTTTCCTTCAAGGTAATTTTGGCTATCGCCTGATTTGAACTGGCGTCAAAGTCAAAATTATATACGGCAGCTTGCCCAAGATATGCCCCTGCCATCGTCAATAATACTTGTCCAAATTTGCAGTGCGATTTATGAAGGATGCTATGGACTTCCTTGGAGACGAAGTGCAGATTGTCAATATCCACTAGATTATTGTTAATGTCTTCGGTGACGAAGAAGGGCATCCCCTGTGGAAGGAATTCAATATAATTGCAGAGAGAATAAGCTCCAAAGTTCACAACCGATTTCGAGAGCTGACCAATTGTCTGGTGCTCGGTGTTCTCAATTAAATTCTCGGTTTGAAGGTGAATAGGCCGAAAACACTCCGCATCTATCCTGAAATCTTGGATTTCTCTGACTTTTTTTAGACTCACTACCGAGCATTCCATAGACTACTTCCAAAAACTCAGGCCTTCTTCCCTCGCCCACTCAATAAAAGCCTCAGCAATACCATCCGGCAACGCATTGTCTTGGTTATGTAGGTCATGCTCGATAATGAAATGCCCATATTTATCCAGCTTGCGTTTGCCAGCGCCATTTCTTGTGTAAACGTATTCCCCAGAACTGTCCTTACCAGATTTCTGAGAAACAGCAAAGAATATGGGATAGTCGTCCTTTTGGGGGCAAAGACTCTTGTCCCATTTCTGCAGGAACAACACGCTTGTCTTCGTTCCAGTATGAGGTTTGAAGGTATTGTTCTGCAGACCTACCACAGCGATAATGCGCGCTTTCTCAGCAATGAAGGTCCGTATGTCTTTGTCAGACGTGTTATTTAACCGACCTTGCGGCAATACAATGGCCATGCGTCCACCAGGTTTAAGCAAGTCTAGGTTTCGTTCAATAAAAAGGATATCCCTGCTCACCTTTGGCTTTGGTTTGTTCTTTGCGTTATAGCCGAGTTCATACTTGTGTATTATGCGCGATTCTTTGATATCTCCGGCAAAGGGGGGATTAGCCATCACAACATCAAAGAGAAATTCCTTGTAGGAGTCCTTTTCCTTCATCAACGATTTAAGACGTTTGAACCCACTACCGTAGGTGTTTAGCCATTCAGGATTAGTCACCGTTTCGCCCCATCGGTCGTAGTCCAGCGAATTAAGGTGCATGACATTGGTCTCTCCGTCACCCGCAATAAGATTCAAGGTACGGGCGACACGGACAACCTTTTCATCAAAATCTATGCCGAACACCCTCAGAACATCCTCTTTCTCTTCCTGCGAAATATCAGCATTTTCGAATAGGTGTCCAGTCAATTGAAAGATGGTATGAACAGTAAATCCGCAAGAACCCGCAGCGGGATCCATCATGTATTCACCAGATTTTGGATTCAGCATCTTAACGCACATATCGATGACGTGCCGTGGTGTAAAATACTGCCCTTTTTCACCTTTTGATGATTTACTCACTAGATACTCAAATGCCTCATCAATAACTTGCAGATTGGAATTGAAAAGTTTCACATCTTGGAGACTGGAAACACAGACTGAGAGATGCGACGGAGAAAGATCAATCTTGCTTTCATCCGGAAAGATACCTGGCCAATTGTTCTTCGCCTCATCAAACAACTTCTGAATCTTCTTTTTCAATTCACCTTCCGATTGGCCAGTGTTTCTGAAGTCCATTACCCTGAAATTCTTGGACAGCTTTATCATAGTACTGTCAGACTTAAGGAAATCCTTTAGCTTCTCGTAATCGCTGTACTCCGCTATCGCTAATTGAGCATGGATAACCGAATCTAACGAAATCTTGTCTTTTTGACTCTTGTGCTCATCATAGAGTTTGATGAATATCAATTTGAATACTTCTTCAAAGACGTCCACCCCCGCATTGGCCAGAACTTCATCCTCCATCTCTGTGATAAGCATCTTCAGCGTTTTACCTTCATTCGGGATCTTGTCCCGGATGATCAGATCTCGCCATGTGAACTGTTCCTGCAGTATGTCTTCAAGGGTCTGATTTTCTCTAGGAATATCCGTAATATCTGCAAATACATTGGGGTCTTTCCGATTATAGTGGGAGATTTGGCCACCGTTGGTCCATACACCGATAGGTGCACCTGTGGCATTGCAATACGATTTAAGTTGATTCTTACCTTCCTTCAGCTTGGGCTTTTTGACTTCGACAATGATATATTCAACGGTAGGTCTGTCTTTGTCAAAAACCACCACATCCGCAGATTTGATTTCACGTCCAAAACTTACTGGGTGCTCAAATCTGATTCTCTTTTTGGGATATTCGTATTTATTAATAAGCTTGGTGGCATATAACTGCCTGATTATTTCTTCCGGTTTAAGCAAAATGTCCTTATCTCTGATTATGCATCGTACGTATGGCTTCCCATCCTTTGATATGATCCTGGACTCCAAGTCCCGTATCTCAGCTGTTGAAAAGAGTGAAATGCTGTATTCAGAGTCCCTAAGTATTGAAGACAGATTAATCATATTGTCCATCTGATAACCCTCTTTTGAAGAGCAAGAACCTCTTTAATAACCCGCTGTTGGGTTGACACCTAATTGCGAAAACCCGACTAGCGTAAAAGGATACTCCCTCACCCGTCCCATTTCAATATGTGAAGCGTTACGTCAAACCGCGGCTTGGTTTGGGAATGCTTAAACTCGATACAGCAATCGGGACTATAGCTCCCAGGTTATAATTCCATTTCAAACGTTGGCTGAATCGTTCTCATGCATTGACGTCGTATTCTATGTGATGATAGTCCGCCAGGCTATGGATATCACTTCTTTTGGACTGAACCCCTGTAACTGGACAGATGATGTTGGGGCTTACTGGCCAGGATAGCTACGAAGGGGCTGAAGGTTGATTTGGGTATCACGGAGCACGTCCATATGGCGTTCGATCACAACCTGCTTTTGCTCAATGGTTGACATACGGTCGCTCACGTTTAAGAATAGAAGCACCTGTAATACCATGGCCAAGATCAGGGACGCCAGGATGATTATTTGAATGGTGGAATATGTTTTATTATTCATCCGCTGTACCCCCCGGTACATTATAAACAATAAAGCACAGTAATTTAAGATATCTTTACTCATCTTAAGGGCGCGGCATGGATGGCTGGATAGTAAAAACCAAAATTAGGCCAGAAGCTAATGACATCGTAAAAAGCGACATAAAACAATAGACCCTATTGATACTGCGGGGATAGAATGCGGGCGAGGTGAAAATTATGAAGAAAAGAGAAATCAACAATGAGACAATGCTGATGGCGGCTATATTTGGTCCGTGGCCCCCGGAATCTAATGAGCGATACTACGATGAAATCAACGGGATCAGTTTACACGATGCTTTGATAGATGCAGTTAATAGCGTTGCAGGACAGAATGAGACTAATGTCAGGGAGGTGATAATAGAAAGATTTGGTTTAATCGACAGGCGAACTAAAACGCTCAAAGAAGTTGGACAAATACTAAATGTCTCAAGCTCAAGAATTAGACAGATTGAAATCTCAGCAATGAGAAGAATACGCCATCCATCACGTTCTTCAAAGCTAAGAATATATATCAAGTAAAAGGGTTACGGAAAGGATATCCTAAGTATCTCCAGGGTGGGTCAATGCGAGTGAAAATGGTGGGTCAAAGCTCGTGGTTAAACCACTGTTTACGGGTCAATGCCGGTGGTTATTTACACTGGTCTCTTTTAATTTCATGTTTGAAATCTGTTTGTGCAAATTTTCGTAAATTTTTTTTATCAAATTTGGTGCTTGCGGACAAGTACTATTCACTGAATAAGTTGTAACCTTCTCGTTATCAACTAAAAAAGTAAATTCCTGCAATGGAAATACTTTGCACACTAATGGCCTGTATGTATAAATGGAGCATAAATAATTCGTATCTAAAAAGAGACAAGGGTAAGTCAAATAACCGCCATGAATCATATGGTCTGTAAATTCAAAATCTTTTTCTATATAATGCTGCTTAAATTCCACACACTTCTGATATGGCAATCGCTGTTTTATATTAACCGCTTCTTGATCCGATATAGCTATATGGTTAACTATTCCAAAGGAAACAGTTGCCTTACTACTTTTGCAACATAAGGCATCGCAATTCTTACAATTAAGTAAGTTTCCCAAAATCATATCTACTGTTTGCATAGATAATTCCATAGGGGGCAATGGAACAGGTTGTTCTTTATCTATACAACGTTGAATTACTTTATCTACATCTGCCAGAAAGATGTCTAATGGTTGCGTGTAATCTGGATATTTAAATTCTTCCATAAGTCTATTTGACAATTGCTAGCCCAATCCTCAGAAGCCTTCAATAATGTATAAGTGTCGTCATGCACTGTTTTTACAGCTCCAAACGGTTGATGCAATAGCCTTGAATTTGCTAATACTCAAAGCGCCTCTTTCATTTCTTGCTATAGAACCAGGCTTCTTTAATTCACGTTCAATATCAGCCCGAAATGCTTCATATATTGTGATAGGCTTAAAGTCGGCGTCGATCAAGACAAGCATCACTGTGTCCCACCCATGATCAAGCTTGATTCTGCCTAATCGCTGCCCAGAGCTGGTATCTGGAGGTACGCATCTGGTTTTTATTTGGATTCGGTGGCCATCAGGTGCAATAGCGTCGTATCCAGGCTGTCTTGCCTCAGTGAGTTCGAGGCCAAGCAAATCCGCCGCAATAAATTCCCCGACCTCACCTGTGATGCCGAGTGGCTTGCCAGTGATCTCCCTATACTGCTTTGCTACCGTCCTGGCCTCTTCGATTATGCGTTTCAAGGCAATGAGGTCAATTGATCCCGACATAACTACTATACTCTTTCCCTTACATTATAGCTGGTAAAGCCATTGTATATCATAATCAAACCTCTTTGAAGCTGTTACAGCATGAAACGTAAGGCCAAGAAGGAAATGAAAGATGCCAAGGCCGTCAAAATGAAGAATGGCAAACCGGCAACCAAGGGTGTCTGCCCAAAATGCGGGACCAAGATGTACCGCATCGGCAAAGCATAGTATAAAAAGACATCGTGCAGAAAAGTTGGCTTCCCTGATACTCCCTGAACTCATAAACATTTATGTCCGGCATTGGGGGTACAGTCCACTTATACGCTAAATATATGACCCTGGCGCCAGAGCTAATCCATTATAGGTTGGTAAATCTTGTGGGCGTACTATAAGCAGTTTGCATCCACTCAATTGTACTTAAATCTAATGCCTCGATTGCTTCCAAAGATACTGGTTTGTATCCAATAACCTCTGCGCTGACATTAATGGTTTTATTGAACCCGTTTATGAATGGATACTTTTTAGGAAAGTTGTTGTGATGATGCCCATGTATCACCCATCCATGATAATGTCTTCCATAATAAGGATCATGCACTAAAAGATATTTATGATTGCTTGTTTTGAGGATGCGAGTACATGGGGCACGGGTTCCGTGGTCATGGTTGCCTTTGACGGAAAGCTTCTTTCCATTAAGGTATTTTCTCCAATACCACCTATTTTTGCCCCAATCCCCTAAAAAATATATCGTGTCGTCCTTCTTAATGGTAGCATTCCAATTATCGGCAATTGTGGTATCCATTTCACTAATATCATCAAATGGACGATGGCAACAAATTCTAAGGTCATCTTCACTAAAATGGGTGTCTGATATAAGATATGCATTATGCTGCCGTGGGGAAAGCCTATCAAGAAATTGTTTGAGCAAACTCACAGCATTCTCCATTACTTTTGTCGAAGCCACTTCCTTATGACATGGCAATCAAGATAAAATTTGAAGTTAACAGGTTGGCGCAGAAGGCCAATATATCAATGGATCTGATGAAATGCCATTTCATGCGCAATCGCTCCAGATCAATATACAATACATTGATTGTCCACCTATAGCAAGATAGGACAGTGCGCGTTACATCAGACCACTTTATATAAACTAAAAACATGTTGAGTCTTTAAATTTCTAATGATATTCGCTTGTCCACGGTTGAGGCAGGAGTCCAAATCAGCCATAATATAGTCTGAATGATTGATAATCACCGAAGAGCACAAGGTTTATTTATTTGGACACTTCCTTATGAGACGTAAAACCAATTCAGTCACTTAACCACTATAATGCCAGAAAACCAAGGCCCCGAAACAGATGAGAAACGGCTCAACACATATTCGCAGCACATACCAAAAGTCATTATCAATCCATTGCATCAAAAGCTTCTCCTCGTAGCTGTTGCAATCGGTATGCTCTTAGATGGGCTTGATGGATCTATTGTGAATATAGTTCTCCCTCAAATATCCAAATCATTCAACACCGATATCGGGACCATTTCATGGGTAGTTATCACCTATTTTTTAATGATGGCAGGACTCATTCTCATCTTTGGAAAATTGGCTGAACGCGGTTTTCTTAAGAAAATATTCCTTGGCGGTGTTCTCATCTTTACACTTGGATCTGCTGCATGTGGAATCTCCCCCGATTTTGGAATACTGCTTGCCTCTCGTCTTTTTCAGGGCACGGGAGCGGCAATGATTGCTGCAACTTCACTGCTGCTGTGCGTAACATATCTCCCGAAAGATATGCTGGGGATGGCTCTTGGGACAATACTAATGGCGTCCTCTATAGGGGTCGCCGCAGGTCCTGCTATCGGCGGCTTCCTCGCCCACTATCTGTCCTGGCACTGGGTTTTCTTAATTAATATCCCGATAGGGCTCCTTTTATTGCCATTTGCCATGTGTGTTGTCCCAAATGACATTCCCAGTACAAAACAGCCATTCGATCTTGCCGGTGCCGGCGTGCTCTTTGTAATGATAGCATTGGGAACTTATGCTCTGGAACGTATCTCCCATCTTGGAATTACCGATCCAAGTATATTGCTCTGCACAGTTATTTGTTTCATGTGTATTACAGCGTTTCTTGTTAGGGAACTTCGGTGTACAAACCCACTGCTTAACGTCCGTATTTTTACCACATGGAAATTTACTGCTGTATCTCTGGCATTTCTCATCACTATCATTGTACTTATGGGGATTTTCTTTCTACTGCCTTTCTTTCTCCAAGTAGGAATGCAATTTGACACTGCCATAAGCGGTTTGTATTTGCTGATTCCACCTATAATCACGGCAATTATTGGTATCCCGATTGGGAGATGGTCAGATAGAATTGGCCGTAGACCGTTTTCTATTGTGGCATGTCTTTTATTGATTGCGATTAACTGTATCTATCTGGTGATTCTCCCGGAGATGGGAGTTTTTCCGCTCATCGTAGGGCTAATTTTGATGGGTCTTCTTTGGGGACTTGCCGGGGGACCAGTAGCCAGTAGAGTTGTGGATTACTCACCAATTGGTGAAGAAGGTACTGGGTCATCACTGATGATTACCTCATCGTATCTCGGATGTATCATTGGCACCGCGCTCTACGCGACGACTTTCACGATTTCAACTGCAGTAGACGGTGTACTGTCATTTTCCAGGCTTGAGCTGGGCACATTTATGAATGGCTTCCATTTTTCCATGATAATAGGCCTTGTACTTTCAATTGTAGTATTCGTATTCTCAGTAATTGTTCTGGAGAAGAGTGCAGATGCATAGCAGATTGGCAATTGGTCTAATAAATGCACTGCTAACGCCGTTGAACTCTACTTATATTGCAAGTAAAATGGCGACATGTCCTATGATGTTTTTATTAGGCAAATTAGGAACATGATGCTGTTGACGAATTTGCGTCTTTCCTAATGAAAAATAGTATAGAATGTTTTCGGAGTAAATGGCAATGGGAAATAGAACACATTTTTATATACAAAGCAGGCTCTCAGGGTATGCAAAACATTATGCCCGCGAATTTATATACTATATCGCAAAAAAGTACAAAGTAAAAGGGCGTATTGAAGCAAGGCCAGTTCCTCATATAGGTTTATACGGTGAAAAAGAAACATACACTGATAATATCGAGAAAGTTAAACAAATAGTGGAAGCCATCGGTAATAGATACAGGTTAGTCCCATACACGATCAGTGGATTTGGTAAATTTGACCAAAAAGGGAAAAATAAAGTACTGTACCTGAAAATTGATCCGTCAGATGAATTGATCAAATTACAGAGAGATTTATATAAGGGCTTGAAAGAGATATCAAACGCTTCTAAGTGGGATAAGAAAGATCCGTTTCCCTTTCATATCAACATCGCATTTAAAGACATTGATAAGAAATTTGATCGTATTTGGGATGATGTAAGGCGGCATTCTAACAAAATACAAGAACATCTATTTGTGATAACTATTCTTGGTACGCGTAACAAAATAATAAACGAATATGACCTTATACTTAAGGAAATGTTGACGCGTGAGGAGGTTTTTCGCCGCGAATATCATGATAAAAGATGGAACGAATACCACAAGTTACTTGGAATTAATTGAGTATTCTAGTGATCCTTCTAGCCAATTGCCAGTTGTTCTAATAAGTGGATTGCTTGCTAACGATATTGAACTCTACCTATATTGCAAGTAAAATAGCAACATGCTCTATGACGTTTTTATAAGTCATTCAAGTAAAGACCATGACGCTGTTGACGAAGTTGCATCTTTCCTAAAGAAAAATGGTATTAAATGTTTTACTGATGACACTAATTTGCATGCCGGAGGTAATTTCCCCAAAATACTAGCTCCTGCTATAAGAGAAAGCAGCTTAGTATTATTAATATTTTCCTCTAATTCTGACATCTCTGGTGATGTTTTTAAGGAACTTAAAATAGCTGAAAAAAGGAAAAAAACAATTATTCCATTTCGTATTGAAGATCTGGAGTATAATGAATTGGAGTACATTTTAGAAGGAATCACCTGGCAGGATGGATTTCCTCCGCCTATTCAGAAACACCTGCCGAAGTTGTTAGATGTTATCAAGCATTATTTACTAGCCGGTGATGCTGCTCCACCTTTTGATCCAGTGACAACTCCTAAATCACCACCTCGGCCACATCCCAAGCCGCCAATAAAACCTGGTGTATGGTATCCAATAAGTCTGGATAAAGTAGACGATTGGGTTAGATCTAATATTCATATATGTGACTCTGGGAAGCTTTTAATAGGAAAATCGTGGGTCTATAGAAAGAACCCCTATACGGGTAAATATGAGAGAGCATTAAAAAGGCGATCGTAAAATAATTGAGTCCTAAGGCAGAGGTTGAAATGTTTGGCAAAAACAAGAGTATTCAAAAAAAGGACGATGCAGCAAACACACGAGTATCTGTATCAAAGGGCAATATTGAAATACGACATGAGGGCAAACCCGTTAGCGGTTCAGCCATGACAGGGTATGTGTATTTGCTTTTAGATCGGTCAGCAAGTATGGCCGGTAATAAAATCGGTCAAGCTAAGAAAGGTGCTTTGAATTTTGCGAAAGAAGCACTTAATAAAGGGTATTTTACAGGATTAATTCAATTCGACTCCAGTGCTCGTTTACTATGCGAGCCGTATAGAGACCTTTCTACAATAGAAAAGGCCATATCAAAAATGGATACCGGCGATACCACGCATATGGCAAAGGCGATTGGCTTGGCACATCAGTTGCTTAAGAGTGTTTCAGGTGCCCGTGTCATGGTCATTGTAACGGACGGCATGCCGAATGGGACTGGCGATCCAAACGCTAGCTTGAAAGCTGGGGAAGACGCTAAGAGAAGCGGGATAGATATAATCGCCATCGGTACTGATGATGCGGATAAGGAGTTCTTGAAGCGGCTTGCATCACGTACAGATTTGGGCGTCAAGGTTGAAAGCAAGAACCTTGAAAAGACAATAACGGACACAGCCAAAATGCTACCAGCCGGGACAAAAGGTATGCTTAAGGCTTAATTGAGTACCGAGACAAGTTGGGCTATGGAAGAGAACCTTTACTATATACTGGGGGTTGAGCAGAATGCCAGTCAAGACGATATCAAAAAGGCCTGGAAAGACAAGCATTGGATTCTCAGTGCCGATCATATGCAGGGAGCGCCGGAATCAGCCAAGCAAAAAGCTGAGGCTGATCTTAAGGAAGTAAATCGTGCTTTTGAAGTGTTAAGTACAAAACGTGAAGAGTACGATCGCATTTTACAACAGAATCCTAAAACAAATACCACACAGTCGTTAAGCGCACCAAAGCCCACAATCGATCCATACCATATAGAATTTAAAAACGTAGCACCAGGTGAGGTGAAAAAGGCGTCGTTTACAGTATTCAATACTGGCGGCCCATATTCGAAAATCAATATTAGTAATCCAGATTCATGGTTAAGAGTTGTTGCCTGGCGTTCCCTTTCAACCAGCGATGAACTACCTCTGAAAGTTGAGATTGAAGCGCAAGGAAAGGACTGGTACAAACGCTATTCAGACGTTATTTGTATTAGCCTTGATAGTGCACAGGGTAGGGTAAATGTTCTTTTGACAACCAGATTGAGACTTGAAGTTAAGGACTATAAATGGCATGACATAGATTTTGAAAATCTAAAAGCCTGGGTTAAGAAGAGAAAAGATTTTCTAGATACCGGGCAAGAACTACCGGGGAAAACCTTTAGCTACAGACTAAGCAAGAGTACACATAACTATCAATTTAGATTACGACATGGCCATAAAAGTGCTATCTATGACCCTTACCATTAAATGATCCAATTTCAAATGTCACCATCTTTCCGGTGTACTTGTGCTTGTTTTCATCCATTTTATTTCGTCAAGGTTTAAAGATTCCAACCAATCCAGACTGACCGGTCTATAATCAGTCAACTCCACGCTTACGTTGATGGTTTTTCTATTGCCATTTATAAAAGGGTATTTATCCGATTGGTTATTATGGACATGTCCGTGTATTGCCCAACCACTCCAATTCTTTATACCCTGAGGATCATGTATAAGTAAGAATGTATGTTTTTTCGATTTAATGATTTTCTGGCTTAAGCCATATTCATCATGAGGATGCCCTTTAATGTCAATGCCCCGGATTGATATGATATTACCACTAAGTTTTCCTTTCCAATATGAAATTGGTCTATGTCCCCTGCCATACGCCCAATCACCAAGAAAATAGACAACGTCATTTTCCTTAACCGTGGCGTTCCAGTTATTAACCATTTTCCCATTCATTTTGGTAGTAGACACGAATGGGATACGGCCGTTGGCAAGCACATATTCATCCACAAACGGCCTGTTGCAATATCTAATAATATTTCCATGATCAAAATGGGTATCAGATATAAAATAGATATTTTTCTTGCCCAGTAAATTCCGGAAATCTTTCAATAATCTTTCAATAATTGAAGGATGTTTCGGCGGGACAGAAAGCAATCCCAATTTACCGCGCAATTCATCGATTGTTTTTCTCAGCCAATAGCTGCTTAAAGCCTGACTTCTATTTAGCCATCGCTTAAGCATAAGGTCATATTCAAATCTGATTTTTTGGTCCTTGCCGATTATGCTAATTCGAACTAAATGTAGGCTTTTATCAGGAGTCGCCCAAGTTTTAACAATATTACGGAGATGATTGAAGGTCTCAATATATTCAGTTTTAGCGATAGCTATATGAAAATTATAATCGTTATCACGGTCGTAGGATTGTGGAGGAGCAATTTTGCTTTTTATTAGTGATTCTGCAATTTGTAACCTTAAAGTTTTGAGTTCGGGAGAGGGGTGGATTTTAATCATAATCCATTTCTTGTCAGAATTATCAAAGTAGCCAAAATTCCCTGTTCTGAAAGACACAAGTTCGTATCGTCTTGCAACCCCTTCGATAATAGACATGACATGTTTTAAACTCGATGTGTCTGTTCCATAATATAAAGCCATATGAGGAACCTCGATTTCCCCACTTCCATTGCCAATCAGTTCTATATTTAATCCTTTAAAATAATCCCTGGTATTTCCCCAGAAACGACATTCTATGAATATAGGCTCAATCATATTATCCAAAATCTGTTCTTAGCAGATAAAATGAGTTTAAATACCTCGCCACTATCATCGATACCTGCTCTCGTGCGTCCGGTTAGTCCCTGTATCCATCGATTTGGTATACCCTTTAAACCATGCAATGCCCCTACAGCAGCACCAACAATCGCACCAATAGTATCATTATCGCCAGTATCAGTAACAGCTCTGACTATTGCCTCCTCCGGATCGTTTGAATGTACGGCAAGAATATACAGAACCGAAGGAACAGTTTCAAATAAGCTGGCATGTGACCCCCATTTCTTGCAAGCGTCTTTTACTGATAATCCTTGGCTAATCGCGTCCTTAATGACCATTTTCGTATATTGCCATAACGGACCGCTATAAGTGTATTGAGAGTTTTTAGTAGATGAATACATAGTATCCCCTTCCAATTCTTTAGCAACAGAACAATATGTTTCTACCCACCAGGAAGGGTCGGGGGCTCTCCTCATTGCTAATAGCTGCCATAAAATATTGATGAAGGCAACACACGTCGCATTATTTGCATATGAATTGTGCGTCAGCATAGCGTTTATTGCGGCATCCGCATACATCGATGGGTTAGGGCATCTTAAATAAGGAACAACCGTAGGTGATATCCGCATCAACGCACCGTTGCCGAGACTATCCTGACCTGATTCATACCAGGGTTTATGTAAGTCTTTATAATTTTGGATAAAACCTCGAACGGTAGAGCCTATGCCAATGATATGATGTTTACAGAATCTTTTCGCTAAATTGTCAACTATAAGTCCATCATCTTGAATGAGTTGTTTCAGGGTCCAAAAGGTAAGTTGTGAATCATCTGTAGGTACGCCAATAGCCTTATTATTCGAACGACGACCTGGGACATAATTCCGGATTTCACCATGCATATTAACCCTACTATCCGCAGAATGCCCCTCTGAAGTAGCACCAAGAGAATCACCAATGGCGGCGCAAAGCAACATGCCCTCAATTTTCTCGAAGTCGAAATCACGCGGTAATAGCGGAGGTTGTGAATGAAAAACCGGGCTATCGTAAACACGGATCTTTTTATCTCTAATCAGATTAGCAAGCAAATCGCAATTATCAATCATGGATATCGTCCTATTAAGATTGACCTAGTCCAATGGTTGCCTTATTTTCATATCTAAATATGCTGCAACCATCGTTAAGGCGAACCTCATATTCGTTGGAAACGCTCCGGCTTTTTCTGTATGCGAAGTTATTTCCTGGAAACTCCCTCCCTTTTTCCAGCAATGCCAATTTCTCTGGTGTTTTAATCCAGTCCTTTAAATTATCGTAGTCAACAGGATGCCAGCAGTTATCAGTAATCAGATCACCGAAAAGGACTTTCCAAGGGGGATTGTCAACCTGGATAGCCAGATTATTATCGACCAGATTGTGATTCATACAATCAGTAACTTCTTTGATCACCTCTATTTTTGTTTTATTGCCATCAACGATGTTGCCGCCTGAATTATCTATTTGCAGGTCTTTGTACTTAAGTGATCTTGGAATAACTGTGTTGTAAATGTAATGTATCCTATCTATATTGCCTTCACGATTTAAGCGTCTATATAGCATATTAAGTTCAGAAACAGAAATGAATAATTTTAAATCAAATAAGTTGGTCAGCGTATTACTTACAAATAGTAGGAAACCGTCTACGATAATTATCGGCCTTAATTTTAAGTCATGCTCATTTATTTCCACATTGAATTTCTCTGTCCAACCGGCATAGGGCACTTTAAAACCGGTTCCCTTTTTCAAAGACGAGATAGTGCAAATTAGTTTATCCATCATAAGCGCTTCTGGGACCTCAAGATTATAGTTCCTGCCGTCATCGGTGCGCACAGGGGACTTAATCTTAAAAAAATTATCTTGACAGATGCGGATAACCTGGTGATTTCGAGCAGCAATATATTCAGTAACTGCCCCTTTACCAGAACAACTGGGACCGCAGATCCCAATAATAGAAGTTTTACTCAACGTCCCGTTTCTAAGACCTATTTGAGCACACCGAGCAACTGTAAGCCAAAAATCAATGAAGTTATGGCAGGTAGGATCATTATAAAAAATATACGGTGATGTCTCTTCCTAAAGGCGGTAAAGAAAAGTAGACCACAGATCAATGTGATACTGAATTGAGTTATGGCCAAAACAGTTGAGGACATGTTAAATACACCTCCAAAATATATTAAATCGCAATAATTATACTTCAGCAATACATAGTGCTTTTAATAAGTGGGATCATATAGAAAAGGAATTTTGTAAGGCTGAATCTCATTGTAACCAGTGTGAACATTGAATCTATATTTAACGGCCTCGCCACTCAATTGTTCCCCTTTTCTTAACTGGAGACGATTACGTCGAGCGTATTCAGTAAGGTACTTATATTTTATTGGCTTCCAAATATGGTCCGTGAATGGGACTGCTCCCATACTCATTCTAACAATTATTTCATTCAATTTATCCATCTGTTTCTTGGCAGCATATGTAAAGTTTATTCTTTTCTTTGTATGTTCAAACGCAAAATGGCCATCGGGAGAGGCACCTCCAGCCGTCTTGGTATAGCTACCGGCATCGCAAATAAAATAGACTACTATATGTAGATAAAGGGAGTAGAAATCGGAGCTATCCGTCTCAATCCCCGCTCTATATGCCATCTGTCCGATAGTTTCTGCGGTAGCTATAGCATCTCGCGTATTAGCAAGATATCTCCATAGTGGATCACCTGATACAAGAGCAAGTCCTATCCGTTCCTCTTGTGAATTAAAGGCAAAGTTATCTCTGAAATCAGTTTGACACATTATCCATTGGATATTATCCATAGAAAATCCGAATTTTTTACCAATATCAGCTTCCTTATGGATATCTGCCATACCGGTATCATGAAGAGCCAAAATAACTCTGAACTTTTCGCGACGAATCAAAGAATCTGGAAATTCTATGTCACTGAAATATCGATAATTATCGAAAAGAGATACTGTCCTTATTGCATGTTCTTCAACGGTGAGCCACTGGTTTGTGTGAAATTTGGGGTACGTCTTCAAGAAAGCTTCTTTAAAGCCGTTGTATTGCTCAAGCCGTAATATTAATTCACCTGCTGAATAGCTTTGTCCACTCATAATAACCGGGTCCCAATCAAATCAACTTTACTTTACTTTTATCATCCCAAGTATTGACTTAACATGCTGGTATACGGGCAATGGACTCTGCATATCCCACCATATGTATGAAGTAAGCTCACCGCCACCCTTTTCATGATGACTTTTTAAATGCACATCTCCCTCAGCTACGACAAGGAACGCTTTATGATAGCTTACAGCACCGTTAAATGAACCTATATAGGTGACCTTTCGTGCTTTAAGACCAGTTTCTTCATGCAATTCCCTTGCGGCTGCTTGAAAGGATCTTTCTTTCTCATGAACTCCACCTCCAGGTAAAGAGAATTTTGATTTGCCTTTGTCCTTTACCAGCAAGACTCTCCCCTGTCTGATCACTACAGCCACGCCCCTTTTACGTAAATGCCTCTTTCCCATAAATTTCAGGAACATTATCACATAGCTCATTATTTGCTGCAATCAATAGTGTATCCTTTGAGAAAAGCATACTGATAATATTGTTATCTGTCGGGTATTACATCAACATAGCTCCCGAAACGAACTGCAAAATGCTCATTGTATTAGGTAAACTAATACGATAGAATCAATGACATTAGAAAGTCATAGTAAAGAAGATTATTTTAACGTAGTAATATGACAACTTATTTTACGGCAGATTTGCATTTACATCATACAAATATCATTCGTTATTGCCACAGGAATCCGCCTTTTAGAAATGTACGCGAGATGGATATGCGATTAATTGCAAATTGGAATCGTGCAGTTAGTAATACCGACACGATATACCACTTAGGTGATTTCTGTTTTACAAACGATAGCCGTGACTATGGTCAGGCTATGCATATGGTTCATGGAAAAACAGCCTTTATAAGAGGAAATCATGATAAGGGATTGCGAGATGCCAGTTATTTCATTTGTCGCTGGATAGATGGAATGAAAATATTTATGAGGCATTGGCCACCTTGGGATCATCCGCTCAGATTTAAGCATTCGATTGATATTCCTTTGGACGTTGACCTTATCTTATGCGGTCATGTACATGATAAATGGAAAGTGCATACGCATAATGTGGGACAAAGACGCATTCCTGTTATTAACGTGGGTACAGATGTCTGGGGATACAAGCCAATTGATTTGAATGCCATAAAGAAGGGATTATGAAAGTATGTCCCTTTAGAATAGAGCGAGATATAAAAAGGAATCTTGTATTTATTGATTTACTGGTGTCTATTTAATAGGTGCAAAATGTTCTTTTTTAATAAACTCAAAAAGAATGCTGACGATTTCCAGAAACTTCTATCATATTACAAAGCTGAATTGGAACTTAACGAACTATTGCTAAGAGAATATGACGCATTTCATAGCAATTTCAATACCGTACTAAATAAATATCTGGGAGGGGAGGTATACAAGGATACATTACTTTATGCCTTGAAACAACTCTACGACAGGCAAGTGTCTTCAGTTAAGAGAATTATTCAGCGCCGTTATGATTTGAGTCTCCCTTATGATTCTGGTTCAATATATTTAGATTCGGATCACAATTGCGAAGCTTTCTTAGAACTAATGGAAATAACCTATTTTGATGCGGTAGCAAATATCAACGGTAAATTTGACCGTCTGGATAAGAGAATTACAGAACAAGCTTTCATTAAATGGAAAGACTCCGTGGTGCGCAGACAAAGTGCGGAAAAAGAGCTTCAAAATAAATTGAAGATAGATGACGTAGCGTTTGTTAAAATTAAGAATGAAGCTAAAGCTAAAGCTACTTCCAGTCAAGCGAAAACACGGAACTCAACGTATGCTGTAACTTACGTAATAAACCCACCAAGACTGTGCGGAGTGACAGTTTCTGCTACAGTATTCAAAGACAGATGGAAACCATCTTGCGATTGGCTTAAGTGTGGACACTATAAATATGATCGCTATGACCAATGCAATATTTATGGGGATATCCCATCTTGGGTACAACAGCAGATACCTCTTAGTATTGAGCACATGTATAATAAGTTGCCACCTAAGGAAACTCAAATTATTAATTGGGGATACGGAGAGGGAGTGCATTTTGTAAATCAGCATGATTCTTCATTCGCCATTACCTTGTACCTAGGAAATGAATATGCGCAGGGAAGAGTATTCATGCGTAGCACCTCAAAATCCGCGCAAACAGATTGACAGGAGTATAAGTTGAACCAACAGACACTTTTACCCTACGATTGTTAGCGCGGCCTAACGTATTTGCCGATGTTTATATAATCGCTGAGAGAATAGCGTATGAATCAAATTCCTAAATTAATAGACGAATGGATCAATGTACATAGGGTTTATACTAAAGCATATAGCGGAGACCCAGCTTGGCTTTTCAGTTTACAAGAAAGAAAGCATGAATTAAAGCAAGTGGCTATCAGAGTATCCCAATTGGCAGCAAGGGGTAAGTTACTTGATATTGGCACAGGACCGGGATACTTACCAATTGAGATTGCGAAGAAATGTCCTAATCTAAATATAACCGGGGTGGATACTGAATTGAAATTGCTGAAAGACGCAATTACTAATGCTGGGAAAAACCGGCTATCGGAAAGAATTAACTGTATTAGAGCACAAGCGGAATATTTACCATTTGCTGATTGCTGCTTTGACACAATAACCAGCACTTACAGTTTTCACCTGTGGAATGAGCAACAGCAAGGAGCCAAAGAAATATATCGTATTCTCAAACCAGGGGGTACAGCAATGCTGTTAGTTGGGAGGCGATTCCTATTACGCGGCTGGCAATATTTTACCGACTGGTTCACTAACGGCACAATCTCAACTATCAGATCTTATTGCGTAAATGCAGGATTCAAGGAGCAGGACATCAAAATAAAGAGCATGCCCATGGTTCTTCAAATTATAGTTACGAAGTAATTCACTAAAGGATAACTTAATTTGATTAGAGACTTAGAAAAATGGACAGTCAACTGTGGACTATATTTTGGATCGACTGATGTCAGCATGCGGTATATCTGCTCGGATGATGTTTGGTGAGTGCGCATTACGTTGTGATGGTAAAGTGGTCGGCCAGGTATGTGTGAGGTCGGGTGTCAATAATGGATACCTATAGAGCCGAGCGTGAGCGTTGACAGCGGAGCGGATAAGACATAACCTTATAGCCGCAAACGATACCAGATGATAGGCATTGATATCAATAAATGTAACTGGGAGGCAAGGTTCTATGGCACAGCAAATTAAGGCGGACAAAGATTACACGTTATTAACCCAAATACTTCAGGTAGCAGACATTTTCGTCAAAATTAGGGAAAGGGAATTACTTCCCCAGAACCTTTCGGCTACCGCCGCGGAGATCCTCTTCCTGGTGGACGCCATGGGCGAGGATGTTACACCGGCCAAGCTCAGCAGGATGACTCTACGCGAACCACATTCAACATCCGGTATCTTGATGCGCATGGAAACACATGGCCTAATCAAGAGGACAAAGAACATGGATCGCAAGAACATGATCCGCATCACCCTCACCGCCAAGGGCGAAAAGGTACTCAGCCAGGTCATGAAAAAGGAAGGAACAGTGAACGTCCTTTCCAGGCTAACCGAGGAGCAGCGCAGTAAGCTCATGAAGTCACTGAGCGTTCTCAAAGAAGCGGGCAAGAAAGAACTCCACCTCAGTCCTAAAGCGCTTCTCTGGCCATGAATTGTAGAACAGGCTGGCTGAGATTATGAGCATATAGGTGCTGGTTGCGATATAGGACGATGTGATGCAGAAGTCGTATATATGCCCACAATGTGGCAAGGACGTTCCCTATATTACAAATCCATGTCCTAATTGCAAATTGAGGTTGGATTGGCGACAACAACCGCCTATACCGTATATACCGCCGCCTGAGGGATCGCAACAACAAACAGATAAACGATCTGTGGAAACAGTGCAACAACCCACAAAACAGCAACCAATTTATCAACCACCGAAAACTGCACAACCGCAGGTTGATCAACCCACTGCCGATCTGCAATCAACAAAAAAGGCCTCAATTACGCCAAAAATTATCTTGGCGATCATGGGTGGTGGCGTTTTACTTTTATTTGGGTCATTTTACATGGGCACATTGGCGGCGAAACAGTCAACCACTGTTCCTGCCCCGGAACCATACGTTACACCCGCACCTGAAATTACACCGGCACCCGCAATTACACCGTCATCAACGGGAAGCTATGTAGGTAGCATTAATAGCGATAAATTCCACAAACCAAGTTGCCAATGGGCGCAAAAAATAAGTAAATCAAATGAGATATGGTTCTCCTCGCGGCAAGATGCCATATCCAAAGGATATCAAGCATGCAAAGTATGCAACCCCTAAAAGCAACGGCGCTATTTTATTGCCTCTCTAAATACCTCCCCGTTTTAATAGCTGTATTCATCGCGTGTTTGTCAGCTTGCAGTTATTCTTATCCCTATCAACCGGCTACGCCAGTCCCCTCTGCGGTTGATACTGGGCCCATTGAGCCGGTTAAACCAGTGCCGATCATTGTTAATGCTAAATTAGTCAGGGTCGTGGACGGTGACACAATTGTAGTTGATATTGATGGGAAGCAGTATAAGGTTCGCTATATTGGAATGGATACGCCAGAAACAGTGCACCCTTTTAAGCCTGTACAGTATTTTGGAAAGGAAGCCAGCGAAAAGAATCGTGAATTTTTAGCAGGGAAAGAAATCAGATTGGAGAAAGATGTTTCAGAAACAGATAGATACGGACGGTTGCTAAGATACGTATGGGCGGGCGATATTATGGTCAATACCGAATTAGTGCGACTTGGTTATGCTGTTTCATATACGTATCCACCGGACGTTAAATACCAGGATATTATTCTTCAGTTAGAGCGAGAAGCACGTGAAAATAATCGTGGTTTATGGGCCGAAAAATCTGGAGATTAAATATACTTTAATATGAGGTTTTTAATGTCAAGAAAAAATGTGTCTGAAGTCATTATTGGTGTATTAGCAGTCGTTTCAATTATCTTGGTAGCTATAGAGTCCCTTGTTGCTGTTTCCCAAGACACACTAATATTCATATACATAGCAGACTTACTAATTTGTATTGTATTTGCTTGGGATTTCATCCAAAGGTTCAGAGTCAGCAAAAGTAAATCACACTTTATTAAAACTGACGGTTATGAAATATTGGCGATGATTCCTGCGATTGCTCTATATGCGTTAGGAACAATCCCCACAATATCGGTAGCACTTCGTTCCTTGCGTTTACTGAGGGTAGCCAGGGTAATCCTACTATTGACGAGAATGAAACGTATGATGTCCATATCAGGCAAATTTGTTCAAAGAACTAGCTTACTTGCTCTGCTTGGCATCACAGTCTGCATTATCTTTATTGGAGCTATTGCTGCATTAGTACTTGATAGTGGAACAGAAAACGCCAAAATAACCGACTTTTCAGATGCGATGTGGTGGAGTATCTCAACTGTCACTACGGTCGGTTATGGAGACATAGTTCCCACCAGTATATGGGGGCGAATTATGGGAATGGTTTTAATGATTGTTGGCATAGGTGTAATGACTGCTTTCATATCGGAGGTAAGCGCTACACTGGTGGAATTAAGAATGAAGCGAAACCCAGAAAATGATGACTTCAGGACTGCCATCATATCTGAAATTAAAAGCAGGATTGATAATATAGATAAATTGAGCGAAAGTGAAGTATATTTACTATTGCAGTCAATTCAGGCATTAAGAACGAAAGGGGAGAGTACTGGATAAGAGATGTTAATCCTGTTGCAAGAACCACTCATTATGCGATAGTGAGACAATATGTAAAGAATGTAGGGCGGCTCTATAAACCTTAGTACTGTACCGTGTAATATACCGCCGGATAAGGGTGGACTGAACCCGTGGGGACTAGATGGGTGAGGTTAGCGATATAAGCGTATTGATTGCGATAACAGGAGGTAATAATGCAGCAGTGGTATAAATGCCCTCAATGTAGCCAAGACATTTTATACGGCACCAATCCGTGTCCTCACTGTAATTGCTCTTTAGCCTGGTCTCAGCAGGGGCCAGTAGTATATGTACCGCCGATTGGGGTACCGCATACTGTGGCGCAGCCGGAAACCCCGACAGTACCCGTAGTGAGGGGCGGAGGCGGTATTAATTGTGTCAATTGTGGCAATATTATGCTACCTGTAAAAAGCAAGTTTGGATGCGGATGGTTTATTTTGTTCGGCATTTTTTACTTAATTTACTATGCCGGAAAAAGCGCAGATACCTGCCCAATCTGTGGGAAAAATGCTTTTAAGCGAACAGACGAACCTTTAGTGAAGTGAAATATATTAGCCAGCCCCGCTTTTCGATTAAACACTAATAATCAGTGATTGGTTACGCAGAACTGGTATAAATGTCCGCAAACAAAAATGGGGCGATGATTATGAGGCGGTTAAATACGAATACGAGAACCAGGTTAACGCATATAAAGGGTAACGATAGTGGACTGAACCCCTGACCTGCTCAAGTCTAATATGCTCAAGCTAACGCTTCAATCCCTATTGACACTGTAGATATGAAACCAGTTACTTGACAAATACAAACGAACGTAAATATAATAAAGGTAAGTTGGAAACGGCCGCAGAGATGCGGATGTTTTTATTTAGCCTGCTGGAACCCGGCGGGCTTTTTTATTGCACGTTGACATCCTTGCAATCGGCCGGCCTCATATAACGGGCATCAAACATTTAAACCCAGACTCTATAAAACATCATGCCATACAAACCAAAGCGCCCATGCC
>Ga0265595_1000726_pt1 | contig 27642 bp, 22 predicted proteins | sample saktaG_15_FD_190148 | JGI IMG/M metagenome (GOLD analysis project Ga0265595, IMG submission 190148) | Saline water microbial communities from Sakinaw Lake, British Columbia, Canada - sak_2013_06_06_50m | ecosystem: Environmental > Aquatic > Non-marine Saline and Alkaline > Saline ...
TTGCTGTTTTTAACCTTGCCAACAATCTTTCTTCAATCATGATAAACGCCGTGGCAGTTTCACTTTCTACAGCTTCTTTCCCTTCTATGTCTATGGCATTTTTGCAAAACGATGAGGAAGGGTTTTTAAATAAATTTTCTGGCGCTTTTCGGCAAACTATTTTTTTAACAATACCTATAAGCATTTTGATTTTGCTTTTAAGGGCACAGATTGTGAGGGTGGTATTAGGGGCAGGTAAGTTTAGCTGGCTGGATACACGGCTAACCACCGCTTGTCTGGGAATTTTAGCTTTTAGTTTGTTTGCCCAAGGTTTAATTTTTATTTTGTCTAAAACTTTTTATGCGGCCCACAATACCAAAATTCCCGCTATTGTGAGTGGGGCAACAGTTGCTTTTAATATTATTTTGAGTTTAACTCTGGTGTGGCTGATAAATTATTCTGAAAGCTTTTCTCTTTTTATACGGACAACATTTAGGTTAGAAAATGTTGCCAATCTTGGGGTGATAGGCCTGGCGATATCATTTTCTGTTACAGCTATTTTAGAATGCTTTTTACTTATATATTTGTTGTACAAAAAATTTCCAAAACTTAAAGTAAATGAAATTTCAGATTCTTTATATAAAATAATTATAGCCTCAACCGTAATGGCTGTTTTCACTTTTTTTGCCCGGCAGGCCTTGGTACAGCTTAATATAATCCAGCTCAAAACTTTTTGGGAAGTGTTCTTACAGTTAGCTTTATCAGGAGCTGTGGGAGCTGTAACCTACGGCGTAGCAACATACTTTTTAAAATCTTCAGAACTCCAAGCCATCTTTGACTCCTTTTTAAGAAAGTTTGTATCTACCGCAAAATAAGCATTGACATAAAAATAAAACTTTGCTATAATATTAGCATTGTACATAACACGGGAAATATTTTTACTCACGAAGTAGTGACTGAGGATATTTCCACAAAGCAAGGAGAAGCAGCATGCTTCTAAGGGATTTACTCGCACGGGTGGATGGGTTTGACATTGCCACAGTACAGCCCATTGAGGATCCTGTCAAAGAGACCGACACGATTGTTGGCAAACTGCCACCGGAGCTGATCAAGTTTTACGGCGTCGTCGCCGAGGAATGCCAGGCTCTCGTGGATTTGGGGAAGCGCCTCAAACTCGAGATCCAAAAACTAGGCAAGGAAATGACTGATGCTCGGCGCGAGCAGTTTAACGCCGAGTACCAGTGTGCCTGCGACCGTTACAGGGTTTTTGCCGACTTGTTTCAGGTGGAGGTCGAAAGTGAATTCCCGCAGATAGCGGTTCACGCTGAAGCGATGATGCGTAGCGGATTCAATGTCGTTGTCTCGGATGAGTCGGACTGCGGTTGCCAGGCTTGCCGTGACGAAGCCAGGGCTATAGTTCCCAGAATCTTGGCCAACCTGATCTTCGGAGGCCGTTAGGTTTCCAGAATTCAGTGCATGCTACTCCGTTTGTATGCCCTTTCCGTTTTCGGGCGGAAAGGGCCTTTTTTATGCTCCAAATAGCCCCTATTCAGTCAAATAACCCAAACACCTCAACCGGTTGAGGTGTTTAAATCCGCAAGAGAAGGTGGGTTTTTTTGTTTGTGTGGGGTTGCCCAGGGTTTTTGATAAATGGTATTATATAATAATCAAAATTAAAAAATAAAAAATCATATGATGACAAAGAAACAAAAAATATGGATGTGGATTTTTGTAGCCATGTTTGCCATCCCAGAAATCCTCTGGAGCCCAGTTTTAAATTTTTATTATGAATTTTTACAAAGTAGCTGGACGAGCAACGTTCACCCAATTAGATATAATTTTCTCCAGAATTCAGATAACTTAAATTACTTAAAACTTGTTGTTTTCCTACAATTAGTTGGTTTGTTGGGAGTTTTATTTTTTACACTAAAAAATAAGAATAATAAAAACAAAATTTTGAGATATTTATTTATAACTCTATTGTCTGTTCTTATTTTACTTACTGGGTTTTTTCTATATTTTGCGATGAGCTTTAGCATCAACGTTATGTAGGAGATAATATTTTTAATATTCTTAATTAAGCAATAAAAATGTATGAAAAATAAAGTTATTTTACTTTTTATAGCAGGTTTAATTTTGTTTATGCCCCTGGTTTCTTATGCGATGTATATGCCTTCTGGTAGCTTAACTGTTGTTGTAAACACGCAGGAACAGGATTCTTCATTTGATTTTAGTTTAACCTATTGTTCCACCGACGTAGCTGGCGTTACAACTTGTAGCAAGTACGACCAGTTTAATCTCGAAACACAAAATCTGACAGCCTCACAATCAGTTTTTATTTTTCCGGGCGGAAAATACTATGTAAGCGAGAAAAAAGTATCTGGCTGGAAAATTGACAGTATTTTTTGTACAAGTGAAAATCCCGAGACATTATTCTTATATACTCAGAATGGTGTAAGTTTTTCTCCTATAGCCTTAGAGAATATTATCTGCGTTTTTAATAATGTTAAGGCCTCAGCCAAAACACCTGTCTTGATTGTGCCAGGCTTAGTGGGCACAGAAATGAAAAAAGGAGATGAGTTGTTGTGGCCAAATGTTCCAAGGATGGTTATAGATATAGGCGATGAGTTTATGGATCCTTTGGCGTTTAATAAAAATTTAACATCTATAGATAGTGAAGTGTATAAAAGCGATATCATTAGAGAGGAACCACTATTTAATTATACTAAGGGGTTGATTAATGAATTTAAGGGGCAGGATTATGTGGAGGGCGAGAGTTTGTTTACCTTTCCGTATGATTGGCGGTATGGGGTAAGCGGAGTGATGCCAGATGGGAAAATAAATTCTGATTTACTGGGTGAGAAAATAAATGAAATTTTACAGCAAACAGGAGTTGATAAATTGGATATTGTAGCACATAGTATGGGCGGGTTGATTGTTAAAAAGTATGTAATGGATAATTCTGCAGATAATAAAATAAGCAAGGCAGTGTTTGTGGGAGTGCCAAATACTGGCGCGCCAAAATCAGTAAAAAATTTGTTACAGGGAGACAGCCTCGGTGTTTTAGGTTTGAATGATGAGGAAGTTAAAAAAATATCACAGAACATGCCTGCTATTTATGACTTGCTACCAAGCCAACAATATTACGATATAAAAGGAAGTTTTGTAGAAACTATTTATTTGCCAGAATTAACTGATGAAAATCCTTCTGTACAGGGTATAGCAAAAGACTTAAACTATGAAGAAACAAAAAGCTTTTTAACAGATAGTCATGGGCTTAACTCTTTAGCCCTGTCTAATGCCGAAAGTTTGCATACGCAGAGTTTTGATAATTTTGATATGAGAACAGCTGGAGTAGATCTTTATGCTATAGATGGCTGTAAGGCGGCGACTCTAAGCAAGATTGCCGAAATAACCAATGAATCCTTTGGTAGCTCTGTAGAATACAGGGGTATAAAGTTTACGCCAGGCGATAATACGGTGCCTTTGGAGTCGGCCACTAATTTACCTATTAATCAAAATAATAAGTATTATGCTCTGGTCGCCGAACACGGTAAAATGCTTAGCCAAGATGGGGTAAGGCAGGAGATTGTGAACCTGGTTTCAGGAAGCGAATTATCAACAAACTCTGTATATATTGAATCTGTTATTACCCAAGATATTAGTAATTGCCAGCTTAATGGAAAGGCAATTTCTGTTTTTAGTCCTATTAATATTTTTGTGACAGACCAAGACGGCAATAAATTGGGCTTAGCTGAAGACGGTAGCATAATAAACGAAATTTTAAATGCTGACTTTGAAATTTGGGGCGAACATAAGTTTGTCTACTTACCTACAGATGGCGGACAGATATATAATGTAAATATAAATGGGACAGATAGCGGAATTTACACCATAAAAACAGAAGACATCCAAAACAGCCAAATAGGGATTACAGAGGTGTTTAGCAATCTCCCTGTTACCGCTCAGCTTTTAGGGCAGCTAGACTTGTCAGCTGGCACAACAACGCTTTCCTTAGATGTGGATGGTGATGGTACTACAGACCAATCAATAAGTCCGTCAGCTGTTCTGGGCTCAGATCAAGCTGATGATCTAATACCTCCAGCTTCAGAAGCAACAATAGTGGGTGAAAAAAAGAAGCCAGCGCAAAAAATTATTTTTTGGTTAAGAGGAAAAAAACAAAACACAGATGAGACTGGTATACAAGTAGATATTATAGCAACAGATGATAATTCTGGGGTATTGGCTGTTTGGTATAATTTGGACAATGCTGGGTACCAAAAAATAGATGGAGATAAAGCACAGGTAGATGTTACTGGCGATGGGGAACACACAATATTATTTTTTTCTACAGACAAAGCAGGAAATAATGAAACAGAACAAAGCCTAGGTTTTGAGATAAAGGGAAACAAAAATAAATTTAAAGTTTTTTTTACAGAGATTAAGAATTTGATGTATAACAAAGCAAAAATAAATATAGACCAGGACAAGACAAAATTTCCATGGAATTTAGGCAAGATGACTAAAGATGCAAAGCACTCTGCCCAAAAACCGATTTTGCCAAACATTTTAGATTCTCTAAAAAATAAATTTAAATTTAGCTGGGTTAGGTAATAATAAAGCGTAATATATTATTTTAAAATAAAATAAAAGCCAATTGAAGTGTGGCTTTTTAGTGTTTTGGGCATTGATTTTTGGAGTAAAAAAGGGCAAAATAGAGAATATATAAAAAATAAAAATGCAAGAGAATATAAGAAACTTTAGTATTATTGCTCACATTGATCATGGTAAATCCACCTTGGCCGATAGGCTTTTGGAGTTAACAGGCACCATAGACCCTAAAAAAATGATGCCCCAGTTTTTAGATTCTATGGATTTAGAAAGGGAAAAGGGGATTACCATAAAGTTAAAAGCCATTAGGATGAACTATAACTTTGAAGGCAAAGACTATATTTTAAACCTGGTAGATACTCCCGGTCATGTAGATTTTTCTTACGAAGTCTCAAGATCATTGGAAGCTGTGGAAGGTTGTGTGCTTTTAGTGGATGCTACACAGGGGATACAGGCACAAACCTTAGCTAATTTGGAGCTGGCCAAAAAGCAAAATTTAAAAATTATCCCAGTTATAAATAAAATTGATAGTCCCATAGCCAAGGTAGAAGAATCTGTAGAAGAGTTGTCTAATCTTTTAGATGTTATGCCAAATGAAATATTAAAAATTTCTGCAAAAGACGGCACCAATGTTATGGATGTTTTAAAAACTGTGATCAAAGAAGTGCCACCCCCAAAAGAAAACCTGGAAAATAACTTTAGAGCACTTATTTTTGATTCGGAATACGATTCTTTTAAGGGCGTGATGGCTTTTGTGAGGGTGATGGAGGGTGAGATTTTAGATGGAGAGAAAATTGAACTTATGGCTACCAACACTCCAGCTGAAGTAAAAGAGCTTGGATTTTTAAATCCGGATTTTTCAAAACAACAAAAAATAAAAGCCGGTGATATAGGGTACATAGCCACAGGTATCAAAGAACCCGGAAAAGTGACTGCTGGAGATACCATTATAAAACTTCAGACAGCGGCTACAAAAGGGACAGTGAAGCCTTTACCAGGTTATCAAGAGCCCAAGCCCATGGTTTTTGCCAGCTTATATCCTGAGAGCCCAGATGATTTCGACGTGCTAAAAGTTGCTCTGGGAAAGTTAAAATTAAATGATCCAGCCCTAGTCTTTGAGCAGGAAATGAAAGAAGCATTGGGAAGGGGATTTAATTGCGGATTTTTAGGGACTTTGCATATTGAGATTATTTCTGAAAGGCTGCACCGCGAATTTGGATTAAATCTGGTTATTTCAACGCCTTCAGTAGTCTATAAGGTTTTTGATCAAAAGGATAAGGAAGTTTTTATTTATTCTGCTTCTGACTGGCCTGATCAGTCTAAAATAAAAAAATCTGAAGAGCCGTGGGTCTCTTTAGAAGTTATAGCCCCGTCAAACCAAATGGGAAAATTGATGGAGATTTTAAAGGGGCTAAAGGGTAATTATGTTGAGACAAATTATCTAAGCCCTGAAAGGGCAATTATTGTTTTTGAAACCCCATTAAGGGGAGTGGTTGCTAATTTGTATGACAAAATAAAAACAGCCAGTCAGGGCTATGCCTCAATGAATTATAAAATACTGGGTTTCAGGCCAGCTAAGCTTGTTAAGATGGAAATACTGATAGCTGGGCAAAAAGAAGAGGCATTTTCTAAAATAGTTTCTGAAGACGAATCATACCAGGAAGGTAAAAAAGTAGTTGAAAAATTAAAAGAGGTTTTACCACCCGAACAGTTTTCAGTAGCTTTGCAGGCAGTTATTGGAGGCAAGATCATTGCCAGGGAGACAATAAGCGCCAGAAGAAAAGATGTGACAGGATATTTATATGGGGGAGATGTGACCAGAAAAAACAAGCTTTTAGCAAAACAGAAAAAAGGAAAAAAGCTGATGAAACAAAAGGGAAGGGTAAATGTTTCAACCAAAGCTTTTTTGGAAGTATTCCGTGCTTAGCTTTACGCTCGCCAAATAGTTTTTTCTGCGGGGAGAGCCTCTCTACGGGGCACCCTCTCCTCTAAAAAATCTATTCGGCTCCACTTTTAGCCTACAGGACTAAGAGGGCTAGCCCCGAGCCGATTAGAATTATGGAAATTATCTTTTGAAAGATAATTTTTTTTGATATTTCTTCGCGAAGTAATTTAGGCCAAAGCAACGTAAGAAACAAAGTCATAAAAAATAGAAATACATATTGTAGGCCGTTTAAAGAGTTTACTATGGGCAAAAACGCCACAGGAGCCAGGGCAATTGCGTAAGATTGAAGAATTCCCGCCGTACCTCCAGACGCGTTGGTAAAGGCAAATATAATGCCTGTTTTTTTGTTTAAGATATTTCTTTTTTTGAAAATGTCTTTTCTATTTTTTTTTGATAAAAGAAACAAAAGGGCGATTATAAATGCAAACATTCTCATCCAAATTAATCCTAGTAAAAACGGCTCTGATAAAAAAATAAATTTTGAAAAGATATAGTCAAGGGCAAATAAAAAAGATGCGATTATAGTGGGTTTTAAATAGCCCCTTGTTGCTTCACGATTTTTACCTACAGAAATTAGGATACTTCCTAGTAGAAGCAATACAAAAGCAAAAATATTTGTTTTACTCACTATGCTTTGATTCCAGACAAGCCATCCTAAAATAAAGATGAAAATAGGTTGGGTAGCACCAATAGTAGTGACTACTTTTGTGACGTCATATTTTTCTATTGCCCAGTACATAGCATAAAGCCCGCCCATAAAAACAACGGCTTCAACCATCATCAGTAACAATATACTAACGCCCGGAATTGAGAAATTTATAAAAGGTAAAAAAATAAGTACAAGTATATTTGAAAGCCCTACAAAAAAAATGTAAGAATTTGGTTTTGGAGGACCAGCCAAAATTAGTTTGTTTCCTAAGGATGATAAGCTAAAAAAGAAATATGCCAATATTATTACTGATAGCCATGTAATTATCATATGATTGTTGTTTTACTTAAAAATTTTCTTTTTGAAAAACTCGATTAAGATAATTTCTATCAAACTTACACCGCAAATTAAAAGCCAGCCTTGAGCCCCTATCGCTTGCGTATGCAGGAGCGCCTGTAGCGGTGAGAAATAAATTGCCAGTAAAAGCAGAATTAGTCCGACTCCTGTGGCAAGAACCAAATACCGGTTTGAAAAAATATCTTTTCTAAAAATAGTTCTTTTAAATGACCGGACGCTAAACGCGAAGACTAAGGAATCAAAACACATTAAAGTAAAAACAATTGTGCGCGTTTTGTCTATATCGCCGGTTATTTTCCATATAAAGAAAAAAGATAAAAAAGCCGCCAACCCTGTGATAACAAATATGGCAGCCATCCAAAGTTTTATGGGATTGTTTAGTATGGGCTCTTTTGGATTTCTGGGCTTTTCATCCATTAAGCCTTTGGTATCTTGTTCTGTGGTTAGCGCAATATCTGGAAATCCATCTTCAACAAGGTTTATCCATAGAATTTGAGCCGGTAATAACGGTAAAGGAAAGCCAAGAGCCATGGCAGATAAAAACAAAAATAATTCAGAAAAATCATCTGCAACCAAGTAAACAAGTACTTTTCTTATGTTTTCAAAAATAATTCTTCCTTGCTCTATTGCCTGAACTACTGTATTAAAATTATTATCCAGTAGAACCAAATCTGAAGATTCTTTCGCCACATCAGTGCCAGACCCCAATGCCACACCTATATCCGCATACTTTAAAGCCGGCGCATCGTTTACCCCATCTCCTATCATTGCAACAATTTCTCCATTGGCCCGTAAAGCTTCTATAATTTGCATTTTATGGCGGGGAGAAACTCTGGCATATATCAAAACGTTTTTTGCAGCTTCTTTTAATTCTTCATCATCCATTTTATCTAAATCACTTCCTTCTATTATATTACGGTCTTCTCCATCAAGGCCAATTTCAGTTGCAACTGCTTTTGCAGTAAGGCGGTGGTCTCCAGTAATAATAATTGTGCGTATCCCCGCTTTTTTTGTAATAGCTATAGATTCTTTTGCGTCGTGCCTTAGCGGGTCTTTAAGCGCTATAAAACCTGCCAACTGAAGACCGGTTGTTAAATCGGAAAGATTTTTATATTTTGTTTTTGGGCCATATTCTTTAAACGCACAGGCAACAACCCGCAAGCCTTTTTCTGTTAATGATTCGAGCTTCTTGTTAAGCTTATCTAAGTCAGATTTTTTAAGCTTTGTTTTTTTACCGTCAACGTCTAAGTAGTTAGAAAAAGATATTATTTTTTCCGGAGCTCCCAAAACAAACAAAACATTTTTTTTAGAATTTTGTTTGTGCAGACTGGCTGCATATTTAAACTCCGGATCAAAGCTTATTCTATCTAAAATGGGATAATTTTTTTCAAGTTCGCGTTTATTTAATCCTGCCTGCATACCTGCTAACAATAAGGCCTGTTCCGTGGGTCTTCCTCTTATTATCCAAGATTCCAACCCAGAGGTCGGATTTTCCACAAACGCCTCGTTTGTTAAAACAGCAATTTTAAGGGCGGAAATGTGCGATTCAATGCCATTGGCTTTTTCTCCTTTTAGAATTCCGTTAATGTTTTCTGATAAGAGTTCTTTTGTACTGGTTAAAATGTGACTTACTTGCATTTTGCCTTGCGTTAAAGTGCCTGTTTTGTCTGTGCATATTACGGTTACGCTTCCCAATGTTTCAGTGGCAGCCAATTTTCGTACCAGTCCTTTTTGTTTTAAAATTCTTCGCATTCCAAAAACCATGATAACTGTAATGGCGGGAAGTAGTCCTTCGGGTATTGCAGAAACCGCCAGAGCTAAAGCAGCCACAAAAATTTCTGAGAAAGATTTTTCAGTAAAATAACCCTCTATTATAACTATAATAATCAAGGATAAAATAATCCCGCCAAGGATTCCTGATAAATAAAAGATTTTTTTTTGCAATGGAGTTTTGCGTTCTTTTGTTTTTTTAATGAGCAAAACAACTTCTCCTATCTGGGTTTCAGCCCCCGTGGCTGTAACTATAATCGTGGCTTGCCCTTCTTCTACAATTGTGCCCATAAAAACCATATTTGTTCGGTCTGAAACTATTGTTTTTTCGGCAAGCGATCCGTCAGATTTTTTGTCTGAGGCAATCCATTCCCCTGTGAGAGCTGATTCATTAATCCTTAATCCTTTGGATTCCATTATTCGGGCATCAGCTGGCACCTTATCGCCGGGTCTTAGGGTAACAACGTCTCCTTGGACCAAATCTGCGCTGTCAATTTCTTTTTCATAGCCGTCCCTTAAAACTCTAGCCCGTACTTTTACAATTTGTTTTAAGGCGAGCAAAGAGTTGTTGGCCTTGTTCTCTTGCCAGAATCCTACGGTAGTATTTATAAATAAAACAACAATAATAAAGATAGTATCTGTGTAATGCTTTAGAAAAAAAGAAATCGTTACCGTTACCAGCAATATGTACATCAAGGGGCTGTTAAACTGGCTAAAAAATAGTCTTATTTTTGAGTACGGTTTTTCTTTGGGTAGGATGTTGTGGCCGTGTTCTTTTAATCTTTTTTTTGCCTCTTTAGATGTAATTCCGTTTTTATTGCTCTTTGTATGCAAAAAAACCTCTGAAAGGGGAACTGAGTGCCAATTTAAGTTTATTTTATTCATATTTTATTATTGTATCAAAAAATCGCCCAATCAACAGGCAGGCGACCGCTAAAACTGTAATCTCCAAATAATACATCTGTAATACCTTCCCCCTCGCTTCCAGGTAGCCAAGCTGCCACCACCCCGTCCCATTCATTTATATATCTTTTAATATCTAAAGGTCTGCCCGAAACAATTACTACTATCAATTTTTTGCTTTTTGCTTTAACTTTTTGTATAGTTTCCAAATCTTCAGCGCTTATGCTTGGATTGGCATTGTCTCCCCATCCTTCCGCGTAAGGTTTTTCTCCTACCACGGCGATGCCCACATCTGCGAGGTTGTTATCTCCAGAAAAGTCTCCGTTAAGATTATATTCGACATCAGTATTTTTAGAAACAGTTTTTTTTATTGCTCCAAAAACAGTAGTACCCACAATACCGTAATTTCCATCAATTCCTTGCCACTCTGTTGTCCATCCTCCTGCCTGACGCCCCAAGTTATTTGCTGACGATCCCGCAACTATAATTTTATTTTGTGATTTAGACAGTGGAAGAGCCGAGTTTTCATTTTTTAATACAACCTGAGATTTACGAACCGCCTCCCTGGCTAAAGCGCGGTGATCTTTGCTTCCTATGATAGATAGCTCTTCCGGATCGGCTTGAGGACGATCAAACAACCCCGTCTTAAATTTTGCTGTTAAAATTCTTCTTACCGCATCATCCAGCCGTTCCTTAGATATGTCTCCATTTGCTAATGCTTTTTGCATATTAGACATAAAATCTTTATATTCAAAAGGAGTCATTACCATATCTACGCCCGCATTAATCGAATTTACCAATGATTCATACCTGGTAGAAGAAACCTGGTATACGCCGTACCAATCAGAAACTATAAATCCGGAAAAATTAAGTTCTTTTTTTAACACGTCTGTTAAAAGATAGTAGTTGCCGGTATTCATTTCACCGTTCCATGTGGCCGTGCCCACCATGACCGCTTGCACTCCACTATTTACCGCTTTTTGAAAAGGAGCTAAATGTGTCTGACGTAATGATTTCTCATCCAAAGAAATATTTCCTTCTTCTATTTTAAAATCTTTATTACGGGCAGTTCCGTATTCCATAGCCCCTCCGCCAACAAAATGTTTAGCGGTAGCCAATACATTTAAATAATTATTTGAGGAGTTTTGGATTCCTTCTAAGTATGCAACTCCTAATTTTGCGACATTTGCAGAGTCTGATCCAAATGTTTCATAAGTTTTACCCCAGCGGATATCTTGAGCGACATCAAGATTAGGAGAAAAACTCCAATAGATTCCGGTGGCAACCATTTCTTCGGCCGTTGCAGATGCTACGCGTTTTACTAAGTCAGTATCATGGCTTGCACCCAAACCAATAGAATGAGGGAAAACAGTAGCCCCCAACACATTGGCGTGACCATGAACAGCATCAATCCCGTACAATAATGGTATTTTCAGACAAGTGCTTTTAGCTGCGTCCTGAAAACTGTTTACCATTTGGAGCCACGCTAACGGAGTTTCTTGTTTTGGTCCTGCTCCTCCTCCGCTTAATAGCGCTCCCAAATTGTACTTTGTAATTTCGTTGAGATTATGAATACTATTTTTTTCAATCAATGCCATTTGGCCAATTTTTTCCCATTCCGTCATTCTACCCATTAGGTCATCAACTCTTTTTTGAACAGATAAATTTTTATTTAAGTAAGGCGCATTTTCTTGTGTGCATCTTTCAGATAGGTTGTCATTTTTGTTTCCAAACGAAAAAAAAGCTACTCCTAAAATTGAAATAAAAACAAATATGGAAAAAACCCAAAAGGCGATTTTTTTATGTTTTTTTATATTGAAAAAAATATTGTACATGATATTTTTAGTTATTGTTTATACTACCAAAAAATCACCTACATATAAAGGTGATTTTATAGTGAGCCTAAGTCCAGCGTAAGGTCTACTCTTATTTTTTCTACAAAGTCTTGTACGTGGCTTACCAGTATCATTGTACCGTCAAAGTCATTGATTGCTTTGGCTATTATGGGAATATGGCGAAAATTAATATGATTGGTGGGTTCGTCTAAAATAAGTAATCCTGGTTTTTCTAGCGCTATAGCCGCAAAAGCAACCAGGCCTTTTTGTCCTTCAGACAATGAACCAATCTTTGCCTTCAATAATTCTGAGTCTAAAAGAAAACCGGCGGCATGAGCCCTTAGCCCTTGTTCGGTGCCATTGCCACCTTGAGCTTTTGATAAGGTTTGATAAACAGTGGCTTTAAAATCAAGCGTAGAAAAATCTTGCCTGTAATATCCTATTTTTACTCCTGCTTTAACTTGTTCGCCCTTTGCATGACCAGATGCAAGGTTTTCTAAAAGAGTGGATTTTCCAATTCCATTTGGTCCTGTTAAAAGTAGTCTGTCTCTTTTACCTAATTCAATCTTAACTTTTTTGTTCACAAATTTATGATCAATAGCCACGGCCACAGAAGATAGTTTTAAAATAACTCCTCCAGTATCTGTTTGGCAGGGAATAGAAAATTGTTTTATGGTTTTATCTTCTCTTCTCAAATCTACAACTTCTTCTTCCAGTTCTTTTATCTTTTTTTTCATTTTAGATGAAACATCTCTTAAGTGTCCACCTTTTTGCGCAAAAAAGTTGGCTTGCTCTTTTCTATGAGAAATATCTTTTTCTAATCTTACATTTTTCATTCTCTCTCTTTCAATTCTCATTTTAATTTCCTCAACAACCGTAAAATAGTCACCAGTATATTGTTCAACTTTTTTTGAAAATATATCCAAATATAAAACACCTTGAGTAAATGCATTTAAAAAGTCTGCATCATGAGAAATAACAATGCAAGTTTTGGGATATTCAATAATAAATTTTGTTAGATGTTTTATTCCGGCTTTGTCTAAATTGTTTGTCGGCTCGTCCAGCAAAAGAATATCTGGGTCTTGGATTAGCGCGGAAGCTAAAAGAATTCTTGCCTGTTGGCCACCAGAAAGATTTCCTATTTTTCTGTCATGGGGCATTTCCAAATTTACTACTTCTAAAACATCTTCAATTCTTTTATCAATATTATAAATTTTATCTGTAAAACATTTTGCAAAATATTCTGTAATAGTGAGCTCCCAATCTTCGCGCGGAATTACCTGTTTTGCTGTGGCGATGGTCAAGTTCTTGTTTATGTTAATTGCCCCGGCTTCAGGCAATGCCTCGCCGGTTATTAGCTCAAAAATTGTACTTTTACCCGCTCCATTTTGCCCCATCAAGGTAATCTTTGAACCTTTGCGTACAGAAAAACTGGCCTCATTTAGTATGGGCTTATTTGTTTCCCATTCAAAGGAAACATTGCTAAATTTTATTACAATCTCATTTTCAGCCATAATAGATATGTTATCCTATTTTTGAATAAATATCCAGTATGCCTGTAAAAATGCGGACCCAAGGGGATTTTGTAAACAAAAAAGTGTACTAGGCGCGGGCGGCGGGATTTGAACCCGCGATCTCTCCCGTGACAGGGGAGCATTCTAAACCAGGCTGAACTACGCCCGCGCTTAATACACTTTTAAAATATCACTTTTTAAAATGCTTAATCCTTTACAAAATTTATCATATTTTCTTTGTAAAAACAACCGTGCCGGCAAATCATCGTACATAAATTTAAAAAGCTTTTTTGTATCATTTGTACTGTAATTTAATCTCCAGGTATTACCACTGCCGAATACGGACCCAGTGGTGAACACTAATTTAGTTAAGTTGTTTTTAGAATTGGCATGTGCCGAGGGAGAGACTCGAACTCTCGACCTCCACGTTATGAGTGTGGCGCTCTAACCAGCTGAGCTACCCCGGCGCACCTAAAGAAAATTTGTTGGGCCTCTCCGAATTGCACGGAGGTCTGAAGCTTATGAGACTTCCGAGGTACTACTCCTCCAAGGCCCGCGACATACGTATTTAGTATTCTAACACAAAAAAATACTGTAATCAAGTTAAAAAAAAGAGCGGCGCACTGACAATGTCAGAGGTCGCTTTAGAATTCCAGCGGCGGCTGGTTTTTAGGGTAGATACAGGTTATCAAGAGGAACTGTCACCAATATGCTGGCTCCATTAACAGGGTGATTTACCCAAACCAGAACGTGGCCCCTAGGAACTTGCGTAACCTCCACTTTGTATCTTCGGCCTTGTGTGCCTTTGATATAAGCGGAATCTCCGGGCTGTAAATCGCTTGGGTATCTTCTACTTTTCTTTTTGCGCCTAGCCATGGGTATTCCTTCCGTGACAAGATTGGAAAGGTCTTGGTTAAGCCAATGTCCTCCTTTTATTTTTCGGACGACCGTATGGAAAAGAAGGGTTTTTTCCACTCGCGATTCTTATTTCACCATTGCCTTCTTGCTCCCAGATCCTTATTCTAAAGCCCAGTTCTTCCCAGTTGTGGCGACTGCTCCAAATCGCGAAAGCCTTACCTGATGAGCACCTCCACAGGTCGCGCCTCACGCCGTCTTTGCACAGGACGCCTTGCAAGGCGTCTTCCTCATCAATGTTGCTTGCCAAAACCTTGTTTGTATAAGCAACATTACCCATAGCTTCGATGTAGTAGACGTATTTACGCACTCTCTTTTTTGTCACAATGGTTCCCCTTTATTTTGAGAGGGTAAAGTTTTTTAAGTTGCCATTTTAACAATACCACTTTATTGCGAAAAATCAAGATATTTATGGGCTTGTATTAGGGCCTTAAAAGATGTAAAATAGAGTAATATATAGAATATAATATGCGAAAAAATATAGTTATAAATGACCCTAATGAGGGTGCTTTAATTAAAGAATTGGAAGCCAGAACAGATATTAAAGCAGAAAGAATAAAGCGCTTTTTGAAGATGCCCGATTTGACCAAAAAGGAAAACTCTCCAATAAGGATTGTGGCTGACCAAATTATGAGCTTACCCAGATTTATTGATTTTGATATAGTGGACATTCCTAAAATAGTCACAGTTAAACAAGAATTTGATTTATTAAATTCCCCAAAAGATCATCCAAGCCGAAAGGAAACAGATACATTTTTTATCAATGATGTACACCATTTGCGGACCCAAATGACTGTAATGTGGCCGTTTTATTTGAGTAAAAAAGAAATATTAGAGAAGCTAGAAAAAGATGGAGAGGTAAAAGCGCTAGCTCCTGGTATTGTATTTCGTAAGGACGAAATAGATAGAAAGCATTTTCCGGTTTTTCACCAGATTGACGGATTATTAATTTGTAAAAAAGATAAAAAAGTAATTACCCTGGACGATCTAAAAGAGGTTGAGGCAGAAATGACAAAAAGTATTTTTGGTGAAGATGTGGAGTACAGATTTTTAGTGGATTCATTTCCCTTTACAGATCCTTCTGTGCAAATTGAAATTAAATTTAATAATGATTGGATGGAGGTTGTAGGTTCGGGACTGGTACATAACCAAGTTTTGAAAAACTTAAATATTGACCCGGAAGTTTATAACGGCTGGGCGTTTGGATTCGGGATAGAAAGGCTAGCCATGGTTAAAATGGAAATTCCAGATATAAGAATATTTTGGTCTGAAGATGAAAGAATCACCAGCCAGTTTAAAGATATAAACAGTAAGTTTACAGAGGTGAGTAAGTATCCAGAGACTTCTCGCGACATTTCATTTATAATAGATAAAGATATAAATCTAAATAATTATTACGAGATTGTAAGAGATTACGCAGATAATATAATAGAAGAGGTAAAACTGGTAGATGAATATGAAGATGAAAAAAAATTTGGTAAAGATAAAAAGAGCTACACATTCCGCATTATATATAGAAGCCACGAAAGAACTCTTACTGCCCAAGAGGTAAATAAAATTCAAGAAGAAATTCGTGAAAAAACAAAAACAGACTTAAACGCAGAGCTAAGGTAAAAATATTTTTTAAATAAATATGAAATTAAATATAAAATCTAAGGACGAACCAGAAAAAAAACAAGAAAAGAAACCGGTGGTAAAAGCGCAGGTAAAGAAAGCTGTTGCAAAACCAGCGAAAGTTTTGGCTGCAAAAAAACCGGAAGTAAAGAAAGAATATAAGGGAGCGAAGCAAACACTTACTCCGAGCGTAAGCGAGGAGCCCAGGAAAACAGAGGTTGTAAAGGAGGATGTTAAGATAGAGCCTAAAAAAGTTAGAAAAGAAGGCGAATATTCTGCCAAGGATATTTATGTTTTAAAGGGACTAGAGCCTGTTAGAAAAAGGCCAGGAATGTATATTGGTTCTACTGGAGTAGACGGTCTTCATCATTTGATTTGGGAGGTAGTAGACAACTGTTTGGATGAAGCAATGGCAGGATATGCTAAAACCATTGAGGTGGTCTTATTGCCAGACGACATGGTAAAAATTTCTGATGATGGTAGAGGTATCCCTGTAGAAAAACACGCCGACACCAAAAAGTCAGCCTTGGAAACTGTTATGACAACCTTGCATGCTGGGGGGAAATTTGGTGGGGATGCGTATAAAGTTTCGGGCGGGTTGCATGGAGTGGGCATTTCTGTGGTGTGCGCACTTTCTACATATATGCTGTCAGAAGTACATAGAGATGGGGGAGTTTATCAGCAGGAATATTTTCGTGGAAATCCAAAGGGAGCTGTTAAAAAAGTGGGAGATAGTAAAAAAACCGGAACAGTTCAAACATTTCAAGCTGACCCTGAAATTTTTTCTGAAATAAAATATGATCCTAAAAGGATTTTAAAACACTTACGTCAGCAATCATATTTAACAAAAGGAGTAAAAATTACATTTAACGATAAAAGGGAAAAAGGAAAAGAAAGCAATTACGCATTTTATTTTGAAGGAGGAGTGGCTTCTTATGTAAAATATTTGATTGAAGGTAACACGGCAAGACATTCAAATATTTTTTCTGTAGCTGCCACAAAGGATGACATTTTTGTGGAAGCGGCTTTTCAGTATACTCAGGAAATGGAATCTACTGAAGAATCTTTTGCAAACAATATTTATACTATGGAAGGGGGAACTCATGTTTCTGGTTTTAGGACAGCCCTAACCAGATCCTTAAATGATTATGCTCGCAGAGAAAACTTTCTTAAAGAAAAAGATGATAACTTTTCCGGAGATGATGTAAGGGAAGGGTTGACTGTTGTTATTTCTGTTAAAATAAGGACGCCTCAATTTGAAGGCCAAACAAAAGCAAAGCTGGGCAACCCCGAAGCCAAGAATGCGGTGGAAGCTGCTGTGGCAGAAGGTTTAGCAGATTATTTAGAAAGAAATCCATCTGATGCAAAAGCTATCATAGAAAACTGTATGCTTGCCAACAAAGCAAGATTGGCGGCCAAAGCAGCCAGGCAGACAGTTTTAAGAAAAGGAGCTTTAGAGGGTTTGGCCTTGCCCGGAAAATTAGCGGACTGCCTTTCCAAAAAACCCGAGGAATCTGAACTATATATAGTAGAGGGAGATTCAGCTGGAGGCTCTTCTAAGCAGGCTCGTGATAGAAGATTTCAGGCAATATTGCCTCTAAGAGGAAAAATTTTAAACGTGGAAAGGGCAAGGTTAGATAAAATGCTGGCATCTAAAGAAATAAAAGCTTTGATTATTGCCATGGGTACCGGCATTGGCGAAGATTTTAATATAGAAAAATTAAGATACCACAGGATTGTTATTATGACAGATGCCGATGTGGATGGAGCTCATATCAGGACATTACTTTTAACATTTTTTTATAGGCATTTTAAGCCAGTTGTTGATGGAGGGTATATATATATTGCCCAGCCGCCTCTTTTCAAAATTCAAGCAGGGAAAAGAGTGGAGTACGCATATACAGATGAGCAAAGGGATAAAATCATAAAAGAAATTGGTAAAACCACAGGAGTGTCTATTCAGAGATACAAAGGTTTGGGAGAAATGAATCCAGAACAGCTTTGGGAAACAACAATGAATCCAGAAAACAGGACGTTACTCCAAGTTGCAGTGGAAGAGCCTCGCGAAGCAGACAAAACATTTGATATTTTGATGGGGGAGTCTGTGGAGCCCAGGAAAAAGTTTATCCAAACTCACGCCAAGTCAGTAAAGAGCCTGGATATATAATTGAATTTTAAGGCTGCCTGGGAGGGTGGCTTTTGATTTGTGTTGCTAATATTGACAACTAATTTCTAAAATGATATAATAAATAATAGGAAACATTTTTGTTTTTAGGAGGGCACCACAATGTCGGAATGTGATGGACAAGACGAGCTGGCCAGTTTGGAGGAGAGGCCAATTCTCGAGACGGACTCAGCTCTCTTATGGGGACCAGGACCCCCACTCACAAGTGATCAGCTTTTGGATGAGCACTTGAGAAAGCTGGCTCAGTCCAGCGATTAGCGATCACGGCCAGGCCCTGCAAAAGCTACGAGCTTTTGCAGGGCTCTTTTTTTGTTTACAAATTAATGAAAAGTGTTAGGATAAATAAACAATAAACATATGAATGATTATTCTGTTTACATGATTATTGCTTTGATAGCCTTGGGGCTTGTGGCATGGATTTTAATTAAAAAGAAGAAAAGTCGCAGAAATCTTTCTTCTATTGCCACTACTGCTATTTTGCTCAACATAGCCGGAATTATAATTGGTGAGACAAATCTTTTTAGCAACACATTCGGTTACGGGCTTATAACCGTAGGTTTGATACTATCTATTATTAGTATATTAAGTAAAGAAAAAATATAATGTTTGATAAAATAAAACAACTGCAAGAGCTAAAGAAAATGCAGGATTCTTTTAAAAAAGAAACGCATAGCGTAGAAAAAGATGGAACCTCGGTTATAATTAATGGAAATTTTGAAGTCATAGAAATAAAATTAAATCCAGAATTGGAAACAGAAAAGCAACAAGAAATTTTAAAAAATTGTTTGAACGAGGCCAGAGAAGAAATTCAAAAAAAGCTTGCCAAAAGTTTAATGGGTTCTGGATTAGGAGCTGGACTGGGTTTTTAAAATAAATATTATTAAATAATAAAAATATGAATTCAATTTTTGCATTTTTTTCAGTGCATCCATATATAACAGGTCTTTTATGGTTTGCTGTTATAGTTGTGCTGGCGTCTATAAAACAAATAAACCAATATGAAAAAGGGGTAAAGTTTACTCTTGGAAAATATGTAGGCTTGCTAGATCCAGGATGGAGAATGGTTTATCCTGTTTTTCAGTCCTATAGAAAAATAGACTTAAGAGTAAAAGCCGTAGATGTGCCTAACCAAGAAGCTATTACCAAGGACAATATTTCTGTAAGCGTAAACGCAGTTATTTATTATAAAGTCCACGAAGCAGATAAAGTTGTTTTGGAAGTAGAAAATTTTTATTATGCGATTTCTCAGTTAGCTCAGACCACCATGAGAAATGCTGTGGGTCAGGTTGATTTAGATGGGCTTTTGTCTCAAAGAGACAAAGTTTCAGAAAGCATAAGATCTATCATAGATAAAGAGACAGACCCATGGGGAATTAAAGTTTCTAATGTGGAATTAAAAGATATTACTCTTCCAGAAGAAATGAAGAGAGTAATAGGTAAGCAAGCAGAAGCTGAAAGAGAAAAAAGAGCCATAATTATAAAAGCAGAAGGGGAAGTATTAGCAGCCAATAATATGGCAAAAGCTGCCCAAGTGCTGGGAGGTTCAAAAGGAGCTTTGCACTTAAGGACATTGCAGTCTATTAATGACATAAGCTCTGATCAGTCTAACACCATTGTGTTTGCTGTTCCTCTGGAAGTATTGAGAGCCTTTGAATCTTTTGGAAAACCTGAAGATCAGGCAAAACCATCCAGCGCAATACCTATGAACCCTCCTCAAAATTAATAACAGCATATAATAAAAAGTCGCTCTTTGAGGGCGACTTTTTAGTTAATTCTTATTGACATATAGAGACTAGTATGATATAAAAATTATAAATGGTATCCAAACTCAAAACAGGGAGAAGCGACAATGACCTCACTTTATGTAGATGATTTGATTCAAAATCTGGAAATTGAGATTACAGAGTTTTCGCGTGTGTATAAGTTAGGCGAGAATTCTGGATATTTCATTGTGATAGAAGATGATGAGGATGGAGGAGTCATCTTCTTGATCATCAAGATCGGTGAGTGTTCAGCCGATAAGGCTAGGAAGATGTGTGCGTCCTCCTTGGAGAACGCACAAAGACTCGTAGCTCACCCTGAGCACAAAACCAGTTGGCAAAGCCGAGACCCAGAAAAAGACCAAGGGGGCGGAGCAATTCGGATTTCTTGTGAAGACGGCAAGACCTACATATTTTCATTCTCCGGACTCACCGAACACGCCGAACACGTTGGCGAGGCCTTGATGGCTTATGTCGCCTTCCACACAGGATATATTAATGCCACAGATTTGAGGGAGTTAATGATAATCAGTAACAATCCATATTTTGGGATTGTGGGGTAGAGAGGCCGGCCACTAGTCGGCAGAAAAGGGTTGGCGATAAATCTCTTCGAGATGCCAACCCTATTTTTTTTGCTTAGAACACAGAGTCCCCAAAAGGTTAGGTTGACAAACAGCAGATTATATGATATGCTGTTTTTAGTTCTTTGTAGGTCTTGGTAACCTATTAGTATAAGGAGTGGGCTGTGTATCCAATGTACTTTCTGGCGTTTAACCTTCCCGTGACCGACGACATCATGGACCTGTTGCTTCAAACAGTATACCTGATGCTCAGAAGTGGTCAGGAAAAAAGAGGGGTGAGTTTTGACTTTTGCGAGGGGATCGTTACTGGTCTAGGGCCTGTTACCTTGTATGGCATGGAAGGCATTCAGTTTGCGGCGCATTTGTATACTGGCAATGGCGAACTCAAGACCACCTTTATGGTCCGGCCACAAGATTTGCGGCGTATGGAAGCAGAAGACCCCAGGTTTGGAGCTTGGTTGACTCTTCAAGACATGTTGCAGCCCCCGACGGATTTGAAGGATAGGATACGACCGAATCCTCTCGCCGCCGTGTCCCGGTCGCATCGGTCCAACTGAGTTTTTCAGTAGCCACCAGGGAAGTTTCCCAGCAAACTTTCACGTCCGCCATGAGACATGTTTTTACTGGCGGCTTTTTTTATCTAAAATATTGAGCAGGCAGGCCCAGCCCAACACCTCAATCACTGATTGAGGTGTTAAAACTAGTTGAAAATCACCATAAAAATCTTGACAAAATATGGCTATTTAGTAAGCTATATAATCGCGTTAACATTTATTTCTTGGACTTGTGAAAAGGAGACGGAGCGATGAATCTTTGGGACTATGTTGCAGCGCTATGCACCAAGAAGCTCGCGGATGTCTTGTTCCACAATGTGGACTGTTCACACGAGGATCGGGCGACGGTCGACTGGCTTACGGCCGAGGCTTTCGTGGTGAAGAACCCGGGAGCAGTCGATGTCGTATGTTTGAGGTTCGTTGCTCGCTCGGCACTTCTGGGCCAGGACTTTAGGAAAGTGGCGATATGGGATGTCCCAGTCGATCTTCGCTACGAGGCGTTTGACCGCCTGTGCGGTCGGATAGTCTGGGATCTCTTATACCAGAAGATTCGGCGTAAGTTTCCGTCCAATCTCTACCCGAACATTCGTTTCGGGTAGGTAGCGCCGGGCTCCTCACTGTTTCGTTCTTTTCAAAGTAGGCCTTGGAGTCTTGATCATGACTCCAAGGCTTTTTTTGCCTGACTGCCGGCAGGTTGCACAATCCCCCAAAAAGTGGTTATATAAATTTGGTTATAATTCCTGGCTCTTCAAGAGGAGTAATAAGATGTCCGAGAGGCAAGAAGACTTTCCCGTGGCTTCGTTGAGGCATATGGAAAGCAAGATTATTAAGCTACGCTCGTTGATAATGAGAGTTGCCTCAGATATTGCCAAGGCAGAATCAAATCCAGAAGCGCCGAGCTTTACAGTGACAAAAGCCCACATTGATAGGGCATTTGTCTCGTTCTTCCGAGAAATTGCCGGCAATCCTACAGGAGTTGCAGAGGACTTTTGATCCTGACTAACGTTCTGGCCGCGAGCTTCGCTCCGGCTTTTTTTTGCCTACCTGCCTGCTTGCAGGCAGGCCCAGCCCAACACCTCAATCAGTGTTTGAGGTGTTAAATCCACCCCTTTGTCGCCTTGCACAATCCCCCAAAAAAGGTTTGACAAAAGCGTATTTTTGTTGTAATTTTATTTATAGTAGTGTGTTGTTGTAAGCCGTCCTTTGACAAGGAGAATAGCGATGAATCCTTGGCTAAAAGTATATTTTTACTTTTTTCTAGGATTAGTTTTGTTAGGAGCCGGAGTGTTTGGTCGTTTTTCCTATTTCCCGTCTGTAGAAGACAAAGACGTTGGTCTTTATGAGCTTCTTTATCTTGTTCTTGCCGATGTTTCTATGGTAATTGGATTGCTGATTGTTGTTCTCATAATGACATTGAGAATAGGCGTCACTTATTATAGAGACATAAAACCAAAACATTTCTCCTAGGTCCTCTTTGGTATATCCATTGGGGCTTTTTTTTGCTCTGGTGTTGTTGCATAACAGACTAATTTAGTCGGTTATGAGAGAAAGCTCTCAGGTCAATGAGTGTTAACCTGGACTGGAAAATAACCCTGTATCCCAGCTTTTTTTGCCTACCTGCCTGCTTGCAGGCAGGCCCAGCCCAACACCTCAATCACTGATTGAGGTGTTAAAACTAGTTGAAAATCCCCCTAAAAGGTGAGAAAATAAATAAAAATTAATAAAAAAGTATGAAAATCAAAGACCTGCCTAAAATGGAAAGGCCTAGAGAAAAGCTGATTGCTAAGGGAACAGAAAACCTGAAAGACAAAGAGCTTTTGGCTATCTTGCTTGGCACGGGCACAGAAGGTAAAAATGTGATAGAAGTAGCAGAGCAGATTTTAGGTAAGTACCCGCTAAAGAATTTTTTAAAGCTGGAATACGAAGATTTGCTAAAAATAAAAGGTATAAACTCAGCCAAAGCCTGCACAATTTTAGCAGGCCAGGAGTTGGTAAAAAGAGCGTTGGAAGTCAGAGACGAAAGCCTGCCTAAAATAGATTCTGTTGAAGATGTTTTGGCCCAGGCGGTTTATATGCGAGACAAATCAAGAGAGCATTTAATGGCTCTCTATCTAAATGCGCGCAATGAACTACTGTATAAAAAGCCTATGTTTATTGGCACATTAAACGCAAGCTTAATTCATCCCAGAGAAATTTTTCAGGAAGCTTTAAAGCAAAATGCCTGCTCAGTAATTTTGGCGCACAACCACCCTTCGGGGGATAACGAGCCTTCTGAAGATGACATTACAGTCACCAATCGCCTCATAGAAGCCGGCAAGCTGATGGGTATAGATGTTCTAGACCACATAATAATAGCCAAGGGTAAAAGCCCCTACAGCTTCAAAGAAAACAAATTAATTTAAAAAGTCTTGACACGGACGTATGATGTACGCTATAATGTACATATAAACTATGAACACAAAAACAACCTTGCCTATTTCCAAGGCAAGAAAAGAAATATTTAAAATAGCAGAAGAAATCCAAAAGCCCGGAGTTATTTACACTCTTACTGAAAAGGGTATACCTAAGGCAGTTATGATGTCTGCAGAAGAGTTTGACTCTTTGCTTGAGAATTTGGAGATTTTAAGCAATCCTAAAATTATGGCAAATATAAAAGAAGCCGAGGAGGAATTAAAGAGGGGTGAATATGTAACTCTGGATGAACTGATGGAAGAATATGGATATACGGACGCAGATTTGCAGCCGAGTGTGCTCAGGGAAAAACCCAAAAAACCATATGGTGCTAAAAATAAAGCAAAGAAAGGCAGAAAAACGGTAAAAAAAGATGCAAAATAAATATACAGTTCGCATTCCTCACAGGCCGCGCAAATCTTATGCTAAAATTCCCCAGCCGTGGCACAAACGTATTGCCATCGCATTAAAAATTTTAGAGATAGATCCATTTATTGGAATTACGATGACAGGCGATATGGCTGATAAAAGAAAAGTTGTAATTTGGCCTTATCGCATAATCTACCGAATAAGGCAAAAGCAAAAAGTTATTGAAATTCTTGAAATCGAGCACCGCCAAAACACGTCCTATAGATAACTACTAGGTAATTATGCGCAAAAAACAGGGTTAACCCCCTGTTTTTTGCTTATAAAAATGATTGACTAAACCCGTAAAATTACATATAGTTAGTTAATTATTAAAAGAATTCATGCCAAAACGCATTTACCAGCCAAAAAAGAAATTAATTTTTAAACTATGCCGCAAAATAAAGAGACAGAAAAGTTAAAATTGGAGGTTGAGCGATTGAAAAAGGAATTAAAGAAAAAGAAAAAATACGGTTTAGTTTGGGAAGATAAACCCGAAGATGTTGTTGAAATGTGCAAAGAAAAACTGCCGGTACTTAAAGAAGTAAAGGGCAAAGAAATAATTACGGATAAAAATAAGCCGATGAATTTGTTGATTGAGGGTGACAATTATCACGCGCTTTCAGTTTTGAATTATACGCATAAAGGAAAAATTGATGGTATTTATATTGATCCCCCATATAACACTGGTTCAAGTGATTGGAAATATAATAATGATTTTATAGACAAAGAAGATCCATATAGGCATACTAAGTGGATTTCTTTTATGTATTCTCGTCTAAAAATTGCTAAAAATTTGCTTACTCCTAATGGTATAATCTGCTGTACGATTGATGATTATGAATTACCAAGACTAATAATGATTATGGAGGATATTTTCGGTGAGAAAAATCATTTAGGAACAGTATGTATCAGAAATAATCCCTCGGGAAGATCAACCTTAAAGGGTATCTCAATTAATCATGAATATGCCGTTTTTTTCGCTAAATCTATTAATTCAGAGGTTGGAAGATTGCCAAGAAATGAAAAGCAGACAGATAGATATGGCAAAAAAGATGATAAAGGATATTATGAGGAAGTAAATTTTCGAAAAGGAGGTGGTTTGAGAGAAGAATCTCCCATAATGTTTTATCCTATTTTTATATCAGACAAATCATGGAGAATTCCTGAAATGTATTGGAATAAAGAAAAAAAGGAGTGGATTTTACAAGAAAATCCAAAAAGAGGAGAAAGTATAATTTATCCAGTAGATGATTTAGGAAGGGATAAAAGATGGAAATGGGGTTTAGATAGGGTCAAAAATGAAAGCGCGGAATTATTTGTTAGAAAAATAAATGGCAAAAACCATCTTTTTCATAAAAATCGCATGGCTCATGAAACTGTTCTTCCAAATACATGGTGGGATAAAAAAGAATATTCAGCCACAGATCACGGCACACGTCTTTTGAAAGAAATGTTTGGTGAGTTAAAAACATTTGATTACCCAAAGGCTGTTGTTGCAGTAAAAGATTGTTTGAGAGTTATATCATCAAAAAAGAGTGCTATTTTTCTAGATTTTTTTGCGGGGTCTGGTTCGACCGGACATGCGGTTTTGGAATTAAACCAGGGAGATGTAGGAGAAAGGAAGTTCGTTTTATGCACCAATAATGAAAACAGTATTTGTGAAAAAGTAACTTATCCTCGCATTGGAAAAGTTATAAATGGCTATAAAAATTCAAAGGGCGAAAAAGTTGCGGGTCTCGGTGGAAATTTAAAATATTTCAAAACTGATTTTGTTGATTATAAAGAATCGACCGACAGAAATAAAATTAAACTAACAAAAGAAGCCGTGGAAATGCTTTGTGTCAAAGAAGGAACATTTGAATTGGTATTGGATAATGAAGATTTTAAAATTTTTAAAAATCAGGACCATTATGCCGGAATAATTTTTGATCAATTAGCGATTGAAAATTTCAAAAAAGCGATTAAAGATATAACAGGTAAAATTAGCGTTTATATTTTCTCGCTTGGCGATGATTCATTTGAAGATGAGTTTGAAGATATAAAACAAAAGGTAAAACTATCACCAATTCCCGAAGCGATCTTGAAAGTTTATAGAAGGATTTATAAATAAAAATATGCTTATAGAGGACATAGATGCATTAACAAAAGAAAAATTATCAGGGCTGAATTCTGATTTGGTTATTTTAGTTGGAAAAAATAATTCTGGCAAAAGCCGCATCATAAAAAAATGGCGAGATTTATTCGGTGATGAGGCTGACTACATTACTCCAAGTCGGTTTAATATAAATGAAGGAAATTTTGCAGACCCAGAACAAGAATCGAAAAATCAGATAGTGGTTAGGCGACAAAGCCATCATGGACCAAATGCAAAAATTTCAGAACTTCCTCAACCAAACCCATATTTAGAGCTGATTAATTTATCGGATAAAGATTTATATGCGCTTGAGGAGTGGCATAATAAATATTTTGATAAATTAGAGATATGTTTGAAAAATTCTGATAAAAGATTTTCGGGAGCTAAAATATCAATAGGAGAAAAAGAAGCACATTTGGCGGGGTCCGGTTCAAGGGCAGTTTTAAGTTTACTGTCCCGTTTACTTAATTCTAATTTAGAATTAATTTTTATCGATGAGCCAGAAATTGGACTTGAGCCACGAATCCAAAAAAGATTATTTAAATTGATCAAGAAGGTTTCAAAAGGAGAAGATGAATTAAAAAAGAAAAAAATTATATTAGTTACTCATTCTAATTTATTTTTAGATAAAGAAAATATTACTAATAACTGGATTGTAGAAAAAGCGGATGATGGTAAAATTTATATTGAGCAAATAAAAGCAGAGTCAGAAATTTTAAGTTTATCATTTAATTTACTTGGAGCAAGTCCATCGGATATTTTTCTTCCGGAAAATATTTTGATCGTTGAGGGACTATCAGATCAGATTTTTATTAAAAAAATAGTTGAAATAAGTTATCCGAATTCAAAAATTAGTATCCATTTTGCTGATGGAATTAACAAAATTGATTATGCAATTCCCGCTATAGATCAAATGTTAAAAAGTCTGAGCCATCTTTCGCTTTATAAGGAAAAAATTTGTGTTTTAGTGGATAAAACTGATCAAGAAAAACTTTTAGATGATTGGCAAAATTGGATAAATGACGAAAGAAAGGAAAGAGTGATTCATTTAAATCGTAATGGGATAGAATTTTTTTACCCAAAAACAATTTTGATTTCTTTAACGGGTATTTCAGAAGATTTAATGGAGATAGAGACAGAAAAATTTATTAATGAAACGAAAAATGAAAAAAGAGCTGATTTTGGGGATTTGAAGCAGATTTCTAAAATTGACTTAGCTAAAAAAGTTTCTGAAAACATGAACGAAAGACATTTAATCGAAATAGATAAAAAAATTACTGATTTAATTGATATGTGTAATAAATTAAAATTTGGTGAAATTATATGCAATTAAAAATATATCAAGAAGACGCCATAGCCGATTTATTGGATAAAGCCAAAAAGCTTTTAAGCGCGGACGGCGGCAAAAAATTGGTTTTTAAAGCGCCGACTGGTTCGGGCAAAACAATAATGATGGCGGAGTTTTTAAAGCAATTGG
>Ga0265595_1000727_pt1 | contig 27641 bp, 25 predicted proteins | sample saktaG_15_FD_190148 | JGI IMG/M metagenome (GOLD analysis project Ga0265595, IMG submission 190148) | Saline water microbial communities from Sakinaw Lake, British Columbia, Canada - sak_2013_06_06_50m | ecosystem: Environmental > Aquatic > Non-marine Saline and Alkaline > Saline ...
GACAAACGGACGAAAGGAGTTGACAAGACGCCAAAACTGCCGGACAATCAGCCGGCCGAAAACAGCTAGGAGGGGGGTCAGATTTCAGTGGCACAAAGGGGTCAGTTTTCAATGGCAAACGACACTGCAAATCACGTTCTACTTATAGCCGTAAACGGGGGCAGTGTCAAACCGGTGCATGGCACCGGAATTCCCAAATCCCAAACTACAAGCACCAAGGCTTGAGGATTCCGGCTTCGCGCGGGTGCGGGTTTCGGAGGTCGCGAGACGCGTGGAAAACAGGCTATGACAGATTCTAAGACGGAATCTCTGTTGGAGTCTAAGACGGAGTATCTGATGGAGTCTTTGTTGGAGTTCCTCGCGGAGTTTCTGTCGGAGTTTCTCTTGGAGTTTCTGTCGGAGCCTCTGTTGGATTCTCTCTTGGAGTCTCTGCAGGAGTATCTTTTGGAGTTTCTCGCGGAGTCTTTCTTGGAGTTTCTCTTGGAGCTTCTGTTGGAGTCTCTGTTGGATTCTCTCTTCGAGTTTCTCTTGGAGTGTTTCTTGGAGTTTCTGTCGGAGTATCTCTTGGAGTATCTGTTGGAATTGGTTTTGGAGTCGCTTTTGGAGCCACTCCCCCTGTCGGGGGGGAGGGGGGCGCCAACGCGGAATTGATGATTTTGGATTCTGGATTTTGGATTGCGGAAGGGGTTGTAGATTGCGGAGATTCGGATACTTAGCGAGGCGCGTCGCAAAGAAACCGCCTCTTTTTCGGCCCGGAAGACGGTCGGCCATACGCGGGTGCATTATTTTGGGGCCAAAAGACAGATTGCTTCTTGAAGGCGAAATACACCGCTCTTTGACAATTCGGAGAGGGACATCCAGAGTGGACCGTCCCAAAAGCCGTAGCCGGAAGCGGCAGACAACCCGGCACGGCCGAGTGGCGACTGCGAACCCTGCCACAGATAAGGAGGTGATTATCATGGCTCACAATGATCCAACCAAGCGGATTGCGAACTGGGACATCGGGTTTGATACCGCGCGGATCAAGACGGTGCTGGACCTGAAGCGGCCGAAGATGTTCGAGCACGTGCAGGCCCAGATTGTCTCCATCGTCTCGATGGAAATCCAGGTCAAGCAGACCTGCGACGCATCGGGCGTGTCGGTGATTCACTACCCCTTCTACCTCGACTTCGGGCGCGAACTCTGGCACATCACCCACGAGACCGAAATGTCCGGTGAATCGGCGGCGCAGGAGGCCGCGGTCCTCATCACCAAGTGGACCGCGAGAGGCCTGACCCAGGCGGTGCTGCAGGCCATCCGTACCCAGGTCTTCAACGTCGCGGCACCGGTTGCGCCGTAAGGGCGCCTCGCCCGGGGCGAGGGCGCAAGGCCAAAGTCCGAAGTGGAAATGACAAAGGCTTGCGCCGGAAACCCTGAGGGTGAAACCGGCTGACAACCCGGAGAGAACAGTCGGAGGGCTAGCTGCCGGCCCTCCGGCTGTTCTCATTTCAGTGGAACTGCCCGGAGCCGGGCAAGTTGACGAGTGACGATTTCCGGCGGGGGGTCGGCCACTTTGCGGAAACTCCAAATCCCAAATTCCAAATCCCAAGGTCGAGTTACGAGTTCCGGGTTCGGATTCCGACGGTGTGCCATGCCCGCCAGAGGCGGGAAGACCCAAGTACCAAGTCCCCAAATTCCAAGTCGGATTCCGGCGGTGTGCCATCTTCGGAATCAGGAGGAAGCTGCAACCGGCAGCCAACCGATTTCCGGCAACCCCTTCCCGGTGCACAAGCCGATGCCCGCCGGTTTCCCGACGGGCATGTGTCTTCCGGCCATCTTAGCCTGCCTTCAATAATCACCGCTGAGAAAGACATTTCTGCCTCTCCCGGTCGTCCTCAAAGACCCTGTCCTCGGAACTTCCGTGCGCCTGAGCTTAAGTCTTCAGGTCGCAAGCGGTCTCAATATGGCGTCGGGAGCGGGGAAACAAGGGGGTTATTTTTGGTGGGTTGGGAAGGAGGGATACCCGCTCCCGACAAATCTTATGCTCCAGATTGTACGCCTTGCGGCGAAAGAACGATCTTACCGTCAACGACCGACACTGAGACCTTCGCAGGTCTGGCTTTGAGAATCAGCTCTGCGAGCGGATTCTCGACAAGACGTTGTATGACTCGTTTAAGAGGCCGGGCACCAAAATCTGCATCGTAGCCTTCCTTCGCGAGAACATCCTCAACACCACTATTGATTATAAGGCCGACCCCCTGCTCTGTCAACATTTCTCTGGTGCGACCCAACTGGATGTCCACGATTTTCCTGATGTCCTCGCGCGAAAGCGGGTTGAATACCACCACTTCGTCAATCCGGTTCAGGAACTCCGGCCGGAAGCTGCGCCGGAGAAGCTGCATCAGTTCGTCGCGGTCGAACCGCCCCTGCCGCGCCAGCTCGGTGCCGAGGTTCGAGGTCATGATGATGATGGTATTCTTGAAGTCCACGGTCCGGCCGTGGCCGTCGGTCAGCCGGCCGTCGTCGAGAATCTGCAGCAGCACGTTGAACACGTCGGCATGCGCCTTCTCAATTTCATCCAGTAGCACGACCCGGTACGGCCGCCGCCGCACGGCTTCGGTCAACTGCCCGCCTTCTTCGAACCCGACGTACCCGGGCGGCGCGCCGATGAGCCGCGACACGGTATGCCGCTCGCCATACTCGGACATGTCGATGCGGACAATCGCATCCTCGGTATCGAAGAGCACCCGCGCGAGCGTCCTTGCCAGTTCGGTCTTGCCCACGCCGGTCGGCCCGAGGAAGATGAAGCTGCCGATTGGCCGCTTCCGGTCCCCGATCCCGGCACGGGCCCGGCGGATGGCATTCGCCACCGCCGACACCGCCTCGTCCTGACCCACCACGCGCTTGTGGATGTCGTCTTCGAGCCGAAGCAGCTTCTCCCGCTCCGACTCCATCAGGTTCTTCAAGGGAATCCCGGTCCACTTGGCCACGACCTCGGCAATGTCTTCTTCGGTCACCTGCTCGCGTAGCAGCCGGTTGCCTTTTACGGGGACTGTCCCCGCAGGGACTGTCCCCGAATGGGGACTGTCCCTAAAGCCCTTCTCTATCGCAGCCAGCTTCTTCTTGAGCTCGGCCAGCTTGCCGTACTCGAGTTCCGCGGCCCGGTTCAGGTCATACTTCCGCTTGGCCGCGTCCACTTCGGTCCCGACCTTCTCGATTTCCTCCTGAAGTTTGCGCCGTTCATCGACCTCTTTCCGCTCGGCTTCCCACTGCGCGGTCAGCCGGTGTTGCTCTTCCTTCAGCCCGCCAATTTCCTTCTCAATCTCCTTCTGCCGCTTCCGGGAGGCCTCGTCCTTGTCGCGCTTAAGCGAGAGCCGTTCCATCTCCAGTTGCAGCAGCTTCCGGTCCACGTCGTCGAGCTCGACCGGCTTGGAGGTAATCTCCATCTTCAGCTTGGCCGCGGCTTCGTCCACGAGGTCAATCGCCTTGTCCGGCTGGAACCGGTCAGCGATGTAGCGGTTGGACATCACCGCCGCGGCAACCAGCGCCGCGTCGGTTATCTGCACGCCGTGGTGGACCTCGTACCGCTCCTTCAGGCCGCGCAGGATCGAGACCGTCTCCTCGACCGTAGGCTGGTCCACGAAGATGGGCTGGAACCGCCGTTCGAGCGCCTTATCCTTTTCGATGTACTGGCGGTACTCGTCGAGCGTAGTCGCGCCGATGCAGCGCAACTCCCCGCGCGCGAGCATCGGCTTCAGGATATTGCCCGCGTCCATCGAGCCTTCGGCCTTGCCCGCGCCGACCACGGTGTGCAGTTCGTCGATGAACAGGATGACGCGGCCTTCCGACGCCGTGACTTCCTTGAGCACGGCCTTGAGCCGGTTCTCGAACTCGCCGCGGTACTTGGTCCCGGCAATCAAAGCGCCCATGTCGAGAGCTACAAGCTTCCGGTCCTTGAGTGACTCGGGCACGTCGCCCCTTACGATGCGCTGGGCCAGGCCTTCGACGATAGCGGTCTTGCCCACGCCCGCCTCGCCGATCAACACCGGGTTGTTCTTCGTCCGCCGCGACAGCACCTGCATCACCCGCCGGATTTCCTCGTCCCGGCCGATGACCGGGTCGAGTTTCCCGTCGCGCGCCAGTTGGGTGACGTCCCGGCCGAACTTCTCCAGCGGCTGGTACCGCTCTTCCGCACCCTGGTCGGTAACGCGTTGAGACCCGCGAATCTCCTTGAGGGCCGCGAGCACCTTGCCCGAGTCAATCCCGAACGCCTTGAACACCCGCGCGCAGTCGCCGTCCTTGAGTTCGAGAATCGCGAGGAACAGGTGCTCAGTGGAAACGTACTCGTCCTTGAATCGCTTGGCCTGGTTCTCGGCCTCGGCGAGAACCTGCCGCGCCCGCGCCGACGTGCAAAGCTGGCCATCGCCGCCGGATACGCGCGGCCGGTCCGCCAGCCCGGCCTGGATTTGCTGATGGATGACTGCCGGGTCGGCGCCGACCTTCTTGATGAGTTGTGGAACCAGCCCCTCGTCCTGCTCAAGCATGGCGAGGAGAATATGCTCAGCGTCCAACTCGTGATGCTGGAATCGCTGAGCCGCGGATTGCGCCGCTACAATGGCTTCCTGGGCCTTTTCCGTGAACTTCTCTATATTCATCTCCAACTATCTTAGACCCCGGTCTCGCTCAATCGTTGCAGCCGAGCCTTGACAATACGACCGGCTTAGGCCAGAATCGAAACGATGCTCAGCAGGCAAACCCTCGCCCTTGTATTCGCCCTCGTGCTGTCCGCAGCGCTGGCTCACGCCCAGTGGGAGCCGGACCAGAAGCTCTCGACAACCAACAGCGCCGCGGTCCTGAACGAGAACATGGCCCGCTGCCTGGTCTGTTGCGGGGACACGGTACACGTTATCTGGTGCGACACGCAGAACAACGGCGGCGCAATCTACTACAAGCGTTCGAGCGACCACGGAACGACGTGGGGCCCGGATACGCGCCTTTCCGGCAATCCCGGCACGGCTGACTTCCCAACCCTGGCGGTGTCAGGGACAAACGTACACCTTGCGTTCCGCGACCAGCGGACCGGGCGCTACGGCTCGTACTACAAGCGCTCCACTGACGGCGGCCGGAACTGGGGACAGGACGTCTTCATCTCGGATTCGCTACTGTTCAACTGGTGGCCGGCCATTGCCGCGGTCGGCCCGATGGTCTACGTTGCACTGAATCTGGACACCGTGAACAGTGAGGTCTACTTCCGGCGTTCGCCCGACAATGGCGAAACCTGGGACTCCATACAGCGCATCTCCAATGCCCCGCAGCGTTCCGAGGACCCCTGCATCGCGGCATCCGACTCTAACGTGCACATCGTCTGGAACGAATTCCGCCACGGCGGCAACGGCCATAGTGAAGTCTACTACCGGCGCTCGTCTGACCAGGGCGCGACATGGGGGCCGGAAACGCGGCTGACCTACGACACGGCAATGTCCTATAGCCCGACGGTCTATCCCTCCGGCTCAAACGTCGACGTCGCGTGGGAGGACAATCGCGACGGCAACTTCGAGATATACCACAAACGCTCCACCGACTACGGACTGACCTGGGGCCCCGACGAGCGGCTCACGACCGACTCGGCTGTGTCCGTCTATCCATCCATCGTCACCGACGGCGCGAGCATCCACATTGTCTGGTTCGGCCTCAGCGGCGGCGCCGGGATCTTCTACCTGCATTCAAGCGACGGCGGCGCGAGCTGGGATTCGATTGTCCCCCTTGTCAGCGGCGCATCCTCGCCGGCTTTCCCGTTTATCGATGTCGAGGGCTCTGTTCTGCATGTCATCTGGAAGGACATGCGCGACGGTCACGGCGCTATCTACTACAAACGGAACATGAACGGCAATGTCGGAACGGAGGAAAGCCTCAAGCCGCAAGCCACAAACCACAAACCGGCGGCCACAATGACCCGGGGCGTGCTATTCCTGCCGTCCTCACTGCTCTCTCCTCCCTCCTCTCTCCTCTCTATCGATGGCCGCGAGGTGATGACGCTGGAGGATGGCCCCAACGATGTATCGCATCTTGTCCCCGGCGTCTACTTCGTCCGGGAGCGGTTGGCGGTTAGCGGTGAGCGGTCCACGGTCCGCAAGGTCGTGCTAACGAGATAGGTAGCCCCGTTGCGACTAGCCATCCTGTGTTCTCTGTTCTGTATCCTGACTTCCGTCTCGCGCGCTCAGTGGGAACCCGAAGTTCGCCTGACGTACGCGGGCAACCCGGCACGCATCTGGGCCAACAACGGTTGGTTCCTTGCCGCGACCGCGGGCGGCGACCTGCAGGCGGTCTGGTGGGAGGGCCGCGACGGCCACCCCCAGGTCTACGGTAAGCGTTCGACCGACTGCGGCGTGACGTGGCTGCCAGACCAGAATCTCTCGAACGACCCGGATACGAGCTTGTGCCCGTCGCTGGCGGTCTCAGACAGCACCGTGCACCTTGTCTACAAGAGCAATAGTAATGGATGGGGAGCGTTCTACCGGCGGTCTACCGACGGCGGCGCAACCTGGTCCACGGACACCGCGCTCGCCAGGTTCTCCTCCGCCATCGGGGGCTGCATGACCGATGCCGTCTGGGAGGCGACCGTCCATGTGCTGTGGGCCGTATTCCACGGCGCGTACACGCAGGTCAGCTACCGGCGCTCTCTGGATCGTGGCATCACGTGGCAACCCGAGGTATTTCTGACCCATGACTCGGCCCGGTCCGAGGACCCTTCGGTCGCGGTTTCGGAATCGGTGGTGCACGTGGTCTGGTTCGATACCCGAAACAGCGCAGGCGACGCCTACTACGAACGCTCGCTCGACAACGGCGCCACCTGGGGTCCGGAGACCAGGCTCACCGGCGATTCCGCGATTGTCTACGCGCCCACCGTGGCCGCAGTAGATTCACTGGTTCACGTTGCCTGGATTGACCGCCGAGGCGGAGGCTATCAGTTCCAGATTTACTACATGCGATCAACGGATTGGGGCGCAACCTGGGAACCGGAAGTCCGCCTGACGGATAACTCGGGAGCCTGCCTGTTTCCGGTCCTCGCAGCGTCCGGCCGGAACGTCCACATCACCTGGTACGACGACCGAACCGGGAACAAGCAACTCTACTACCGAAACTCGACCGATGGCGGTCTCGACTGGACGCCGGAATTCAGGCTGACCCAGACCAGCACCAACTCCTCCAACCCGGCGATAGCGCTGACCGGCGACGCGATCCACATAGTCTTCTGCGACGACCGAAGCGGGGACACCGAACTCTACTACCTGCGCAACCTGACCGGCAATACCGGGACCGAGGAAAGCCTCAAGCCGCAAGCTCCAAGCCACAAGCTGGCGGCCACCATCGTCCGCGGCGTGCTGTTCCTGGACGGAGACTGTCCCCGCACGGGGACTGAGGGGACTGTCCCCGAATGGGGACTGTCCCCAGAACCCGTCCTTCTTGACGCAACCGGCCGCAAGGTGCTCGACCTGAAACCCGGCCCAAACAACGTACGGCATCTCGCGCCGGGCGTGTACTTCCTGCGGTCGGCGGAAAGCGGTGGGCGGACGGCGGTCTCTAAGGTCATTATCGCGAGATAGGAGGAACCGATGAAGTACTGCGTCCTGATGTTCGCGCTCTGTATCCTGACCCCGCATTCGGCCATTGCCCAGTGGGGACCGGACCAGCGGCTGACGAACGATCCGGCCTCTTCTAAGACGGCTGAGTACAGCAACACCTGGACCGTGGCGGCCATGGGCGATACCGTCCACGTCGTCTGGACCGACAGCCGCGACGGCAACGATGAGGTATACTACAAGCGCTCGACCGACGGCGGCGCAACCTGGGGTAGCGACCAGCGTCTCACGAACGCCGCCCACCGCTCATGGTGTCCTTCGGTGGCGGTTGCGGGCGCCGAAGTCCACGTAGTCTGGGAGGACAACCGTGACGTCGACTGGTATGATGTCTACTACAAGCGCTCGACCGACGGCGGCGCAACCTGGGGCGGTGACGTCAAGCTCTCGACCACCGGCCTCGCCTTCGGACCTTCGGCTGCGGTGGCCGGTGAAACGGTCCACGTGGTCTGGGACGGCTTGCCGAGCGTGAACCCCGGCGAACCGCTCGAGGTTTACTACACGCGTTCAACCGACGGCGGCGCGACCTGGGACAGCATCATGCGGCTCACGAGCGACTCCGCGGATTACGCGTGGCAGCCCGCGGTCTCGGCGGTCGGAGCCAATGTCCACGTTGCTTGGTATGACGGACGCAACGGCCCCGCCAGCCCGGCGGAGATCTACTACAAGCGCTCGACCGACGGCGGCGTGACCTGGGACAGCGACGTGAGATTGACGAATTCCTCCCCCGTTTCAGAGTGGGCATCGGTCGCGGCCGCGGGCGAGAGGATTCACGTGGTCTGGTCCGACACGCGGGACGGCGGCACGAACGAAATCTACTACAAGTGTTCAACCGACAACGGCGCGACGTGGCCTGTCAGCCCGGGCGGCGATACCAGGCTTACATCGCCGGATAGTGAACCCTCGTACTTCCCCTCGATAGCGGTTGCCGGCGCCAACGTCCACGTGGTCTGGTGCGACGGCCGCGACGGCACCAGTGGCGACGAGGTCTACTACAAGTGCTCGAGCGACGGCGGCACTACCTGGAGCAGCGACACCAGACTCTCGGCCAACGACAACCTGCAGTCGCGGCACCCTTCGATTGCGGTCGCGGATCCCGGGCTGCACGTGGCCTGGTACGACAACCGCGACGGCAACAATGAAGTCTACTACAAGCGTAATCCGACCGGCAATGTCGGGATTGAGGAAGGCCACAAGCCTCAAGCCCCAAGCCACGGGCCGACAGCGACCATCGTCCGGGGCGTCCTTTTCTTGCCCCGCTCACTCCAAGCTGCTAGCGGCTCACTGCTATCTGCCGATGGCCGCAAGGTGCTGAACCTTAAATCGGGCGCGAACGACGTGTCGCGCCTCGCGCCCGGCGTCTATTTCGTCTGCGGGACGCACGGGACAAGCAAGACTGTAATTCAGCGTTAGGGAGGTATTATCTTGAGAACACTCACGCTTTTCGTCTCACTCGTGCTTGCGGCACAGGCCGGCACGTTGCGTTGGATGAACAATTACCAGTACGAAGGCGGGTGGCACAGCCGGGAGGAATTGCACCACGGCATCGTCTGCAGTGACGGCAACTACGTAGGGTGCGGGTACGTCGGGTATCGCAATACGTCGATGAGCCAGGAGATGTTGCTCCTCAAGGTCGACACGGCCGGTACCGAGATCTGGCACCGGTTCTATGACAACGACGAGGCGGCCAAGTACGCCGAGGCGGTGCTGGAAACGCCGGACGGCGGGTTCGTGCTTACCGGGTCAAAGACGGTTGGGAACGACACCGCCCTGCTCGTCGTGCTCAAAACTGACTCCGCCGGCGAGGAGATGTGGACCAGCCGCTTCTTCAGCTCCGAGTCACCGAAGGCCTACGGCTACGACATCGTGCCGTCGGGCGACGGCGGCTGGACCATCTGCGGCAAGGCCGGCTCGGGCTGACAGCAGTGTACCTACCTCTACCTGGTACAGGTAGACAGCCTGGGCAACAAGGGATGGGAACACGTCTACTACATCACTGAGAACGACATCGCGTACCGGCTCTGCCGGTGCGACGATGGCGGGTACGCGGTCATCGGGATAACCAGCCCGACTTCGACCCTGCGCGACGTCTGGCTGTTGCGCACCGACTCGCACGGCGACACGCTCTGGACCCGGCAGTACGGCGGGACCGACAACGACGCCGCCAGCGACATCATCGGGTTGCCGGACGGCGGGTTCGCGTTCGCCGGCTACACCTACTCATTCAGCGGCCAGCCAGGCACGCGGCGCGACGGCTGGCTGGTGCGGCTCGCCCCGAACGGTGACACGCTCTGGACCCGTGTCTTTGCCGGGGTTCACGGCCAGGGCGGCGTATTCTCGTCGGTGCGCGTGCTGCCGGACCACGGCTTCCTGATGGGCGGAACCGACGATGCTCTCCACGGCGAAGGCTGGGTCGTCCAGACCGACTCGCTCGGCAATATGGTGTGGCAGGGCGCCTGGGGTGATATCTCCAGTCAGAACTGGGATCACATCACCTGCGCCCAGCCGACCGAGGACGGCGGCTGTATCGCGTTCGGCAGCTCGTACACCTACGCCACGCCCAGTTTCGATGCCTGGATGCTCAAGATTGACTCGCTCTGCATAACCGGGGTCGAGGAAACGCCGAGCGCCGATGTACGAACGCCGAACTGCTGGCCGACCATCGTCCGCGGCGTGCTGTTCCTGGACGGGGACTGTCCCCGCACGGGGACTGTCCCCAAAGCCGCGCTCCTCGACATCACCGGCCGGGCGGTTATGGCGTTGCACCCCGGCCCGAACGATGTGCGCCACTTAAGCCCGGGGGTCTACTTCGTCTACTCCGAGCCGTCGGCCGTCGCGAAGGTCATTCTCAGCAGGTAACATCTACCATGGGTGCCCTGCCCCGACTCTACGACGACCTGGCCGCATGGTGGCCGCTGCTTTCCAACCCTGACGACTATGCGGCAGAGGCGGCGTTCTACTGGCAGTGCATCGTCGAGGCAAGCCGGATTCCGGTACGGGCCATGCTGGAACTCGGCTCCGGCGGCGGCAACAATGCGTCCCACCTGAAGACAAACTGCGAACTGACGCTGGTCGACCTGTCGCCGGCGATGCTCCGGGTGAGCCGGTCACTGAATCCCGAGTGCGAACACGTCCACGGCGACATGCGTGAGGTCAGGCTGGGCCGCCGGTTCGACGCCGTGTTTGTCCATGATGCCGTCGCCTACATGCTCTCGGAGGCAGACCTGGCCCGGGCGATGGAGACCGCGTGGGTTCACCTCCGGCCGGGCGGTGCGGCAGTATTCTGCCCAGACTACGTGACCGAGACATTCAAAGCAGGCACATATCACGGCGGGCACGACCGCATGCTGCGCAGCCTGCGCTACCTTGAGTGGGTCCATGACCCTGTCCCGGGTGAAACTCTGGTGACCACAGACTTTGCTTACATCTTGCGGGACAAAGACGGGTTCAGGGCGGAGTACGACCGGCACGTGACCGGGCTGTTCCCGCGCGCGACCTGGTTACGGCTGCTTCAAGCGCAGGGCTTTGCGGTCACGATTCACGAGCACGTCGAGCCGCCGACATCCGGCAGGGTATACGAGGTGTTCGTTGCGCTGCGTCCCGAATGACGCACGGCGCCTCGCGTCCGGTGTCTACTTCGTACGCGAGGCGTCAAAGGTCCACCGGGTCGTGATTCTGCCTTAGCCTCGCTGCCGGTCCGCCGCGCCGGCAGCCACGGTTCGGGAAGTCGTCGGTCGCGCGAAAGCCGGCTTCGGCCCCGCTAGCGTCACAAGCGCTTCGCGCACCGCTTGCGTGCCGGCGGCTGTTGCATTATCATAGCCCAATTCGAGAGGAGGCAAGATGAAGAAGTCACTGTTCGTACTGCTCGCGGCCCTTGCCGCCACGACCCTTGTCTGCAAGCAATCGGGCGTCCCGGACGACTGGTCCGAATTCACCGAAGAGACTGTCAAAGGCTCGCTCGACGCGCTGGCGGCCGCCGACAGCGTCTACCGGGCCGTGATGACATCGCAGGGCGTACCCGCGGCTGCGGAGTCGGCCCGGGCATGGCTTGACGCGCACGCCTCGGTTGCGGCGGTGGGCATCACGCGAGACTCATCGGTCACCGCGTTCTTCAAGAACGGCCTGGTCGGCACCATTTGTGAACTGGACCGCGGGACGCGCGACAGCCTCGACACGACACCGCTTACGCAGGGAACGGTTCACAGCGCCGCGGGCGAGGTCATCGCCTCGGCCGTCGTGCTGACGCCTTTTGCCCACGCTTGGGGCACGGTGGCCGAGGACATGGTCGCCGACCTGCTCGATACCTGCTTCGGCGGGCTGGGTGGAGCGACCGAACGCGTCTCCGACGCCGCGGTCAGTGTGGACAAGGTCAGGGAAGTCCTGACCGCGGGCCCGGGCGTGCTGCTCTGGTCCAGCCACGGGGCGCTCGCTTTCAAGGACGAGGTCAACTCGGAAGACTGGTCCGTGCTGCTCACCGGCGAGAGCTACGGTTCGGAAGCGATGGCCCAGCGTATCGTCAACAACTACGCGGGCGGGGCGCGGGCCGCGGGCGGCGACCGCGAACTGGTGGTGGCGATGGTCAAAGGAAAACCCTACCTGGCGGTGACGCCGAAGTTTGTGGAGCAGTACGGTAACTTCAACTACATGGAAGGCATGGGGTACAACGCAACCAAGAGCATCGTCTATGCCTGCTGCTGCCACAGCGGACTGCAGACGGGCGGGATGGCTACGGCGTTCCGGGACGCCGGTGCCGACATCTACCTCGGCTGGAGCAAAGAGACGAAGGCGCTTTTCGCGGCACAGCGGCAGGTGCTGTTCTTCCGCAACGCGACCGATACCTGCACCGCGTCCCAGGCCTACTACGGTATTGGTAACGTCACCGACCCGTGGCACAGCGCGCAACTGCTCTGCTACGCGTTCGACACGGTGATGATCCGCTCCCAGATGCGGTTCTCGAAAGACGGCACCCCGTTGCACGGCTACTCGGTCGGCGTGGCGCTGGCCTCGGGTGTCACGACCGTGAACTGCTTCGCAAGCCCGCCGCTCCAGGAACCGCAGTACGGCGTCACGGTCCACTTCCCGGGCACCGGCCCCGGTTCATGGGACTGCCTTAGCGCCGAAGACGCCGAAATATACATCACCGACTTCAGTCAAAGCGGCAAGTGGTTCGCCGTCAAGAAGGACCTGGTCGGCGTGTCGGGCACTATCGATGTCGCGCGGTACGACGGCGACATCATCTCCGGCAGCTTCAGCGGCACGCTGGGCCACTGGACCGAAGGCCAGAACCCCGAAGAAGACCCGCCGAGCGAGACGATTGAAATCCAGAACGGCGTCTTCAAGCATGTCGGTCTCCGGCAATGATGCGGCTGCTTCGGAACCGGACGCGCGGGGTGCTTGACCTCGGCCGGCAGGAACGTAGGATCGAACAGAAGGAGGTCGTATGAGAAGAACCGTCTGCATGCTGTCTATTCTTACCCTGGTCGCCGTCGCCGTGTTCAGCGCGGGTTGCGGCAAAGCCGAAGAGAAACCGGCCGCCAAACCGGCGGCTGCGGCGGTCGACATTTCCACCTTGCCGGTGTTCCTCCGCTACCCGGGCGCAATCGCCACGGAACGGATGGCACTCTCGACGTCGGACAGTAAAGGCACGAGCTGGCTGCTTGTGAGCTCCGACCCGCGGGCCCAGGTCGAAGAATGGTACCGGGCATCGGTTGAGAAAGCGGGTTGGGTCAAGGACCCGGACAGCAAGAAGGTCGGGATGCTCGAGTGGGAGAAACCGGACAAGACCGAGACAATCAAGATGCTGGTCTACGAGAAGGACGGCAAGACTAATATCTCGCTCACTCACGGGCTGAAGTAGATCTTCCGGCCGGCCGCTCGCGCCGGCGCCTACCTCGTGCGGCAGATGTCGGGCGTGGAACCCGAACGCCGGACATCTGCCGCATCGTGATTCCGCCTTACGCTTTGTCTTATCGCCCTCCGGTGGTTCCCTGCCGGTTCCCGGGTCCCTCCCGAAACCCGACATGGAACCACAGATGTCGCAGATGATGGAGCGTGAGAACGGCCCGGAAGGAACTATCCACAGATTACGCAGATTACGCAGATTGAGTCCCGGGGCGAACCCGACTTCTGCGAAGGCGCGGGCAGTTCTCGTCGGCGGTTGCTGAGAACCCGGCGACTCTGGGACAGAGGCGGCGGAGAGAAACAACGTCGCGAAAGCGACGATCCTGCGCGCTTGTAGTACAATGGACCGCAAAGGAGCCAGGTCTCCGCTTTCAGGAAGATGTTTGCCCCATCGTTCCTGCTTCTTCATGGCAGATTCCGCCTCGGGGCATTTTGACTTTTGATATTTGCCTTTTGCCTCTTGACTTGCGCGTCCTCCGCGCCCTGTGCTCTCCGTAACCTCTGTGGTTGATTCTATCTCGGTTCTTGGGGTCCCTCTGCCGTCTTGACTTTCGTGAGGCAGTGGCTATTGTCTGACTTGTAATGAAATACGTTTTCATTCCTATTTTGGCGGTACTAATGTTGACGGCGTGCGCGGGCCGGGCGGACCAGCAGGCGGTGGCGGTCGTGAACGGCGCGGCGATTACCGCCGCCGACGTCGCGGCGACGCTGCCCGGGAACCTCGATTCGGTCCGGGCCGACACGGTGAAGAAGCAGGTGCTCGACGGCATCATCACCCGGAAGCTGTTCGCCCAGGAGGCGAAGCGCGAGGGCATGGAGAAGGATGCCGAGTACGACGTCGAACTGGAGCAGAAGGCGCTGGTGAACCAGAAGCTGTACGACACGATTACCGCGCCGGGCAACCAGTTGACGGAAGCGGAAGAGCAGTCGGCGTACAAGCTGCTGCAGACCGAGGCGCACCTGCTACTGATTTCGGTACCGGACGAGAGTCTGGCCCGGCACCTCGTCGCCGAGCTGGACCATGGTGCGGTCTTCGAGTCGCTGGCAGTGAAGTACTCAAAGCACGGGTCCGCGACCAAAGCCGGGGACATGGGGTTCGTGCCGCTGTTCTATGTCGAGGAGCCGCTGCGCACCCAGGTGATGGGCCTGAAGCCGGGCCAGCATACCCAGCCGGTTCAGCTTGACAATACCTGGCAGATTATGATGCTCGTCGAAACGAGGCCGGCAGACCCGGGCCCGCCGCCGCTGGCCGAGTTCCGGCCGCAGCTTGAGTACCGGCTGAGGATGCAGCGACGACGTGCGCTTGCGAATAAGTACCTGGCCGACCTGCGGGCGAGAGTGACCTATAACCCCGCCGGGCTCGACATCTTGTACAAACCGGTTGACTCGATTACCGCGGCCGAGAAAGAAGTCGCGGTCGCTTACAAGGACAAGGCGAAGTTCGTGAAGGTGGCAAGGCTGCTTTCCGTCGCGGCCCGGTTCCCGGCGACGCTCGACACGGCGATGAAGAATTACACGGTGCGCCGGACGATTGAAGATGACCTGATGTACGAAGACGCGTTGCGCCGTGGCCTCGACAAGGCCCCGGACATCGTGCGCCAGCTCGCGGCCAAGCGCGAAGACGTGCTGTACAAGGCGCTGTATAAGAAGGAGATTACCGACAAGGTCGCCGTGTCCGACGCGGACGTGATGGACTATTTCCGGCAGAACCGGCAGAACTTCCCGTCGCCGGATTCGAACAAGCTCGCGGGCATGATCCGGAGCCGGCTGCAGACACAGCGGCGGGACGCCCGGATGCAGGAGTACCTGGCCGAGTTGAAAGCAAAGGCGAAGATTACGATTAACCAGGCGGCGCTCGCCGCCGTGAAGAAAGAAACCAAGGCACCGGGCGATCCCAAACGATAAAGGAGCGGAGATGAGAAACCGAAATCTACTGATTCTCGCGGTAGTGATGGCGACAGCGGCATTCATGGCCGGCTGCAATGGTTCGAAGAACGGCGCGACGGCAGCGGGCGGGCCGGCACCGGTCGGGCCGATGCTGGCCAGCGTGAACGGCGACAAGCTGACCGCACCGGAACTCGACAGTCTCTCGCCGGAAGGGTTCCAGATTACCCGCGACAACCTGCCGAAGATTCTCGACAAGTGGGTGTCGAACACATTGATGTACGAGGAGGCGGTGCGCCGCGGGATTGAGAAGGAACCGCAGGTACAGGCACACCTCAAGCGGCTCGAGCGCGACTACCTGGTCAATGAACTGCTCGACCGGCTGACGTCGTCAATCAAAGTCGGGCAGGACCAGCTCATGCAGTACTTCAACCAGCACAAGGAAGAGTTCAGCTACGAGGCAAAGATTACCCGCATCGTCATGGCCGACAGCATGATGGCCGCGCAGACCGCGGCCGAAATCAGGGCCGGGGCCGATTTCCTGAAGCTGGCCAAGGAACGGTCGCAGGATGCGTTGCTCGAGGCGGGACAGGAGTCACGCTTCTTTGCCCGCAACGTCGGCGACCCGCGCATGGGCGGGGACCCGGGCGTGGCCGAGGCGATTTTCGCCCTTTCGCCCGGACAAGTTTCCGATGTCGTGCCGAGCCAGGAAGGGTACCAGATTATCAAGCTGGTCGACAAGAAGAAGGTGAAGGCGGACGTGACCTTCGCCGAAGTGAAGGACGAGATCCAGTCGATTCTCTCGTACCGCCGGAGCCAGGCGGTGGTTGACAGCGTGCTCACGGCGCTGCGCGCCACGGCAAAGATTGAGCTGAAGCCGGACGCGTACTTCGGCGGAGAAACGAAGTAGGGCCAGTCCGGATGCGGAAAGTGGAAATGGCGAAGGGAGGAGCGCGGGCGGTCGTGACTCTGGCGTTGTTCCTTCTCGCTTTCCACCTGGCGTCCGCGGCTGAGCCGGCCGACAGCGTTGTCGCGGTGGTCGGTGACAGACTGATTCTCGCAAGCGAACTCGCGCAGTCGGTCGACTTCATCCGGCTGTCGCAGCCGGACACGGAAGTCCCGGATTCGGCGCTGGAGGAACTGGTGCTCGGCCGGCTGATTGACGACCTCGTGCTGGAGGAACAGGCCCGGCGTGAATCGGTCGATGTGACAAACTCCGAGGTCGCGGCCGAGACGGACGCCAACATGGCCGCGATCAAGGAACGTTTCGGGGACGAGGAGCGGTTCAAGGAAGCGCTGGCCGGCGAAGGCTACACCGAACGGGCGCTGCGCCAGCGCTACGAAGATGAGTCGCGCCGCAAGATGCTTGCCCGCAAACTGATGGACAAGGAAGGGCTGACCCAGATTTACATCTCGCCGGGCGAGGCCGAGCGTTTCTACAACGAGAACCGGGATTCGATCGGCCGGGTTCCGGGCCGGGTAACGCTCGCGCACATCTTGTTCCTCATCACGCCGGGCCCTGCCGCCGATTCTGCCGGCCAGCGCCGGATGACCGAAGTGATGGACGTGCTGGCGCGAGGCGGCGACTTCGCCACCGTCGCCGGCTCGTTCTCCGACGACTCGAAGACTGCGGCCCGCGGTGGTGACCGCGGCTGGGTGGAGTTCGCGACGCTGCCACCGGAGTTGATGATGGTCTTCTCGCAGCTCAAGCCCGGCCAGATCTCACCCCCCTTCCCGACTCCCGACGGCTACCTGACCGTGAAGCTTGAAGACAAGACCACGGACCGGGTCCGGTACCGCCAGATTCTCGTGCGGGTGCCGATTACGCGGAGCGACACCACCCGGGCGCGGAACCTGGCCATCGCCGTCCGCAAGCAGGCACTCGCCGGCGTGCCGTTCGATTCGCTGGCCCGCCGGTACTCGCAGGACCCGATGACCGTGGATTCGGGCGGCCGGCTCGGCGAGTTCCTGACTGCCGGCCTGGCCCCGCCGTTCGGCCAGGTCGTCACCGGGCTGGACTCCGGCCAGGTGAGTGAGCCGGTGCTTTCCGAACACGGATACCACCTGATAAAGGTGCTGGCCAAGCAGCCGGACAAGGTCCTTTCCTATCTCGAACTGCAAGACGGCATCCGCAATTACCTCTACCAGCAGAAACTCAGCCAGCGGCTCGAAAAATACCTCGACCGGGTCAGGGGTAAGGTGTTTGTGAAGCGGTTCGGGCCGGCCCAGACACCGTTGCAGGCCCCCTTCGAGGACAGTCCTGATGAACCTAGCGGCGGCTGACGGCTCGCCCCGCACTTTGGGTGACGATGACGGCACGCATCTTTCCATGCACATGATCAAGCGCACGGTGGTCATACTGATGACCGTGGCCGTCGTGCTGGCTGCCGCCCAGGTGAGGCCGGCCGGTCCGGACACGGTTTCGCGGGCCGAGGTCGTACTGGCGGCGAAGCAGGCACTGGCAGCGGCAAGCCACAACCTGAGCCGGTGGTTGACGATAATCATTATCGCGGTGCTGCTCGTGGCCGTGGTCGCGGCGTGGCGGATGTGGTCACTGGCCGTGCGACTGGCGCGGGTCGAGGACCTGCGCGCGGCATGGGAAACCCGATTCGCCGAAACCGCCGATGAGGTGCTGCGGATGAAACGCAAACTGGCCGAGGCGGAAAACAAGGCGGGGCGGCTCGAAGACGACATCGCCGCGTTGCGGCCGGTCGGAGCGGAAGCCGCCACCGCGCAGGTGGCGATGGTCCAGTCGGAACTGGTCGCGGTCCGCGAGCGCCTTGACCGGGCCGAAGAGAAACTCGAAGCGGTCGCGGACCACACCGTAGTGACGAAGCAGGACCGGGCCGCGGTTGAGGAACTGGTGAAGACCGCGGGACAAGCGCGGGTCGCGGCCGAGGCTGCGGCAGCGAGCGCCCAACGTACCGCGGCGCAGGCTGTGGCGGCGGTGAACGAGCGCCTCGACCGGGCCGAAGAGAAACTGGAAGCGGTCAAGGACCACACCGCGGTGACGAAGCGGGAACGGTCCGCGGTTGAGGAACTGGTGAAGACCGCGGGACAAGCGCGGGTCGCGGCCGAGGCTGCGGCAACGCGCGCCGAACGTACCGCGGCGCTGGCTGCGGCCGCCGATTCGCTGCGGACCGGCGACGAGAATCTGGCGCAGCATCTCTACCCGGCGTCGGTGCAGGCCTACGCGCGGTGCCTCGAAGCGCTTGCGACCAGCGGCACTGATGACCCGGAACTGCAATTCCACGCGCTCCACAACCGCGCGCTCGCTAACCTGCGGCAGCGGGAGTTTGACGCCGTCTTGTCCGACGCGGCCGCGCTCGAGAAGGTGGCTTCGGAGCGGGCGCGGGGCGCGTCCCGGTTGCTTACCGGTGTCACTCGGTTGTGGCAGGGCGCGGTGGCGCAGGCGCTCAAAGACCTAGCCGCCGCGGTCGAAACCGACCCGGGCGCGCGGGCGGTAGTCGCACAGGACGAAGACATCGCCGCGTGGGTCAAGGCGAACCCCAAAAAGGCCGGGCCGGTCAAACGGTTCATCAAGACGCTGGGCAAGAAGCCGAAGAAGCCCGCGGCAACAGCAGTCAAAAAGACCAGCCGCCGGCGCTGAGCCCCGCTCCGGCGCTCTCGGTTACTACTCCAACCGCAATCTGGAATCCTGTATCTGGAATGGTCCGGCCGGACACTCGCGGCCCACGGCCGCGCACAATCTTGAATCGGAAATGGGGCGCCCGCTTGGGCGTGTCCGGTCAGTTAGCTGCAGGAACTACCCTTACGGCCCGCGCGCGAGGTGTCGCTTGTTTCGCTGTCGGGGGCTTCTCCGCTCCGACCTCCTGAAGCAGCTCGGCAATGCTGCCGACCCAGAACCGCCGGTGCAGTTCATCCGACTGAGCCGCATCACGGTTGTAGCAGAATGTCTGGACGTTGGCCGCAACCCCTTCGTGCATTATGCGCCGTGGCCGGCCATTCTCCTCAAAGAGATGACGGTAGCCGTCCAGCTTCCAGTATGTCTTCGTGTGCGCCATGCCCTTGGGGTCAACGAAGACAATGCGGCAGTGCTCGCCTTTCCTGAACCAGAACACGAAGTCGGGCCGGAACATGGCGATACGATTCTCCTCCGGGTTGTAGTACGGTATGCCCACGTCGTCCAGCGACTCATCCAGCTTGCTGAACATCCACCAGTCGTACTCGCCGAGGCCGGTCCCGCCGTCGGCCAGGTACTTCTCAAGGTCGCGTACGAATCTCACTTCGCTCTCGGTGCGAATCACATGCTTGATGTAGTCGGCCCGTCCCTGTTCATCCAACAAGACCGGCAGGTAGTAGTGGTTTGGCACATACTCGATGTTCAGCTTCCTGCCTTCATGGTCGAACTCGGCGCTCTCTTTCGTCCGTTCAAGCGCCTTCACCCCGGCCTTGTACTGCGCCCGTGTAATCTCGCCCCGGTCGAGCTTCTCGTCCAACTCACGCTCCCGTTCCGGCTTCCGGCTCGCATCGTGCACCGCGTCAACGTCCTGCTGAAGCTCGCTGACATCCTTGAGCGTCACTTGGACATTCAGGTAGTGGCAAATCTCCTTGTCCAGTTCCTTCAGCCGGTCGAACTCCTGTGGCGTTATTCCGAAGTAGGCCAACACGCGCCGGGTCAGCAGGTCCGGGTTCCGGTACTCGCGCGCGCCTTCTCGAAAGAACGTGCCCATCGGTGCGTTCACGCTCTCCTTGAGCATTCCCAGCAGCTTCGGTTCGGCCTCGTAGTTCGCCAGCAGCACGCGGTCGTCACCCAGATAGCCGACATACCGCTGCAGCAGGTCAAACTCGGGCCGCGTCACCTCGAACCCCGGCAACTCGCGCTGCTCGGCCATCAATCCGCTGGCGGTTCGATAGACCGGGATAAGCAACTGCCGCTTCCCGGCTTCCTCATTCCGGAACAGGGTCAACAACTGCCGTTCGCCAGCTCTCGCCTCATTCTTCAGGTGTTCAATCACCTGCAGCAGGGCATCCCGATTCGTGCCCATCACAAACAGCGTCTCCAGCGCCTGCGCATCATCGGCAGTTAGAAGTTAGCAGGTAGCAGTTAGGAGTTAGGAGTCAGGAACCGCGTCTGTCTGCTAACTGCTAACTCCTAACTGCTAACTCCTAGCGTCCGTACCGACCCCGATGTTGATGAAGTTGGCGACGTTCGGCCGATTCGAGTCCCAGCCCTCGTAGAAACTGCGCGACCCCATGAGGAAAGGCTAAGGTTAAGGCTAAGGCTAAGGTTGAGCCGGTCTCAACCTCAACCTTGACCTCAACCTGGCTCGTCGTGGCGGCCGGTCACGTTATACCCGTCCAGTTCGTCCTTGAGCCAGCCCGAGACGTCGCCAATCTTAATCAGGGCAAATGGCCGCTCTAGGTTTCGTCCACCGATTACACCGATTCAGGAAGATTGCAGGGTCTCCTGTCCGGGACCCAGAGAAATCTGTGTAAATCTGTGAAATCTGTGGATGTTACTCCGGAGCAGCACGTCTTCCTGCACCGAAACCACGCTGTCGCTCTCGAACACCGGCGCAGGGCGCTGGCTGAGTTCGTCCAGCAGCTCCTTCTTCGCCGCCTGCCAGACACTGTCCGCCACCTCACCCTTACCGGCTCGCTCCAATTCCCGGAAGAACCGCTTCAGGTCCGCGTCCTCGGTATTCACGGAGTTGACCAGGGTCAGAAGCAGCGGCCGATGGTACATCTTTGGCTGCTTCGTCCTTAGCCGCTCAGCCAGCTTCATGACATAGGCCAGCAGCATCAGCGACTTGAGCACAATCTTCTGCTTCTCTTCGCCGGTGTAGTCGTCCTGGTCCCGGAACGCTCGGAACTCCTGTCGGAGGATGGCAAGATGCTTGCCGTACCCGGCTTGAGTGAACCGGGCCAGATTGAAGTCGCAGACCGTGGTCACGATGTCGCGCTCGTCGGTGAACGTGACCGAGAAGTTGAACAGAAAGCCGTTGCGGGCAAGAATCGAATAGATGTGCTGGCGCTTGGAGTCTTCCTTGTCGCCCTTGTGCGCCTCATCGAGCAGAACGTACCACTTCCCGTTGTCGTCATAGTTGCGGAAGTCAATGATGCGTTCCTTCTGCTCGTCGCTCAAGTTATCCGACCGGTAATAGAAGACTGTCATCTCACGCGTGCCGAACAGCGACGGGTTCTCGCGCTTCGCCTCAGCGTACTCCTTCAGTTCCCGCAGGCGGATGTACAGGTCATTGCGTGAGGAGTTGAACTCCTGAACGTGGCGCTTGAGTTGTTCAATCAGGTCTTCCCGATGCGTCAGCACGAGGATGTCGTTCGGTGGAATCTCGCCAGCCCGAATCAGCCCGCGCAGGACCTCGATGAGCTTCACCAGCACCAGCGTCTTACCCGAACCGGTCGCCATCCAGAAGCACATCCGATTGACGATGCTCTCAAACGGAATCTCGCCCGCCGTTCCTCTTCCCCCTCTCCCTTGAACCCCATTCTCCCTCGCCCCGCTTGCGGGGAGAGGGTTAGGGTGAGGGGCTTCCCTGGGTGAGGGTGATTCCTTTCGCCCCCCTCTCCCTTGATTGGGAGAGGGCAGGGGTGAGGGTGATTCTGTATCATAGTAGTCATCGAGCAGTCGCCGCAGCCGTCGCCCGAGTCGGGCCAGCGGTAGGTTCATCCCTGCCGGCAGTTCGTTCTCCTGATACCACTCAAAGAACCGCCTCTTCCGCTCCGCGTTCATATCGAGGCTCTCGCCCCGCTGGTACTCGCCAAACTCCTCGTAGTACTTCCACAACGCTGCGATAGCCGACTGAACGGCAATCCGCTGATAGTCCCAAAGCTGCTTCTGCCGCGAGAAGCTCTTCAGGTCAAACGAACTCCAGTTGGCCGGAAGGGACTCGTAAGCCTTCCCTTCGACCATGTCTTGAAGCAGTGTTCGGGCCACGTGCTACTCCTCGGTCGGCTTCTTGCGCGGCTCCTCAGGCGTTGGAGTCCCGGGGCTGACCTCATAGGCAATTCTGCACACGGCAACGTCCGCCACCTCCGTCAGCGCCTTGCGCAGCATCTCGGGCGTCGGGAGTTCCTTTCGCAGCGCCTGCGGCGCGAGACGGTAGGTTGCCACGCCCATCGGCTTGTCGGCGTAGCGCAGGGCGTACTCGACAACGACCTGATTGCGTGACTTGCAGAGAATGATGCCGACTGATGGTTCGTCCGGCTCCCCGCGCAGGCTGTCATCCACCGCGGCAAGGTAAAAGCCCATTTTGCCGACGAACTCAGGCCTGAACTCCTCGGTCTTCAACTCAATCACGACGTAGCGATGCAGCCGTACGTGGTAAAACAAGAGGTCGATGTAGAAGTCCTGCCCACCGACCTCCAAGTGGTATTGCCGACCGACGAAGGCAAATCCCACGCCCAGTTCGAGCAGGAATTTCTCAAGATGCGCAAGCAAGCTCCGTTCCAGCTCGCGCTCGGCAACGTCCTCGCTTAGGCCAAGGAAGTCGAGATTGTACGGGTCCTTCAGCACCTGACCACCCAGTTCGGACTGCGGCGCGGGCAGGGTCCGGTCGAAGTTCGTCAGCGCCTTGCCCTTGCGGCCATACAGGTCGCTTTCAATCTGGTGAATCAGCACGTTCCGGCTCCAGCCGTATTCGAGCGTCGCCTGCGCGTACCACAATCGCTGCTCAGGGACGCGAACGTGGTCGAGTATGCGCACGTTATGGCCCCACGGCAATTGTGCAACAACCTGTTGCACAATTGACTCGTCAGGCCACGCCTCTGCGAACGCCCGCATGTACTTCAGATTCCGGGTCGAAAAGCCCCGCATGTCCGGGAACGCCCGGCCAAGGTCTTCGGACAACCGGTCGATGACTCGTGCGCCCCAGCCCGCCCGGTCTTGTACCTGGAGAATCCTGCGCCCGACGTGCCAGTAGAGCAGTACGAGTTCACGATTGACCGCGAGCCCGGCCCTGACCCGGGCCGTCCTCACCCGCTGCTTAATATCCTCTAGCAGCCGCGCATAGTTCAGCGGTACGACTTCCGAAACCTGCCGCCTCGCGTCAACTCGTCTGTTCTTGTGCTGCTTCATCGTGCCTGCCCCATCACCAGCCTGTCACGTGCCAAGGCAACGGCCTGCTGCTGGTAGTCCCAGAGCTGCTTCTGCCGCGAGAAGGTCTTCAGGTCGGACGAACTCCAGTTGGCCGGAAGGGACTCGTACCGCGTCCCTTCGATCATGTCTTGGAGTAGTGTTCGGGCCATACTCTACAGATTGCCGACTGCGCGATCGCGGAACCTACGCTCCTCCAACTTACTCGTTCGCATTGTCACAGCACCTCATGCACTTGCTGTGTCATGTCTAAGCAGTCGGTCTTGGTAGCTCCTAATTGTTTCCGTGTTGGGTGCTGACCACCCGAAGTTCTGGAACAGGTAGACAGTGGCTGCGAAAGCGTCTGCCTTCGAAGTCTGAAGAAGCTTGTCGGGCAGATACTCCCGAGACTCAAGGTCAACCTGTTCTTGTCGGCAGCGATAAGTGCGCATGAGGGGAAGTCCAAGAGGCTCCTCAAGCCACAGGGCTCGATTCGCCGTGTGACGCAGACTTACGTTGATCCTGACGCCATTCGCGTAGATTCCTTCACTATCACGAGCGAGCCGGGATGCGAACTCAAAGATCTCGGTGAGTCTGTAGATTGCCCCCACAACGCTGAGGCGGCTTACCTGTCCGTCTCCTCCAGCGGTCACCGCTGCCTCCGCTCTCCAGTCCTCCCAAAGCGCAACGTAGTGGATGAACTGCCCGCTTTCGTACATTCGCCAGAGTTCCTTAAACTCTAGCCAGTCAATCCAAGCTTCGCAGTAGGTCTTCTCAAGGTGAATTCCGGTATCGGCATCAGCGTCCAACGGGTAGTGAGGATAGTCCCACCCCCGCAAGTTGAGCGCGTTCCTACGCACAATATCCTGGCAGTCACCGAGTGATTTGAGCTTGCGGGTCGCAGTCATTGGTTGGAAGTTCACGCGCCAATAGCCGTGCGACCTGATTCTGTCGAGCACTTGCCGACTCACAAGCCCTCCAACTCATCATCCAGCGTCTTCCTGGCGCCCGGTTCTACGGATAGGCCAAGTCCCTGAAGCCGACGCATCAGTCGAATTGCAGCCCTCTCGACTACGTCGCGCATGTCGTGGGAATTGGAAATCGGGGCGCTCTCGACGCGCCGGTCTCTGTTGCGGTAGTATATGGAGCCCAAGTGCGTCTTGGCGGACTCCTTGCAGCAGATCACAGGGACTTCATCAGAAGGCAGCACTTCGATGACCTCGTACTCAAGGCCTCCCCCGTCTTTCACGCAGTCAACTCTGAAGTTGACGTGTGGGTCAGCGAAAGGCGACATCTGGTCCCTCATCTCGTCTACAACATAGCTCGCCTTCTGATCCGGCGTCATGCCTTTGCGCACGAAATGGCCGGTAGCATCCTGTTCGACCCCAACGACGAGAAATCCGCCGTCCTGAACGTTAGACAGCGCCAGGATATGCTTAACAAAGGTCAACACATTCCATTCGATAGGGGCCTTGAAGTCAACGCGTTGCGTCTCTACTCCGCCCTCCAATATCCTCTCCAGCTCTTTGCTATTCACCGTTCTCCTTCGAGGCTATCTGGCTGACACCCTCAACGGCTGATTCGACTGCGAATACTCCACCCTGATCATCTGGCGGCGTGCCTGCTGCTGGTTGTCCCAGAGCTGCTTCTGCCGCGAGAAGCTCTTCAGGTCGAACGAACTCCAGTTCGCCGGCAGCGACTCATAGGGCTTCCCTTCGACCATTTCCTGAAGCAATGTGCGTGACATGCGCTATCGCTCAACTGGAATTCGAGTAGAACAGCAGACGGCGGCCGGGCTACTGATTATGGCCCGACCAGACCGTATTCCCTTCAGGGGACAGGCTCTTGAAAAAGTCGCCGCGTGTGAGATCAACCGAGAAATGTCGCGGTGTTTAGCCGTGCTACGCGCACCAAATCCGCGTACTCGCTCTCGAGTTCTCGGAATCCTGGTCCAGACTTCGATCCGACAAGTCGATGGAAGGCCAATCCGAATTCGCGGGAAGTCACGATTTCATCGCCGAGAGTCTTCTCGCCAAAATCCCGCCTGAAAGCGTCGGAGCGACTCGTAGACTTGAAACGCTCCATCTCGGCAGCATCCCGTTCGCACACGAACCTCAGGAACCTGATCGTAAGCCGGAGTCTCTCGTGTAGGTCGGAGTAGGGCACTTTCTCGCGTCCAAAACCCTCTAGCTCGACGTGGGCATCGAGCATGACCTCCTGTATGTACTCAAGGCTCTTCATCAGGAAGTTCTTGTACCCCTGTCCTGCCTGTGACAGAACGAGCACCGCTCCGCTCTGCTCAGCGAACTTCCGAGGGTCGAAGCTGTCATAGCTGCCGCTGTACACCAATTGCCTGGGCAAGTCCACCAGGTCATTAACGGCCTGGCGAATCACATCGTTGCTGTATCCGAAGTCCCACATGGCCGTCCTGACCTCCCCGAGTGTCCTCTGACAATTCCTGGCGCCCTTTGACAAATATGAGAGAATTCTGGGTTTCACGAGGAGCGCATGCTGGACCTGAGAAGCCTCGTGGACAGCGAACAACCCGTCGATTCGATCGGATGGGTCGAATCTGAACTGACTTTGTTTCCCCGTCACCAGTAGACGCATGATGTCATGCAGGGTCGTCCCGGGATCAGCGAGATCAGCGTCCTGCACGTCTAGCAGTCGGTTCGCGATGATGAGTGCATTCCTGCAACTGAAACCGCAGGTCGCGTCGAAGAAGCGCTCCAGCAGGCCCCAATCGCTGGAGGCCATCTTGTCCGCGACTGAAGCTAGATACGCGTGTATCTTCGTCCGCTGTTCTCCACGTAACATGGGCGAGGTTTCAAAAAAGGGATCTGGCTCGTCAACAAACTGCTTTAGTCGCCTCTGCACTAGGTCGTATGGCTTCGTCCCAAGGTAGGGCTCGCGGTCAAACGTCAGGACATGCCTCCTGACAATGGTATCCACCCCTGACCTGTAGAAGGTCTCTGGACGCAGTAGGAGTATCCACTCAGACTCCGAGATGACCGAATAGGGAAGGACTAGCCTCAGTAGGGCGCACTGCACAACAACAGACACCTGGTCAAAGTTGTCCAGTATCATGTTGAGACAGACGCGCGAATTGCCGTACTTAGTCCTTAGGGCATACGCCCATAGCCTTGACAAGTATGCCATCTTGAAGTGAAGCTTCTTCTCCAGGTCAGACTCGACTTCGTGCCGGAAGTCCAGACCTTCGCCATCTTCTCGCATCCAGTCATGGTTTCCGAACTTCCGGCGGAGCCGGTTCTTCATCGTCACAAACACCTCGAGCTTGGATGGGGCTGTGTCGAGCCTCTTCAGTTCAAATGAGATGAAAGCGCCGTACTCCTCAGCTTCACCGACTATGTCGGCAAGCGTATTCTCCATATACTGAGTCAGAATCTCCAGCAGTCGTTGCTCAGCCCGGTCATCCATCTCGATACTCTCCAAGTCTGGTATTGCATTGAAATCCAGGATCTCATTGAACCGCTTGGTCCCGCAGAGCTTCTCATGTTGGCACAAGTGATCACGTGGCATCAGGACGCTAGACCTTAAGTAGCGGATGAAGGTCGACTTACCGCACCCATGAGCACCCACGATGATCAGGACGGGCATCTCAGGTGTGATCAGCTTGTCTGCGATCATGGTCTCAAAAGGCCCCAGATCAGGCGGTCCAATTCGGCAGGCCTTGAGTGCCTCTTTCTCGTCGAATCCTTCTCGGACGTGAACGTCGAATCCGTACCTGGAATTCTCCTTGCCGCTCACACTGCTACACAGATACGGTATGTCCGCCGGGTCAAGGTGCACGGGGAAGATGGACTCCGCGACCTTCTCTGTGAGTGTAACTGTCCTTTTGGCAACAGGGCCTACCCAGTCACCCAGACGGCCATAGCTCATCTGACCTCCTTGGAATTCTGCTTGCACGCAAGCTGGTCCTCCGTCAATCTTAGGAGCTCGTCGACTGCTGCCTGCTTCTGCTTGGACGGGATACCGTCTCGCGAGATCAGGCCCTCTTGCAGCATATCAACTATCGGCCGGGCGTCCAAGACAAAGGCCGACCCTAGTCCCGACATAGGAATCTGATTTGGCTTGAAGAAGAGAGGCTGCCTCTCTTCAGTCACCGGCGTCTAATGAGTGTACAAAGACTTCACCCGCCAGGTGAAGAGAAAGGCAGCCAAATG
>Ga0265595_1000731_pt1 | contig 27592 bp, 23 predicted proteins | sample saktaG_15_FD_190148 | JGI IMG/M metagenome (GOLD analysis project Ga0265595, IMG submission 190148) | Saline water microbial communities from Sakinaw Lake, British Columbia, Canada - sak_2013_06_06_50m | ecosystem: Environmental > Aquatic > Non-marine Saline and Alkaline > Saline ...
AAATGTGAGTATCAAAATGATGAGGGTGCTTGTAATGAATTAAATTCTTTGGATGCTTTGAAAGCAGAAAGTTTTGTTCCTAATTTTTTGATGAATTTATTTAGAGCAAAAAAGGAGCAGATGTTATGGGGGGATTCACCTTCGGTTTGTGTTCCTGAAGAATGTTGGAATGAAAATGATAAACCAGAATGTAGGCAATATGATAAGTTTAAAGAAACAGAAGAGGATTGGGATGAATATGGGAATTTTATAGGTACAAGAAATAAGTGTGGAAAGCAAGGGTCAATACCAACAATGAAAGAATCAATTCCCCAATGTTTTGATGGTGATGTTTTTTTAGAAGAAAAATGTGGTGAAATTACCATGGTTGAAAACGAGGAAGGTTTAATAAATTATATTATTGGAAAAGAAATTGATAGCTTGTTGGGAGAGATTGAAAATAACTCAAGGCAGTATGCACCTGGGACTTTTGCTAATGGAACAATGGAGAGTAATGGAACTGCACAAAATCAGATGGAGATTAGAGAAGGATGGATGATGGTGGATAATGAATGGGTAGTAGATGAAGGGGCTCAGGGAATAAAAAAAGAAATGAATCAAATTAAAGAACAGATTAAAAATATAACTTATGCTGCTGGGACAGGTCCTGGAGGAGTTGGTGGAGTTGTTATAGAAGGCGATAAACAAGGAATTAAGACAGGGAGTGGTGAAAATGGAGACAATGGATTAAAGCCAGAAATTAAAATAGATGTTGCTGGTGGGAATGATGTTAGAGAGGAAAATGTTATTGATTCTGGAAATAATGTTGTTGATGATACTGTAGTAGATAGTGGTGGAGATGATAGTTCTTCTAATGATGTTGAGGGAGTTGATGATGGACCTGGAGAACCAGGGGTTGTTGATGAAGATTAAACTTATCTATAAACTGAAAAAGAGAAAAAATGAAAATTAATTTTATACCCAAGAGTAACTTTGGTAAATGGTCAATTGGATTAATTGTTATGGTGCCAATATTATTATACATTGGTATGTCATTTGTAAGTTTTTATGAATCTGTTTTAGCTGGGAAAACAATATTGCAAGATATTATAGTTCGGCCTGGAATAGCTTTGCCTATGTTAACTGGATTTGTTTTTGGAATCGCAGCTTTTTTTTGTGGTACTATTGGTATTATAAAAAAGAAAGATTATTCTGTTCTAGTTTTTATATCTACTTTTTTAGGTTTCTTAGTTTTACTATGGGTCTTAGCAGAAATTCTTTTCCCACATTGAAGTTACTTTTAGGGTATATTGTTTTCCCAAAAATATTATCCCTTTTTTTACATAATATTTAAATAATAATCTTATTTTGTTTTAAATGGATAAAATTAATTTAGGAATTGGAAGTGGGTTGTGTTTTTATCATCAGTTAGCAAATGTTTTTTCAGAACAAGGATTAAGTTTAGATAATCAACTTTATGGATGTTTGAATTGTGTTTCTGGAAGTGTTAAATATTGTTATGTTAATCCTGTTTCTGAAGCAATATTAGAGAGAATAGTTGAAGTTCGTAAATCAGATATGAATGAAAGCAGGTTGGGATTTTTTTTAAATTAGTTTTTAGAATATTTTTTAATTAATTCTTGTGCAAATTTTTTGTCTTGTTTGTTTTTAAAAATTGCTGTTGGACCTGGAGTTGTTGGTATTATTAAATTATATTTTAAGGTTTTATTTATATTTTGAATTAAGAGATTTTCTTGATGGTTTTTTCCTAAGATTATTAATGATTTATTTTTAAAATGCTTTCCGATTCTTAGTAATTGTAAGTGTTCTGGAAGAATTTTGCTTATTGAGACTAATTTTAAAAGTGTTTTTAATTTTTTGCAATATTCTTTTTCACATAATAAACATCCTCCTCCTGATTGAGGGAAATTTATTTTGTATTTTTTTGCTAATTGTATTTGAATTTTTCTTTGTCTGCCTTGAATGTTTAGTAATTTTTCTCTGTTTATTATTTTCTTTTTTTCTGCTATTGTTTCTGGAAGAAGTTTTGCAGATAATGGTCTTAAAAGTTTTCCTTTTAGGTTTGATTGTTTTTCTGTTAAAAATAATTGGTGTTTTAGTTGAGACATTGGGCGTTGGCTTAGAACTTCTCCTGTTGCAATTATTTCTGTATTTATTTTTTTTGCAAGTTTTTTTGCTAATTTGAACATGAATATTTTGCAATCTCTGCAAGGATTCATTGAGGTTCCTATTCCATGTTTTGGAGAAGTTATTATTTTTAGATATTTTTGAAGCAAAGGAGGTTTTGTTAAATCTATTATATGAAGTTTTGTAGCTTGAGTTTGTGAATAATTAAAAACACAATTAAAATTATTGCAACATCCTCCTCCAAAGGGTAATTTAAAGAAAATAAGTTCTATGTTTATGTTTTTTTGTTCTTGTAAAACTTTTAGTGCAATTCTGCTGTCAAGTCCTCCTGAAAATAAGAGCAGAACTTTTGATTTTTCTTTCATTATATTAAGTGGTTTTTGTTGTTTTAAAATAGTTTGGTTGAGATTAATAATACTTAAATAGTGTAATAATTAATGTTTTTTATGAATCAATTGAAAAATGTTATTGGAATTTTTTTGTCTAAATTATTGGGCTTGATTATATTTTTAGTTATACTTGGGTTGTTGAATTTTTTAGTTCCTTATGTTAATCAGAACACTTTTGGCAGTATTGTTTTTTTCCTTAATAGTAATCTTTTGTTGATTTTGCTTTTTTCATTATTTTTTTGTGTTGCTGAAATGTTTTTTGCATTAGTTTTTCCATTTAGTTTGCCTGCTCCTTTGTTTAGTTCATTTGGAAGTATTTTTTTAGTTACATTTATATTTAATGTTTTTGGATTTTTAGATAGAGGTTTTAGTATTGGTTTATTAGGATTATTATCTGGAGTTTATGTTTTAGTAGTTGTTGCTGTATTTTTTATTGTGTTTGTTGTTGGTTATAGTATTGTGTTTGGAAGAGGAGTAGAAGGTTTGAAAAGAAGAAAAGTTAAAAAACATGTTCATGAGAAAAAAGAAGAATTAGAAAAAGATAAGAAGTTTAAGAAAATGCCCTCGGAAAAGATTAGTTTAAAAGAAGTTAGTAAGGAAGTAAAGAAGAAATAATCTATTTATCTATTTTAAGTGATAACAGGAGTTATACAAGTTAAAATATACATTTAATTGAAAAAGTGTTTATAAAGAATATTAAAGAGGATATATTATGAGAAAAGTTAAAAAAGAGATTATTGCAGGATTTGAATTATTTAGTTTATTATGTTCATCTAATAAACCCGGGTTTATTAATAGGGTATTAGGTGTGGAAAAATGATTGAAAGGAGGTTAAAGAAAAAAGAAAAATGAAAAAATTGTTAAGTTTATTAACAATGGCTTTATTGGTAATGCCTATGGTTTTAGCTGTTAATACTGGAATCAATGTTGGTGTTGATATTGTTACTGAAGACTTTGAACCTATGGTTTGGATGTGTGATTCAAGAGTTGTTTTGGATGATAACACTGAACCAGGTAGAATCTTAGGACCTGAATGGACTCATGACACATCTTCATATACTTTAGAAGGAAATATAATTACTGAAAGAGAGCATAATTATGCTTTTGAAGGTGAACAAATTGTATGGGATGTTCTTGTAATGGACAAAAACGGAATTGAGAAAATCGAAGATGTTTTTGCTACTATTGGAAGTGTTCAAGGAGCAGGTAATGATATTGAAGTTAACTGTGTTTTAGATGCAATGGTTAATGATAAGGATCAAATAAGAGATAGTTGTAATGCTAGAATTTTGGAAGAAGAAATTTCTCATCTTTCAGATAATATGGCTGCTTATTATACTTGTACATTAACTGTTGAAACTGTTGATTCAATGGATGATGAATATTGGGTAACTGTTGAAGCTATGGATTTAGATGGTTTATCTGGAACAATGGCTGAAAACGAATACTGGTATTTTAATCCTGTAATTGCTTTAAGTATTGATGGAGATTTAACTTTTGATGAAGTTAGACCTGGAACAATGTCTTATTCAGATACATTATTAGTAGGTAATGATGCTGCTGATGGAAGTGGAGTTATGCTTGATATGTTTATATCAGGAACAGACTTTTATGATTCATCAAGTTCAGGTGCAAAATGTCCTACAACTAATCAATTAAGTTTAGGGGCATTTGATTATTTTGCTACAAGTGGTGCTTATAGTACTCTTGGTCAAAAAAGAAAGCAAAATAATGTAGTTATTGCAAGTGCAGATGCAGAAGGTTATTTGAATATACCTTATGGTATTGGATTTAATGATCCTAATCCATTCTATGGAATGGCTGAGATAATACCTACTGCGAATAATGATGATACTCAATATTCTGCAGGGAATGTTTTATCACCAGGATCTGAAATGGCAATAACTTTTAGACTAGACTTACCAGAACCATGTAATGGGGACTTTGACGCAGGAGCTATTTACTTCTGGGCTGAAGCTGTTTAAGAATTGTTAACTATTGTTAAATTTTGTTTATTATTTTTATTTTTTTATTAAACCTTTTGGGAAAAAGAGGTGATGAGGTGACTCAAAAGAATAAGGGGTTGATTGAAATTGAAAATATATTAAAGATAATATAAAAGATTATAAAGGGAAATTAATGTGGATCAATAGTGTAAAAAGATGGAAGAAAAAATAAGGTTGAGATTGATGTTGAGTATTGTTTTATTAGTTGTGGTTTTGAGTGTTGCTATGGTGAATGCTCGTGTAGTCGTGACTGATTGCAGTGATGGTGTTGATAATGATGGTGATGGAAATATTGATTATCCTGCTGATTCTGGTTGTGATGATGCAAGCGATAGAAGTGAGAATGTTGTTTTTTATTATGCTGATGGTTGTTTTGTTAAGGGAGATGCATTGATGAATGTTTTTGGTGATGAGACTTATGAATGTGAACATGATAAGTGTTATGCTTGCGTGTCAGTATCTGAAATTGGTAATTCTACTACTTTGACTTCTAGATGTTATGGATTACCTAAATGCGGATTTGGTGGAGCAGAAGGAGGGAGTTTTGAATTAGATGTTACACCTCCTGAATTAATTGTAAGAAGTCCTGAAAATGATGATGTTTTTGATTCAAGAAAAGTTTTATTTGATTTAAATGTTAATGAAGAAAGTGATATTTATTATTTAGATAATATTAATGGAAGAGGAAGATGGAGCAGGATTGCTGGAGGGGTTGAAGGAGACTATCTTAAGAGTATTAGTTTTAAGGATGGTTTAAATGATATAACTATCAAGGCTGTTGATAGTGAAAATAATCCTGTAGAAGTTGATAGAGTGTTTTATGTTGATTCTAAAGAACCTAAAATTAGAAAGACTTATCCTAAAAAAGGATTTGCTAGTGGTTTGTTTGAAATAGAGTTTTCAGAAGAAAATCCTGTTGAAGTTGTTTTGTTTTATGGTGTTGATAGTTTTCCAGGTGTTGAATTAAATATTGATAGTGAATGTTCTGTTGATAGAGGAAAATATTATTGTTCTAAAGAAGTTGATTTGCAAGGATTTGATGGTGATGAGATTGAATATTGGTTTGAAATAAAAGATATTGCAGATAATGTTGATGAATCTAAACATGTTGTTTTAGAAGTTGATACATCTAAACCTGAAGTTTTAAATCCCGATGATTTTTGGGTTCAGGGTGAAGGAAGATATGAAAGATATGTTTATTTTAATATTGAAATAAATGAAAATAATTTTGATGAAGTTAGTTATTTTTATGAAGATACAAGAGGAAATTTAAGAGAAAGAAGGTTGTGTTCTAGACTAAGGGACGGAGTTTGTTCTATTAAAAAATCTTTTAGAAGTGGTGAAAGTCTTTTGAATATTCAGGTTGTTGATGAAGCAGGGAATGTTAAGATTCTTCCTGTTAATTTAGATGTTGTTTATTAATAGAAAATTTTAAGTATTTTAATTGCCTAAGATTATTATGAGTTTGGAAAAAAAAGTTAATCGTGCTGGAAATTTTGTTATTAATAGTATTTATGTAGGAGTTTTTTTATTGACTGCTGGTTTGACTGTTTGGGGATTTTATAATATGGATAAGTGTAATTGGCGTCGAGGAATAGATTCAAATATTACTAGTAGTTCTAATGTTACTACATCTTATGGTGTTAAGAAAGGTTATGATGTTCGTTAATTTGTATCTATGACATAGTAGTTACAGATAGAAAGATTTAAATAGTATAGTATCTTATGAAAATTAAGAAAATGGCAAAAGAATATGAACAAAGAATGCTTCCAGGAATGGAAGAGTATAATGCAAGAGAAGTTTCAAATTTAGATAGAGGTAAATCTCGAAGAAAAGTAGGAGCTTTAGTGGGTTTAGGGGCAGTTGTATTAGCTGGAATTGGGGCTGTTGTAGGAGTTAATTCTTTAGGAAGTAGAGCTGTTTATGAGAAGCCTGTTGTTGAAGAAAGTTCTAATTCTTATAAGGGTCTTAATACTTTTGAAAGAGTAAATTATCTTGTTGCTAGTGAAACTTTAAAAGCTTTGTTAGATGATGGTTTAACATCTGAAGAAAGAGAAGCAAGAGATGAAAGAATGGAAGTAGAACATAAAAAAAGATTAGAAGCTGCGGAAATATATAAAAAAGAAATTTCTAGAAAAACAATAGAAAAAATGAAAGAAGAATATAGATAATAATTGATTTATCTTTATTGTTTATTTGTAGGTTCTGTGTATTGATTTAAGGTTTTTATTGTGAATAAAAGGTCATCTCCACTTGCAGTGTTATCATATTTTTTATCTCCTTTTCTTAAATTTTCATACCATAATCTTTTAAGAGATTTTCTTGTTGCATAAAAGCTTCTTATTGAGTGTATATTCATTTGATCTTTTAAAGTTGGATTAGATTTTTTAGCTTCATTAAGTGCATTTAATAATGTTTGTGCTTGATTAGGGTTTTTAATACCACTGATAATTGTGTTAGGCCCAATAATATCTCTGATAAAGTCTAATTTAATTATTTGCCCTTTTTCAAATTCAGGTGTTCTTAGTGCTCCTTCTAAAATTGTTTTAAATATATAGCTTGTTTCAGTATTTGACTGAATTGAACCTATTTCTTTTTGATTATTTGTTAAAATAAGTGTAGGAGTTCCATGAGGATTATTTTTTATTTCAAATCCAAATGTTCCTGATTCTAAATTAATTTTTTCAGGAATTATACTTCTTGTAATGGTTCGAAGGTCTTCAATTGTTTTTTCTTTTATTTTTCTTTCTTCTTCTTTTATAGGTAGCTCTTGGAATATTTCTTTTGGAATAATTTGGTCTTTTAATCTTTCAAATAATGCAGTATCTAAGAATTCCATTGCTTTTTCTTTGTCATTTTTAATTGAAACTTCTAAATTTTGAACTGGTAGGAATACATCATATTTTAGTGAAAATCCTGTTTCTTCCATCATGATTTTGGTTAATTTATTTCTTGAGGTTTCTATTAATCCTCCTCCATCTTCTCCAACATATTGTTTTATTTTATCTAAATCTTCTACAGGGACTTCTATACTAGTGTCTGCTGATGCACCATATAAACTTAAACGAGTTTCTCTTCCTGCAGTAAATGTTTTTGATTTTTCTATTACTTTTCCAGAAGGATTGTTTTGAGAGACTACAAATTCTTTTTCAGGGTCTCCTAATCCTATTTGATAGACTTTTCCTATTTCAAAAACTTCATCAATTCCTGGTAAATTTACATTTGAATAAATAGAATCTTTTTTAAATTGCATTATTAAATCTTTATTTCTTATTTCAAATCCATTTCCTTCAGTATAGGTTAGGCTGTTAAAATTTTTTAAGACTTCTGCTCCTCCTTTTCCTCCAACTACAAGATTTTCTCCGTTCATATTTAAAAAATCTTTTTGATAAGAATAAACATTTATATTTTCTGCTTTAATAGTTAATAAAGGGGTTTTATAAAATTTTTCTTTAATATCTTCAAAAGTGATTGTTTGTCCTTTTCTTGCTTGTGAGATTATATCTTTTACTGTTGTTCCAGATGTATCTGTAATTTTTGTTAATTCATTATTTGCATAACTTAAAATTAAAGGGTCAAGGGGAACCCATTCTAAATATTCTGGAGAAGAATAAGTTTTTCTTCCTTGTTCGTCTAATTGTTGTTTAGCTATGTGTGTTAGTTTTCCTTTATCATCAAATTGGAAGTATATTTGTCCAAGAGATTTTACACTTTTTTTATCAGGTTCCATTACTCCAAATGGATTTGCTTCAATTGTTGTTGTGATTTTTCTATCTTCAAAACTTGCTATTTTCGCTAATCTATCTAAATCTCCAAAATGAACAGTGAATTTATCTGTTGTAGAATCTGTTGTTACATAGCCCATTCTTGTGAATTCTGTTCCTGTTAATACTAATCTGTCTTCTAAGAATTCAACTGTGCTTTCTGCAGATTCACCTGATTTTCTATTGAATAAAAAATTTCCATATTTTATTTGTGCATCATCTCCTTTTATTTGAAATCCTTTTTCAGTTATTATTATTTGTCCATTTTTTCCTAACATTTGAAAATTTTCTATGCCATAAGGATTTCCTTGAAGTTCTCCTAAAATGTCTTTTAAAATTATTTCTTTTAGATTAAATCCTTGAAGTTCTGATAGTTCTTTTAATAATTCTTCTGGGTTTAGTTTTTCTGTATTTTTTACTTTTGTTATAATTTCTTTTATTTTATCTAATCCTCTGTCAGGAAGTTTTGAAAAGAATTTTAAGCTTCCATCTTCATTAGTAGAACCTTTTCCAAGTATTAGTTCTCCTCCTGTTTTAAATTTTAAAATAAATGTTTTTTGTTTTTCATCATATTCTATTTTATTTATTCCTTGGGGAAGTTTTTCTAAATTTAACCAAGTGTTTCCATTGCCGATTGTGGTTTCATCGCTCCATTGCAAGTCTTTGCTTCCAAATCCTTTTAATTCTTCTATGACTGTATGTAATTGAATATCTAAATCTACTCCAATATTGCTTTTAACTATTTTTTTTATATCTTCATAAGATTCTATTCCTTGTAATTGTATTCCTTGAGTTTCAGGTAAAACTCCTTTGTTTTCAAAATAAGCATCAATCCAAGTTTTAGCTATTAGTTTCATTCTTCCTGTGTTGATGTCATCCACATATTTTTCAGTTGAAATTTTTTCTGCTAATTTTTCAACAATTATATTTTTTTTAAAAGTTACTAGTGCGTTTTCTGAATCTTGTTGCCAAAGTGTATTTTTATTTTCTTGAGATAAACTTTGAAATTCTTGAAGATTTTCCAAGTCTGTAAAATAATCAATATCTTTTGTAGTTTCAGCACTTATTATTGTAGAAAGTGTTAAAATTAAAAATATTGAAATACTTATCAATATTATCTCTTTTTTTTGTTTCATTTTTTTATTAATCATTTTTTATTCTTAAGTTTATTGTTAAAAAAAATCCTCTAGTTCAGGTTCTTTTTTTGCCATTGAAATTGCTTTTCTTATGCTCCAATGCCTGTTTATTGGATTTGCTGCAGTAGCTCTTAAAATCATTCTATGGATTTCAGGACTCATTTGTATTTTTCTACTTCCACCTATCTGCATATATGTTCCTGTAATAACAATTTTATCTCTTAGTCCTAATGGGGGAGTTGATGCTAACGCATCTGCTATTTTATTTAATTCATCTAAATGTTCTGCCATATAAGCTGTATCTGTTATTAATTGTGGAATCTTTGCTCCTGTTGATTCTATTTCATTGAAAAAATTATTCACTTCATTAAAGCTATTTTGAAAGTTTTCTTCTCCTCCAGCACTATCTTTTAAAGATTGGATTGCTGTTGCTATTCCTTGTTTCATTATTTCTGATTGTTCTGATACAGGAATTCCTCCTACAATTCTAAATCCTATTCTTGTTAATAATGTTGGATTATTACTTCCTAAAATTATTTCTACTTTAGAGTCCGGGTTTGTTGCAATATCTCCTTCAATTGGGCCTTGGACAATTGTTTGAAAAATTGGATGAGCTCTTCTCCATCCTACACTCATTAAATTATTTGATTTCATAACTAATTGAGAAGGGTCATAGATTTTATAACCATAGTAGGTGTTTGAAAGTTTTAATATATCTCCTGTTCTTGTGTTTGTGATTTTTTCAATATCTATATAATTTTGTCCATTAATTCTTTCTACTTTTGTTTCTGTTCCATCAAAAACAACTGCTCTATTTCCATTAGCCCATAATTGAATTACAGATTCTTCATGGTCTGATTGTTTTCTTGTGCTTGTTGCCTTGAATTCATTTAAGGGATTTATTGTGTCAAAGATTACTACTTTATCACTTTCAACTTCTACTTTGTTTAGATAAGTGTCTATGTAAATATTATTTTTATATTTTGAATCTTGTTCTGTAAAATCTTGTCTTAATCTGTTTTGTAAGTCTTGAGTTTCTTGTTTAATTTTTTCTTCTACTTCTGAAACTAGTGAGCTTATTGCAGAACTTATTGGTTGAGGATTATCTAAATGAGGACTTAATATTGTAGAGATTTGACTTTGCAGACTGCTTTTCCATTCAGAATTTTGTTGTTTTTTTGATTGTCCTATTGCAGTTTCAACTTCTTTTTGAAAATCAATTTTATCTATTTCTGCATTTATTTTTTTTATTAATTCAGCATTGTTTGAAAGTGATTCTTGTTGTCCTATTAAATCTTTTAATTCATATAATACAGAATTCATTGTTTCAACAGGAGTGTTTGTTCCAAAAGTATCTACAATACTGCTTGTTCTTTGTTTTAAATATTCTCTTAAAAATTTATTTGTTTCTTCATTATTTCCATAATATTCATAAATTGTTTCTTTTTCTCCGTTTGAGTTTGTTATTGTTTTTTGATTATATTTTACAAGATTTTTTAATTGTTCTGGGTCACTTAGTAAATCAGTTATTGCACTTTTGATTTCGTTTGCAGCAGATTTTGTTGTTTCTTGAATTATTTTTCTTTCACTTTCAGTTAATTGACTTTGTTCTTTTCCTCTTGTAAAACTATATTCTAATAAGTTTTTTCCTGATTGTTCTAGGTTTGATGTTATTTTTTGTATTGCACTTTGAATCTGGGTTTTGTATTCAATTGCTAATTCTGGATTTTCTAGTTCTTGTTTTAATATTCCTAATAATTCTTGTTGAACTTTTGCTAGGTTTTTTTCAGGACTTCCAACTTCATATCCTGCGTCTAAAACTTCTCTTATGCTTAAACTTGCTCCTAAATCATCTACTATTTTTTCTCCTTTTGCAAAAACTGCTTCTAAAACTGCTTTTTGGTCGTTTCTTGCAATTGCATCAACTAAACTATTTCTTGCTATATTTACACCGATTAATTCTACTCTTGAAGTATAAGCAGTTCCAACATCTCTTACATGTATCATTCCATTTTGAGCTGCTTTTATTTCTCCTGTTGAATCAAAAACAAAAGCTCCTGCTTCATTTTCACTTCCTTCATTGTAAGCCCATTGTTCATAAATTCTTTCTATTTCTCCATGAGCATTTGTTGTTACAAGAGTTCCACTATTTTTTACATCTACTTTAGGGTTATTGTTTTCATCATAATTTATTTCAATTGTTTCAGGGCCATTATTTGGTTTTGATTCTCCTTCATATAATACATTTAACATATTTTGAGTTGGAACTCCTCCTTTGTCTGCTTGTCTAAAATCAATTCCTAAATTATCTACTTTTCCTAAAACATCTCTTATTATTTTTCCTACTTCTCCGTTATCATTTATTGTGCCCATTAATTGATTTCTTACTTCTGAGGTTAAATCTGATTCTCCTATTGTTAATGTCTTTGCTTCTCCATTCATAAAATTGTATTTAACAATAAATTGTTTGTTTGCATTATCATACTTAATGCTTTGAATTCCTTCATTCATTTGAGCACCTACTCTTTTTCCATCAGGACGGATTAATTCTCCTGATTTTCCAATTGTTCCTCCACTGAATTTAATGTTTTTTATTTTTGTTCCTGTATTAAATTTGCAGTCAAAATTTTCTCCATTAAAATTTATTTCTCTCATCCAGAAAGGAGTTTTTTCTAAATCTAACCATAAGGTTAATTCATCTTCATTGTTTTTTATTCCTATTTTGTTTTCTTGCCAAACTAATTTTTCAGGGTTTTGTAAAGTTATTTTTTGTATTTCTTCTTGAGAATCATAGGATTTGTGAAATAGATTATTGGTTATTTGTTTTAAATAATCTTCTGATTTTTCATTTTTTACAATTTGTTGCCATAGACTATTTTTTGATTTGTCTGAAATTAATGGTTTATTTTGATTGTCTTTTTTACTCCAGAGCTCTATAAATTTTTTTTTGTTTTCTTCTGAACTTTCAACTGCTTTTAAAAATTCTTTTCTGCTTTCTTCATTTTTAAGAACACTTTCCCTAATTGTTTCTTTTTGTATTATAAAATCATCTAGATTTTTTCCATAATGATATGCAATGTCTTTTTCATCAATGATTCCGTTGTTATCTATATCTTTTATTTGTTCTTCAGAATTTATTAATGTTAAGTTTATTAGGATTAAAGTTAGAAGGATTATTAGAATTAAATTTATTTTAGACTCTCTTTTTTTCATATGTAAACTTAGAAATTAAACTATTTAAATATAATTATTATTGTGCTTTGAATGCGTTTGGATCTATGTATTCTATGATTTTTAACATTTCTTTTGCACTCATTGCACCGCCTGTATATTCTTGTTTTTGAGTTTTTTCTGTTGTTGAAGTTTGTTCAATTTTTTGAGGAGGGTTTGATACATCATCTGGAAATGGAATTAATTTTGATTCTTCAGTAGTTTGAGATTTTTTTAATTCTGCTTTTATTTCTTCTGCTCTTTGTTTTAAATCTGTTGTTCTGGTTATTTCATCTTGTTGAGGAATATTTTCAGGGCTTGAGGTTATTTTTTCCTGAACCTGACTTATGTGAGCTGCAATGTCTATTAATCTTTCAGAATCTTCCCAAATATGTGTTGATAAAGTTACTGTTTTGTCTTTTGTGTAAATTAAAGAACTTTGTTCTCTTTTTTCTATTGTTAGTTCATTATTTGGATTATTGTCTTTTCCATTTACTAATCTGTTTACACTAACATCTGCATTTTTTGTATTTCCTGAAATATGTGTTTCTCCTTGTTCTATTGATGTTCCTAATTCTCCATTTCTTACATAAATATATTGTCCTAGTCCGTATTTTTCTTTACCTTCTCCATTAACATAAAGTTTGTCTATATTAACTCCTTTTTTAGCAATAAAGCCCATGTAATAATCTCCTACTATTTTTACATCTATTTCTCCTGATTCTTTAGGGTTTATTTCTATTTGAGGTTCTTTTGATGAATCATAAGCAGGGTCAAAGGAAGAATCAAATGGATTGAAAACTATTTGTTTGCTGTATGTAAATTTTATAGGTTGTCTTCGTGAAGTGTAGACTTCTCCTAAATGTTTTTCATCTTCGTAAACAGAAACTATTGTGTTTTGTAAGTAAAGTGTTTTATCCATTCCATATAATGGAGAGTTTGTTTCAAATATTCTTAATGCTGCGTCTTCATCTTTTCCATTTTCTGGTTTGTAATCTTCATATTCACTGTTTATTCCATAGAATTGTTTGAATACATTGTTTCCTATTTTTATTTGAGCTCCTGCTCTTAGATTTAATCCTAAGTATTCTTGGTTTTTTTCATTTACTTTTTTTAATACATCAATCTCACCTAATCCTGTTTCTATTACATTTATGTTTTCTTGATTCATTGAATAATAATCATTTTCTTTGTTTAGGAGATATCCTAAATAATCTACTGAACCTGTGTTGTAGTTTATTTTTAGTCCACCTTCATAATCATTTGTTATTGTTCCATCTTTTCCAAGTGTTATTTTATTTAGGTAAGGGTTTAGTTCATCTAGTCTTATGAAACTTTCTTTTCCATATGATAATGTTAATCCTGTTTTTATGTTTTTGAATTCTAAATCTTCTAAATTTATTTTGCTTAAATCTATTTGAATTTTTACATTGTTTACTTCTATTCCTCTTCTTTTTAGTTTTTCTAGATTTTGTTCAGATGTTAAGATTTGGTTTATCATTTCTTGTTTTTCTTCTTTTGAAGCTAAACTTTTGAATAATTGGTTTCTTGTGTTGTCATCTATAAAGTAACCTTGTTTTTCTAAACTATTATCTTTTGAAAACCATAATTCATTTCTATGTTTTTTATCTAAATTTTTCCATAGTATGTCTCTCATTGCAGGGTCGTAATCATTGTATCTTGTAAAAATGTATTTTCTGTCATCTGCTGTTGTCCATTTATTTTCACTCATCCAGTTCCACATTTTAGAAATATCTTTTTCATTTATATCTCTAAAAAATAATGCTTTTTCTCCTGTTGAAAATGTTTGCCATAATTTTTTTTGTTGAACTGCATTTAAGCTGTTCCAAGCATCTACTCTTTGGTTTTCAGTTAATGTTTCTTCCCATGTTGAGCTATAGAGAAACCAATTGTTAACAACTCCATTTGGGTCTTTGTTTATTTCATCTATAAAATTTTTAGCATAATCTACTGCTAGTATGTTTGAAGTTAAGAAAATTGTTAGTAATAAAATTAATACACTCTTTTTCATTTTTTAAGATAGTTGTTGATGTATATAAATATTTTGTTGAGTGGATTGTTAATATATGATACTTATTTAGTCTCTTTTGAGTTTATTTTAATAGAGATTTTTAATTAGTAATTTGGTCAGCTGATTGTGATATTTAAATATACAAATTAATATAAATAAATTTTAGTTGTAAAAATTATGTCATTAGAAATCAGCATTCATTATCATGAAACTAAGATTCCTGATTCTCCGGCAGTTTGTTCTTTTGTGACAAGGGGTAGAGAATTTAGTGATCCTTGGGAATGGGTTTGTAAGGATGGGCAAGAGTTAAGTTTTAGGGTTAATCAGATTGCAGAAAATCATCCGGATTTAATTGTTGTTAACAAAATTCCCAATGTAATTCTTAGAGGTTTTGCAAGACGACCTGAGGTAACATTTCTTGAGATTAAGCATGAATTAGGAGTTATTGAAAGATATAGGCCCCTATATGATCAAGAGATTCCTGAAGGAGTTAGAAAGTATATGAAATAAAACTTTTTATAATTAAGCAACAGGATATTTGTTTAAGAATTCAAATACAAAAGGTGCTGATGTTTCGTTGTTTGAGATTGTTACTAATGTTGTTGTAGGGTCTGTGAAATCAAGGAAGTCTACATAAAGGTTTTTGTCACGAGCCATGTCTGCTATGCAAGTTATACAAATCATTTCAGGGTCTTCTTTATGAGAGTCTGTTATGTATTTTGCAATTTCAATCATATCATAAAGACTTGAAGTTTGAGTTATTGGATAATCTTCTAATTCTAGTGTCATTGTTTTATCTTGTTTTTTAATTGAGATTGGTAAATCAATATCAAATTTTACTTCTTGTTTTTCTATAGAGACTTTTGTTTTTGGAGTTTTATAGTTTGTTTCGAAATTTTCATCTTGGATTAAATTTAAGCAAGTTGTTAAATCATTATCTATTGCTTTTGCAAGTTCGTTTTCAATTGTGCTTGTTGTTGGCATTGCGAATTTTCCTTGGTTATAATAATAAGGTAAAATTGCCCATTGCAAGTCAAAATAATCTGCTGGTGCGTTGTAATATCCTCCTTGGATTCCTATTAAATCTAATGAGCCTAAGGTTACTTCATCCATGCAAGTCATTATTTGAGTTTGTAGTGCATCGAGTTGAGGTTTGATTGCAACTTGTTCAAAGAATTCTTTGTCTATATTTTTTTGATTGTTGTTAATATAAAATATAATTCCAGCAACTGCGATGATTGCTATAGCGACTATGATAAACATAGTTATCTGTCCTCTTTTTTTAAAACCCATGTTATATTTTAGGAGTTTTACTATTTAAATTTAACTATAATTATCTGTATTTTTTTGTTTGAAGGTCTTAGGATTTTTTAAATGAAATAAATAAAATGTATTTTTTTGTTTGAAAAAAGTGGTAACTTATATTTATATAGTTGAATGATTATTTTTTAGTATTATTATATTGTTTTGAAAGGAGGTGAAAAATGAAAAGAATTTTGAAAAAAAAGCTTAATCTTTTTGGTAAAGAAGTTTCGGTTTTAGTAGTTGCTTTATTGGGTGTGATGTTGGTTAGTGCTGCTTTGGTTAGTTATGTTGGTACTACTTTGACAGGTAATGTGGAGATTAGTGCTCCAATGGAATGTTGGTTTGAAAATGTAAATGGAGAAAATATTGGGTCTGGTTTGTTAGATATTCCTATGAGTAGTGGTGAAATTAAGTTTTATACTAGATGTGTGGGACATGGAGATGTTGATGCTTATGGAATTATGATAAAAGTTACAGGTCCTAAGGGATGGACTGGAGATGAGTTTGAATCTGTTAATTTGAGGGATAGACAAGGAGGAACTGGAGGTGCTGTTGTTGATAAAGGAAATATTTTATCTTATCTTTATCATGTAACAAGTGAGACTAGTATAGTTAATTTTAATGGGATAACTGGAAATCCAACTACTGTTAATCTTTTTGCTAGTCGTCCTGATTCAGGAGCAGGAGAATTACTAGGTCAACCTATTACATTTTTGGATCATTATGATGCAAGTACTGATATTTGGAATGAGATAACTATTGTTCCTAAGGCAAATATTTATCCTGGGAATTATAGTATTCAAATGTGCTATGTTTATGATTTGGATAGTCCTATTTGTGAAGAACCCTTACCTTAATTTTTATTTTTCCTAAATTTATTTTTATTAGGATTGAATGTAAATAGCTCGTGAGAGCTTATGGTCAATAATAAATGAATCAAAAAACATGGATGATTGGAATTATTTTTATGGTGTTAATTGGAATTGTTTCTGGGATGTTGGTGAGTTATGTTTCAAATGTTATTAGTGGGGGTGTGGAGGTTGGTGGGCCTGTGTTTTATTTAGATGGTAGTGATAATAGTTTGTTGTTGAATGAAGTTCCTGATAGTGAGGAAGTTGTAATTTGGAATGGAAAAATAATTTTTTATTCTGATGATTTAAATGTTGATGATTTTTATAAATCTAAATTTGATTGTTATCTTTGGATGAAGAGTGATAATGAGATTAATTCTGTTAAGGTTGAAATAAGAAAAATGGATGATACTTTAATTTGTGAATCAGATGAGCAAGTGATAAGTTCATTAAAACATTCTAAAGAGATATTTTCTTGTTCTTCTTCTGACAATATTATATTAGGTCCTGGAGAGGGTTTTAAATTAATAATAAATGAATTAACTGGAACTCCTTCTGAAATAAGTATAAAGACTAAACATCTTTATTCAGATGGTTATGATAGAATAGAGGTATCACCAATATGAAATTCAAAAACTTAATCTTAACATTAGCACTAACAATATTATTACTTCCATTATTAATTGCGCAAGGTGAAATAATTAATTTGGTTTTGGATGAAGATTTGCCTGACTTTGTTGCAGGTGAAAGAGCGATTGCTGAATTTAGTTTTGATTATCCTGATGTTTCTGGGATTTATCCTGAGCAAGAAGAATATGCGCAGTTAGTTTTTATTGTTAATATTAGTTCTGATAATATTGATTATCCTGTTTGGAAAGGGGATTTTCAGTTGAATGGTTCAATGGTTAGTTCTGGGTTGTTTTCTCGTGATGAATATGTTTTTGATTGTTCTGAGGATTTTGAATTAAGTTGTCCTTATGCTCCTTGGATTGGTGAAGAAGTTAATGGGACTTTTTATTGCACTAATAATGATTTTTTAATGATAAATTTAGGTTCTGATAATGATGTTGTTTTGGATTTTAAATCTCATTATGCTCTTTGGCCTGGTGATTATTCTTATAGTGTTGGTTTGTTTTATCCTGAAGATGATTTTACTCATTTGATTATTGAACCTAGTGAACCTGATGGTGAAAATGATTGGTATGTGAGTGCTCCTGTTTTTAGTCTTGAGAATGATGAGGCTTTGGGATTGTTTTATAGATGGGATTCTGGAGAAGTGTTTTCTTATTCTGTTCCTTTTTCGCTTGAAGATATAGTTAATCCTGAAAATGATTCTGCTGGAATTTTGGAGTTGAATTATTGGGCGAGTTTTGATTGTGGGCTTGAAGGTGAAAGGACAGAAAATTTAAAAGTTGATTTGACAAATCCTGTTATTAGTGATTTGCATCCTGCTAATGAAGAAGTGGTTTACGATGTTCCTGTTATTAGTGCATATTTAGATGATGTTTATCAAAGTAATTCAGGAATAAATAAAGATAGTGTTTTTATGATTTTAGATGATTCTAAAGTTGAGGTTGAGGTTGTTGATGTTGGAGATTTGGATGCAAGAGTTAATTATTATGTTTTAAATTCATTGCCTAAGGGGTGGCATGAGGTTTTTGTTTATGTTGAAGATAATGCAGGAAGAGCAAGTAATTTAGATTGGGTTTTTTATGTAAATGAAACAGAGGCTTTTAATTTTGTTTTTTATTCTCTTAATGAAAGTATTTATGATTCAAGAAGAACTATTTTTAATTTTACTGCTTCAAAAGAACTTGAAAAAATAGAATATATTAATTGGAATGATAATAATCCTAGGTGGAAAAGGTTATGTAAAGATTGTGATGAATATGGTTTTACTAGAATGAAGACTAAAACTCTTGATGAGGGTTTGAATAATTTTAGTATTCGTGGTGTTGATGATTTTGGAAGTGTTGTAAAAGTTGATTTTGATTTTTTTATTGATTCTAAAAAACCTAGAATTTCTAGAGTTTTACCTAGACAAAATGCAGTTGTTAATGGCAGTGGATTTTATATTAAGTATTCTGAAGATAATTTGAAAGGTGTTGAGTTGTTTTGGAATTCAACTCTGATTTTAGATTGTAATGAATCTGGAAGAAATAAAGAGTGTTGGGTTGATGTTAATCTTTCTGAACATAATAATGAGATAATTGAATATTGGTTTAGGGTTAGTGATAATATTAATGTTGTTGATTCTAAAAAAACAAGGATTATTGTTGATACTATTGCTCCTAAGATTTTGAATGAGGTTAATGATAGTTTTTGGTATCAGGGTGAAGGAAGAAGTAGTAGATATATTTATTTTAATATTAGTATTGAAGAGAAGAATTTAGATGAAGTAGAATATATTGATTATAATGATAAGAATCCTCATTGGAGAAGAATTTGTTCAAGTAGATTAAAGGATGGTTCTTGTATTAAAAAGAAATCTTTTAGAATTGGTGAGCATAATATTGATTTGAGAGTTGTTGATGATGCAGGAAATAGTGTTGTTAAGAATATTCAGTTTGAAGTTTGATGTGAGAATTTGATTGATTCTTATTTGTTACTACTTTCCGATAGTTTTATAAAGTGTTAATTGATGGTATTTTTACCTAATGGGGAAGAGTGGAGAGGTGTTTATAGAATATGGGGATAAAAAAAACATTGGCAAGTTTGTTAGTAGCAGGAACATGTTTATTTGGAATTGCAAAAGATACTAAAGCTGAAACAATTAAATTAGATTTTGATTCTTCTGTATCTGGAACAATTGAAGATGCTAGTGGATTAGGAACTGGTTTTACTCATAGATTACCTAGAACTGGTTATAATTTGCCTGAACATGATCTTAATTTGAATTTGTCTTTAAATTCTGGACATTTGAATATTACTTCTACTCAAGCTGATTTGGTTGGTATGAATATGGGAGGTTTAGAAGCTTATGGTTTATCTGTTTTAGATTCTGGTAATCAAGATATTGAGATTGAAGCAAAATTTGATAATGTTCAAATGGGTAGTAGATTATCTAATCAGTTATTTTTATATGCAGCAAATTCAAACGGAGATTCTATTCGTGTTGGGCCTCATTTTGGTAGTTTTGGTGAAATTGGACATATAGGTTCTTCTAATATTAATCAAAGAGATTTGGGTTTTTTTAGTACTGGTGGAAAACATATGCTTTACAATGGTGAAGGGCTTATTCTTAATTTAAATAGAAAAGATGATTTGTGGCAAATTTCTTGGGAAAATTTAACAGATTCTTCAAGAAGTGGAGAATCTCCATTTTATTCATTTCCATGGTTAGATAATGAAGATTTGCAAGTAGGTATTTTATATTCAAGTCCTAGGACAAGTCAAAAATTAACTAGTTCATTAGATTATTTTTCAGTAACTTCTGGTTCAGATTTAGAACCTATTCAAGAATCAGTTCCAGAACCATCTACTTTAACTTTATTGATGGGTGCAGGATTAGGATTAGGAGCATATAGTTTAAGAAGAAAAGCTCTTAGAAAAAAATAATTCTTATTTAATAACATATATTTTTAAATAGTTTAAGGTTTTATTGAAAATATGGGAAATCAATATTATGAAACTGAAACTCAGCAAGAATATGATGCTCGTAGAGAGAGAAGTGATTCTGTAGAAGATGATACTCCAATAGATAGACGTGTGGAAGTAAATTCAAATCCGGATTCTAGTGGTTGTCTTGTTGCATTGGTTGGAGGGGTTTTTAGTTTAGGGGCAGGAGGATTAGGGGTTTATGAATGTGTTAAACATTTTATTAATTAGTTTTTATTTAAACAAAAACTTTATATAAAATAAGTGTTTAGTTATAAGATGAAAAAAGAGATTTTCTTTTTAATGGTGGGTTTGATTTTAGTGGTTGGTTTTATAAATTTTGTTTTAGCTTCTGATGTTGTTTATATTGTTAAAAAATCTTCAAATGTAGATTCTGGTTTTGTTGATGTTTTTTCTGAAATGGGTTTAAGTGTTGATGTTGTTGAGAGTCAGGATATTCAGAGTGTTAATTTTTCAGATTATAGAGTTATTTTTGTTGGTGATGAAAGATTAAGAAATGTTGAGGATATTCCTGTTGATAAATATCCAAGTGTTATTGCAAATCGTTATTATGGAAAGGCTTTTGGGTTAAGCAATGCAGGAATTTCTAAGTTGAGTTCGACTTCTTTTTTGAAAATAAAAAAAGGTTTTGATTTAATTGATGTTTATAATAGTGCTTGTTTTTGGTTTAAGAAAATAAATCTTGCTTATTATTATATTCCTGTTCGATATTCAAATGGATTGATGGATTCTGTTGCTACAACTTTTGTTGGTTATGATAAAGAATTAGGAGATGTTATTGCTTATTCAAATTCTGGTGTTAATAAATGTTTTTTTGGAATTGTCGAGAGTGATTACTGGACTAGTGATGCTAAGAATTTGTTTAAGGATTGTGTTGGTTTTGCTTTGTCTTATTCAGCACCTGTTTGTTATTATGATTCTGATTGTGGTGAGGATGGTTTTGTTGGAGAAAAATATTGTATTAATGATTCTGTTTTTCAAGAATATTTAAATTATCAGTGTAATAATCCTGGAACTAAAGAAAGTTATTGTGAGTCTTTTTCTGAAGATAAATTTATTGAAGATTGTGAGTTTGGTTGTTATGGAGGAGTTTGTTTGTTAGAAAATGATACAAGAGTTCATGATGTTGAAATTGTTAGTGATTATATTAATAGTGTTAATGGGATAAGAATTAAAGATGTTGAAACAGATGAATATTTGCTTGATGATGTTAGTTATTTAGAATGTAATAAAAAATATAAAATTGATTTTAAGACAATTAATGTTGGAGGTTTTGTCGAGGATGTTTCTATTTTTGGAAGATTAAGGGATTTTGAATGGAATTCTTCTAAAGAAGGATTAGAACCTGAAGCTTATACAACTGCTGGAAGCAAGACAATTAATATTACTCTTGATAGTGGAATTACTTATTTAGAAATTCGTTCTGAGATTGAAGATGATGTTAATGTTGGAAATAATATTGCAGTAAGAACTGTCGAGATTGTTTGTTGAAGAATTTTAATTTAATATTTGATAAATTATTTGTCTCTAGGATTAGTTCCATTATATTCAGAACGTCCATCGCAATCAGGGCATGTTTGATCTCTTAAATATCTGTTTATTGTAGGTGCTTGACACATTCGACATCTTGTTGCACTTTGGTTAAGTACGAGTGCAAAATCATCTATAAGATTATTTCCTCCAAACCTTGATTCAGAATATTTGCTATGAGGTCTATATGGAAACATTTCTCTTGCTTCTTGTTTAGTTAATGGGACATTAACTACTGTTACTTCTACATTGTTTCTTAATTTAATTTTTTTAGTTTTTTCTTCTAAAGGCATAGATGAGGATTCATTTCTTAATTTAAATAAATTTATATTCTATTTTATATCTTTTAATTTTGTTGAGAATAATTAATTTTAGTTTTATCTAAAAAAAGTAGTAACTCATATTTATATAGTTGAGAGGTTTAAATTTGTTATGAAAAAAGAGTTGGTTAAAAAAAGAGTTAGTTCTATTTTAATTTTAATTACTTGCATTTTGTTTGTTAGTAGTTTTGTTGCAGCTTCGGATGTTGCTTATATTTATAGAAATAGTAATAATGTTGATGATAATATTTTAAATGTTTTTTCAGATATGGGATTAAGTGTTGATTTAATTGATGAAAATAATTTGCCTAGTGATTTTTCTGGTTATAGGTTTATTTTTGTTGGGGACGAGAGGTTTAGAAAAGATTATAAAATTCCAATTGGAGATTATCCTTCAATTGTTTCTAATTATTATTTTGGTTATGAATGGGGGTTGACTGATGGTGATGGGATTTCAAAGTTAGCTTCTAATTTTCCGTTAAGTGTTACTAAGGATGGACATGTTGTTCAAGTTTATACTCGTGCAAAATATCCTGATAAATCTGTTTCAATTCCTTATTATTATTTAGATGATGAAAACAAGGTTCCTGAAATGTTAAAGGTTGCTGGAACTTATATTGGTAATGAATATGATTTTGGAGATGTTATAAGTTATGCTGGTGCTGGAACTGATTTGATAAACGGGCATACTACTGATAAAAAGATTTGTTTTTTTGGAATTGTTGAAACTGATTATTGGACTTCAAATGCAAGAGAGTTATTTGAAGATTGTGTTAATTATGTTGGTGTGACTTGTTCTGATGATTCTGATTGTGGTGATGATGAATATGTTGGAGATGAATTTTGTATTGGTGATAATGTTTATCAAAATTATAAAGAATATAATTGTGAAAATGCAGGTAAGGTTAATTCTGATTGTAGTTTTGATACTGAAGCTAAATTTGTTAAAGAGTGTGAATATGGTTGTGCTGATGGGGAATGTTTGTTAGAATGTTATGAAGATTCTGATTGTGCGAGTGATGAGATTTGTGTTAATAATGAATGTGTTGATATTGCATGTAAAAATGATTTAGATTGTAGTGATTCAAATGCTTATACAAAAGATAGTTGTGTTAATCCTGGATTGATAACTTCTTATTGTGATTATGAAGATATTGTTTGTTTAAATGATTTAGATTGTGATGATGGGGTTTTTAATAATGTTGATAGTTGTGTAAATCCTGGGCAGACTAATAGTTATTGTGATCATGATGATATTGTTTGTTTTGAAGATTCTGATTGTAATGATGGAAATGTTTATACTTTTGATGAATGTGAAAATTCTGGAACTTCTGATGCTTATTGTATTAATACTCCTATTAATTGTGTTAATAATAATGATTGTGGTTTTACTGGATTTACTGGGCAAGAGTTTTGTCAACAAGATAATGTTTTTAAGAAGTTTCAAGAATCTATTTGCAATAATCCTGGAACTAAGAATAGTTTTTGCAGTTCTGATATTAGTTCTCAGTTGGTTCTTGAGTGTGCTGATGTTTGTGTTGCAGGTGCTTGTATTGAGATAAATTGTTATAATAATGCTGATTGTGATGATTCAAATGTTTATACAGATGATGTTTGTGTAAATCCTGGACAAGTTGATAGTTATTGTGATTATGATGGAGTAAGATGTTTTTCAAATAATGATTGTGATGATTTAAATGCTTATACTATTGATAGTTGTGTAAATCCTGGAAGTTCAAATAGTTATTGTTCTTATGATGATGTTGTTTGTATTAATGATAATGATTGTGGTATTGATGGTTTTGTTGGAAATAATTTTTGTTTAAGTGAAAATGTTTTTAGGGATTATAAAGAATTTGATTGTTTAAATCCTGGAAGTGCGAGTAGTTCTTGTTCTCAAAATGTTGAGCAAAGATTAGTTGAAGAATGTGCAGATACTTGTGTTGCAGGAGCTTGTGTTGATATTACTTGTTATAATGATTTAGATTGTGATGATGGGAATTCTGGAACTTCTGATAGTTGTGTAAATCCTGGGCAGACTAATAGTTATTGTACTCATGGTGATATTGATTGTTTTTTAAATTCTGATTGTGGTTCTAATCAATATGTTAGTAATAATTATTGTTCTGGTAATAATGTTTATAGGGATTTGAGAATTTTTATGTGCAATGATGCTGGAAGTGTTTTGAGTTTTTGTAGTGATAATACTATTCCTAAGTTGATTTCTGAATGTTCTTATGTTTGTTCTGATGGTTTGTGTGTTCGATGTAATGAAGATTCAGATTGTGATGATGGGAATTCTGGAACTCAGGATATTTGTAGATTTGCAGGAACTTTAGAAAGTTATTGTGATAATGAAAATATAGAATGTTCTGAAGATTCTGATTGTGGTGAGGATGGTTTTATTGGTGAAGGAGTTTGCAAGAATGGAGATGTTTATCAAAATTATGAAGAGTTTTCTTGTGATAATGCTGGAAGTGTGGGTAGTTCTTGTTCTTCTGATATTTCTTTAAGATTAGTTGTTGAATGTGATTATGGTTGTTCTGATGGAGAATGTGTATTTTTAACTGAGTGTCAAGATGGTTATGATAATGATGCTGATTTTTTAATTGATGCTCAAGATCCTGGATGCTGGAATGATGTTGGTAATCCTTTAACTTATAATCCATTGTTAGATGATGAATCAAGAGCAACTACTCAATGTCAAGATGATTTAGATAATGATGGAGATTTGTTAATTGATGAACAAGATCCTGGATGTTGGAGAGATTTGAGTGATCCTAGTACTTATAATCCTTTAGATAATGATGAGGATTTTGGAGGAGTTGTGTGTTATACTAATGCTGATTGTGATGATTCTGATGATTATACTATTGATATTTGTATGAACCCTGGTTTAGGAACAAGTTATTGTGGACATAATTCTATTGCTTGTTTGCAAGATTCTGATTGTGGAATTGGAGGGTTTGTTGGAAATGGTTTTTGTTTAGGTGATAATGTTTATCAGAATTATAAAGAATTTGAATGTATTAATCCTGGATTTGCTAATGCTTATTGTAGTAGTTTAATGAGTTTTAATTTAATTGAAGAATGTGCTGAAGAATGTGTTGCTGGAGGATGTGTTGATATTGAGTGTTATAATAATGCAGATTGTGTAGACGGAGATGATTATACTTTTGATGAATGTTTGAATCCTGGAACTGTTGAGAGTCAATGCACTCATGAACCTATTGATTGTTTGCAGGATGCTGATTGTGGTGATGATGGTTTTATAGGGCAGGTTTATTGTAATGGTAATAATGTGTTTGATGTATTTACAGAATATGCTTGTATAAATCCGGGAACTCCTGATGCTAGTTGTTATGAAAATTCTATTTCACAATTGTTTGATAATTGTGGAAGTGATTATTGTGAAGGTTATGTAGAAGATTATTGTGTTGGTGATGATGTTCATCATTCAAGAACTTGTTATGATAAGGGTTGTTTAATTGGAAGTTGTTTTAGTGAGCCATTTGTTGAAACTGAATTAGTTGAAGCTTGTGCTTATGCTTGTGCTGGTGGAGAATGTGTTGGTGAATGTTCTGAAGATTCTGATTGTGCAGATGATTATTATTCTGATAATTATTGTGTTGGTGATAATGTTTATAGAGATTTGCATGATTTTGGATGTGAAGGTTTGAGTTGTGTTGAAGATGTTATTGATGAATTAGTTGAACAATGTGCAGACACTTGTGTTGATGGTGCTTGTGTTGATATTACTTGTTATGAAGATTCTGATTGTGGTGATGATGGTTATATTGGAGAGAACTATTGTTCAGAAGGAGATGTTTATAGAGATTATAGAGAGTTTAGTTGTTTGAATCCTGGAAGTGAGAGTAGTTTTTGTTCTGATGAAATTGATTCAAGATTAGTTGATGCTTGTAGTTCTGAGCAGGTTTGTGAAGAGGGTGAGTGTGTTGATTGTGATTCTGATAGAGAGTATGATACTTTTTTCCATCAAGGAGGAACTCAGTATTTAGATATGCTTACTTTGACAAATCAAGATTTGGATTCAAGATATAAATCAGATACTGCAACTGCTAATCAGGTTTGTAAGGATTTGGGTTATGATGGATATAGTTCTATAGATACTACTCGTCCTTTTACAAGTTGTTGGGATAATCATATTGATTATTGGAATAATGGATGGCATAAGATTGAGGCTTGCAGTTCAAATAATTTTATTGAGACTTTAACTTGTTATGAAGATGTTGTTAATTGTGGTTCTTCTGGATGTTCTGAAGAAGTTAAGACTTTTTCAAATTCAGAAATTTATTATGGTTCTGGAACTATTCTTCCTACTGTAAGTTGTTCTCAATGTAATGGTGGAAGTTGTGGTGTTTGTTGTTTTGGGACTGCTGATGGAGGATATTATGCAAATGCTTTAACTGCTGGAAAAATATGTGAATTAAAAGGTTATGATGAGTTAGTTAATTGGGGAAGTAAATCAGGATTTTTTACTAGTCCTTGTAATAATTATATGTATAAATGGTTAGGTTCTGATTATTCAAGAGTTTCTGCAGAAAGTTTTAATACTGGCGTGGATTGGGTTAGTTGTTCTAACGATGTTTGTTAGTTTTCTGAATAATTATATTTCAGATTAGTGTTTTCTTAGTTTAATAATCTTTAAAAAGAGTTTAACTATAGAGTAATCATGAAAAAGGCGAATTTATTAGTTTTAGGGATTTTAGTATTCATGATTTTTGGTTTTATGAGTTCTGTTTTAGGACTTACTGGAAGTATTGGAAATGCTAGAATGACTTTAAGAGATGTTCAGGCAGGAGATGTTATTGAAAAATATATTCTTGTTCAAAATGTTAATAGTGTTCCTGTAGATATTGAATTATTTGCTTCAGGAGATTTAGAAAATGATATAGAAATAATTGATAGTAACTTTATGTTAGGTGCTGGTGAAGAAAAAAAAGCTTATTTTAAAATTAAGGTAAGAGAAGAGGGAACTACTGAGACTAAGATGAATGTTAAGTTTTCTCCTATTGATGGTGGGAATGGTGTTGGCTTGAGTTCTACTATTACTGTTATTGCTGAAAAAGGGCCTGGATTTTTTGAAAGTTTTTTTGAAGGAGATTCTGAAGAAGAGGTTATTAGTAATTCTTCTGTAAAAAAATCTAACAATAGTTTAATGATTGGACTTTCAATTACTGCTGTTGTTTTTTTTATTTTAATAATTTTATTAATGTTTGCTAATAAGGTTAGAAGAAATAATTTAGTTAAATCTAAAAAGGATAAAAATGAAAAATAAATCT
>Ga0265595_1000732_pt1 | contig 27575 bp, 29 predicted proteins | sample saktaG_15_FD_190148 | JGI IMG/M metagenome (GOLD analysis project Ga0265595, IMG submission 190148) | Saline water microbial communities from Sakinaw Lake, British Columbia, Canada - sak_2013_06_06_50m | ecosystem: Environmental > Aquatic > Non-marine Saline and Alkaline > Saline ...
ACCCCCGCCCCACGTGATCCTGATGCTCACTGCCAGCCAGGTCGAAGCGCTGTTACCGACCATCGTTTCCCGCTGCCAGGTGCTCAACCTGCGGCCACTGGCCACCGAAGCGGTGCAAAGAGCTCTCCAGGAACGCTGGGGAGCGGATGTCGAACGAGCTGAGCTTTTGGCCCGGCTCTCCGGCGGACGGATGGGCTGGGCAGTGGCCGCCAATCAAAACGACGCTATCCTGGCCCGCCGGGCGAAGCACCTTGATGAAATGATGGCACTGATGGCCCAGGGGCGAGTGGAACGATTGGAGTACGCCCAGCAGCTCAGCCGCAATCCCGAAGCTGCGCCAGATTTGCTCCACCTGTGGCTCGGCTGGTGGCGGGACTTGCTCCTGGCGGCGAGTGGAAGCTCGGAGGGGATCATCAACATTGATCGGGAGGACACTTTGAGGGCTCAGGCACAGCGATACAGCCTGAGCCAGGTGCGGGATTTCGTAGAGGCCCTGCGATCCGCCGCCTGGCAACTGGAGCGTAACGCCAACACCCGCCTGACTCTGGAAGTGCTGATGCTAAGCCTGCCGACAACAGATTGGTAGGATTTAACGGACATAAGGACTGGTAGATGTACGCTTTGATCGAGCAGTAGCAAAGACCAATTAGCTATCAGAATAGAGGAATCAAATGCCAAAGATAGTGGGAATCCGCTTCAAATCGGTGAGCAAAATCTATTATTTCGACCCTGCCGACTTCGGGGATTTGGAAGTTGGCGATTACGTTATCGTGGAGACGGCGCGAGGCCGGGAGGCCGGGGAGATAGCCATAGCGCCCAAAGAGGTGCCGAAGGACGAAGTGGTCGGTAAGCTGAAAGGCATCGTTCGCCGGGCCGAACCCTGGGACCTGGTGCAGATGGAGCATCATCGCTGCCTTGCGCACAAGGCCCTGGAGGTGGGTCGAGAAAAGGCAGTGGAGTACGGTCTGCCCATGAAGGTGATCAAGGCTGAGTATAATTTCGATGGCAGCCTGCTGGTTTTCTATTTCAGCGCGGAGAAGCGAATAGACTTTAGAGATCTGGCACGAGACCTGGCCAAGACCTTCAAAACCAAGATCGAGTTGAAACAGGTCGGAGTGCGTGATGAGGCCAAGCTAATAGGCGGCCTGGGCCGTTGCGGGCGCCCCCTGTGTTGCACTTCCTTTCTCAGCGAATTCAACCCCGTCTCCATTAAAATGGCAAAACAGCAGAACCTGCCTCTCAGCCCGATGGAGATATCGGGGCTGTGTGGCCGGTTGCTCTGCTGTCTGACCTACGAAAACGAGTATTACATTGAAACGAAGAAGAAGCTGCCTCGGATCGGGGAGAGAGTGAATACCCACTATGGCTCAGGAAAAGTAACCGGTGTCAACGTTCTCAAAGAGACAGTCAACGTGAAACTGGAGAGCGAAGTGACCGTCGAGGTTCCGGCCGAAGGTGCAAGAAACAAGGGCAGAGCTACCAAAGTTTCCAAAGGAAAAAGGCATCGAGACCGAAGTTAGGTACTCTTCTTTGCCAGAGCCCGCAGGCGTTCCACCGACTCCACAGGCACCCACACGCCTCCCATTCCAACGATGCCCAACACGCCTGGGCCGTGGAAGTCGCTTCCCCCCGTGGGTATCAGGTCGAATTTGCGGGCCAGAGTAGCTAACTCCCGTATATCCTCAGGCGAATAGCCGTTGTAGTACACCTCCAGGCCAACCAGCCCCCCTTCTGCCAATTCAGGCAAGAACTGCGTTACTTTGAGAGGGTGAGCCAGCACAGGCAACCCCCGAGCCAACTTGACCAAAGACACGGCGTCCAATGGACTGATCCTGTAGCGTTCCACATAGGCGGGACCATTGCGCCCGATGTAAAGGGCAAAAGCTTCGTCGGTGGAAGCCACGTGTCCCATCTTGAGCATGGCCCGGGCGATGTGGGGCCGGCCAATGGAGCCCTCGCCCGCCAACTCAGCCACCATCTCCCAGGGCAATGGAAATCCTAGAGCCGCCAGCCTGGCCAGCATCCCCTTAGCCCGTTGGAGACGGGCATCGCGCATGGTGCGCAGCTTCCCCTGGAGGGCTGGGTGGTGATGATCAAGATAGTATCCCAGCAGGTGAACCTCCTCATGGGGGACGTCAGCGCTAATCTCTACCCCAGGAATGACTTTGAGTTCTGCGCCTCTGGCTGCATCCAAAGCCTCGTCAATGCCATCCGTCGTGTCATGATCAGTGATGGCCATGACCAAGAGATTGCGCTCCAGCGCCATCGCCACCAACTCTGAGGGAGAAAATTGGCCATCAGAAAAAATGCTATGCAAGTGCAAGTCAACTTGGCCGATCATCGCTCTACAATCAGTTGCAGGCCGTGCGCTCTTGGCCTCCGATTTCCACCTTTGCATGTCCCCATGCCCTCCAATTCGGCATCAAGTCCCTTCAAAATCTCCGGCTGAGCGTGCCTCAGTGATGACAATCCCATCCCCATCGTCCCGATGCTAAGCCAGTACTTAACCATTGCCTCAGCGATGTGCTCCTTGGCAGCCACTCCATATACTTCCAGCATAGTTCTTTTCACAAAGAAACACTCTCGCATAGAATAGGGGTTTGTTCAGGCAAGCTAGGACCGATACCGCAACGGTGCTACACAAGCCCGTTTTGGGAGACTGGCTCCGATGAAGCGTGGTTCATTCACTAGGTAGACCGCAAGGTACTCTGTTTGATGGACTACAGAAATCGAAGCCTCATCGGACTTGAACATCAAGCTGCCCATCCTATACGACAGAAGCATGTCTCCATGTACGATGAGTGCTCTCCGAGTAGTGGGCAGACCTTAAACTGATGTTAAGGGATCGTGCTACTCTTGCTAAACAGATGGTTAGGTTCTCTCACTTCATGGCAGGCAAGGCAACAGGTTATCAGACTTAGTAGGGCACAGGATCGCTTCCGCCAAACAAGAACTCCAGAGTTTCTTGATCGAACGTTCTATTCGGCAATATAGCCTTTGGAGGAATAAGAGGAAATTCAATAGGAAGCACAGGAACTTCAGCAAGTTTATGATATCTGACATGACGTGTAGCATCCGAGCGTCCAATGCCTAAGTTCCTCACAAGATTATTCTGGGGTACGATACAAAATACTCTGTGCACTATACAGCAGAATCTCCACGGTACATTCCAATTTTCCAGGGACTCGTTAAGATATTCTTTGTTAAATATATTGAACATAACATCTCTTTGTCTACCAAAATAATCGAAGCCGTCCGTTTTAGCGTACTCAGGCCATTCTTTCATCTCTGCATCATATAGCTGCCAGGCTCTTCTCCAAGTAGCCCACCCCCAGATTAATGCAAGGCGAGAGAACGTATAGCTTGACCCGAACTTGTAGTCAGGAATGAAGTTACTACCTGCAACCATAAGTATCTTCTCATTGTAGCGGTACTTCAATAGTAATTCTTCACAATAGTGGAAAAAAGTCCGATCAGGTAGACAGTCATCTTCCAGTATAATGCCTTCAGGTTCATGCTCAAAAAACCAGCTGATTGCTCTTCTTTCCGCTTCACTCATACCCAGATTATCGTCGTGAAAGAGTCTATGAACCTCGCAATCCCAATCTACCCTGGAGACTATCTCGCGAACTCTTTCACATTTCTCAATGTCGTCCGGCACATTTCTTCGAGGTCCATCAGCGGCAATGTACAGTTTATCTGGCCTAGCTTCACTGATGCATTCAAAAACCTTCCTTGTGAGGTCTGGCCTATTGAATACCAAGAATAACACTTGCATGTCTGAAAGACCCTCCTTTTTTAAAAAGCTGCGGGTGAGCTGTAGATCTGGCAGGGATACTGTTAATTGCTTATCTGAATTTGCGCTCTGATGTATCTCATCAAATTCGTGAAGTCCTGTGCGAAGTAATCTTCACTGCTAACCGTGATAAATTCACCCATTATAGGCTCAACGAGTTGTTTAAGTTCTTCGTAAACACAATACGTTGCGTCTGAATAACATTGTCCATTATCACCTTTTGAAAGTAATCGCTCTCTTACCAAGCTTTCATCGGCGACTACCTGTACCACTATGTAAGGACATCCGGTTTGGCGAGCGGCTTGACGCCCAGCCTCTCTGGATTGTTCCTGAATGTTGGTAGCATCGTAAATGACGATATCTCCCTTTTGCAAGTTTTCAACCGTCTCTTTCATTATCGCCAGTCGCACTTTCCTGGTTTCTTCTAAGCTATAGGTTTGTACAGGAAACATCTGTTTTCGGATAAAATCACCCTCGAGTATTACTACTCTGCGCTCTCGAAGGTTCGATTTGATCATCTTGGCGAGCGTAGATTTTCCTGCTCCGGGAAGGCCAGATAAGATTATGAGTAACCCTCTACTCGACTTTTTCCCGCCCATAGCTGGCTTGACGTCTAGAGTTTTTTCGCCAGATCAGAAAGTCTAATCCAACCTGCTCGGGTGACAATCCCACAAGAGCTGTTGATTAGCTGTAGGGTATGTACATTAAGGCTGGCGTGGAAGCATGCAGTCTTGACCACATCTCCTTACCTTGGATGTTATCCTGAAAGATGTCGCTTGCGCCGTCGCCTAAAGTTTTCTAGGAGCAGGACGACAAACAGTAGGGATAGAATATCCCCTGTAAGGAGAAACCATTCGGCGGGACTAAACTCGAAACTGAGAATACCAAGACTGATGGCCATTACCTGAGTGATTAGGAACACACCACCGGCAGAGAGAACGTTTAGGGGCCAAGCACCCAATCGAGTTTCAGCATCCCTCTCTTGCCTATGTGTCTCCCAACCCAGACCAGGTATCAAGCCTTCAAAGTTATCACGAACGTATTTACTTAATTGTCTAATGCGCAGGTTGTTATGAATCCATCCCATAGCCAAGAAAAGGGCAAGAGGAGGATAAACGAGTGCTACCGAGCCGGTACTCACCCCAAAGCTCAGAACAATCCCTGCAACGGTCAGAGTTATTGCAACGATTTGATGTCTCAACTCGATTCGCTTGATCATTTCTTCTCTGAGAGTGTTGAATTGCAACTCAGCACCTGGCTTTATAGCGCTAGTGCCGTCATCTTGATTGATATTCATTTGTAACCTCCTGGTGTAAGTATGAGTATAGTGGGGGCGGTGCTAGCACCGCCTCCACTGCCAAATCGGGATGATCCTGGCATACTATCTGTAGCTGGCAGACAGTAGCAGAGACAGCTCTTTGCCTCCGAGTTGCACGGCTGGGCCGTGATTTCTGTCAAAGCTTGCGTCTTTGGCGGCCTCCAAAGCCTCGTCAATGCCCTCCGTCGTGTCGTGATCGGTGATGGCCATGACCAGGAGATTGCGCTCCAGCGCCATGGCCACCAATTCCGAGGGAGAGAATTTGCCATCGGAAGCAGTGCTGTGCAAGTGCAGGTCAACTCGACTGATCATCGGGGCTCCACGATCAGCTTTATCGCCGTGCGATCTTGGCCCTCGATTTCCACCTCGGTGAAGGCGGGAATACAGATCACGTCTATCCCATCGAGGGCAAGATACCCCCTGGCAATAGCCACCGCTTTGACACCCTGATTCACCGCTCCTGCCCCGACCGCCTGAGCCTCAGCTCGGCCGCTTTCTCGAACCACCCCAGCAATGGCTCCCGCCACTGCCGTAGACCTTGATCTCGCCGATACCTTGAGGATTCCCATGCTTGCCTCCCATCGTAGCCACAACGAGCACCCTTCTCCTCAGGATATTTTACACGATTACCGCAATGTAAGCAAGCTTTCCACTCCCCAGCACTTGAACATAAATATTCTTAAAACATTGTAGACTTTAAGATTACTGGCCTAAAATCCATTGCCAAAAAAAGGGAATGCTGGTAGAATATTTACACTTGATCGGTCCTCATTTGAAAACTCTATGCAAACCTAGCTTCTACCCAACCCCTCCCGTTGGAGGAGGGTCTCCCGACCAAGTCCCAAGGCCCGCCGGCTGCGGTCAGGAGACCCTTCCGAACAGTTGAGTCTACTTCATCCCAGAACGAAAGGACAGCGCGAGACGGCATGAACGCCGATCAAATCTGGCAAGCAGCATTAGGCGAATTGCAACTGCAAATGACCAGGCCCACCTTCGATACCTGGCTCAAGAACACCAGAGCCATCTCCTATGAGGATGGTACTCTCATCGTCGGAGTACACAGCGCCTACGCCAAGGATTGGCTTGAAAACCGTCTTTTATCCATTATCAAGCGCGCCCTGGTGAACATTGTGGGCCGCACTGTGGAGGCTAGATTTGTCCTCGACGTCAAAACCATTGGCGAGGATGATCCGCAGCCCCTGTTGCAATCATCAGTTCCCCAGCCCGAAGTAGCCACCGCCAAGAATCCCTCGTCAATGATGCTCAATCCAAAATATACCTTCTCTAGCTTTGTCATAGGCTCCAGCAACCGCCTGGCTCACGCCGCAGCTCTGGCAGTGGCTGAGAATCCAGCCGAGGCTTACAATCCCCTGTTCCTCTACGGGGGCGCAGGGCTGGGCAAGACCCACCTCATGCACGCCCTGGGCCACACCTGTCAAGACAAAGGCTACCGCGTGCTCTACGCCTCCTCCGAGAAGTTCACCAACGAACTCATCAGCTCCATCCGTACCCGCAGCACCCAGGATTTCAGGAATAAGTACCGCACCATAGATGTGCTGCTACTGGATGATATTCACTTCATCGCTGGCAAGGAAAGCACCCAAGAGGAGTTCTTTCACACTTTTAACGCCCTCCATGCTGCCAACAAGCAAATAGTCATCTCCAGTGATCGCCATCCAAAAGCTATCCTCACCCTGGAGGAGCGCTTATGCTCTCGTTTCGAAGGAGGGCTCATAGCTGACATCCAACCACCAAATCTGGAAACTCGCATCGTCATCCTGCAATTCAAACGAGAAACCCAACCCATACCCGTGCCTGATCAAGTCATCGAATATATTGCCCACAAGTTCATGAGCAACGTCCGGGAGTTAGAGGGGGCTTTGAACCGCGTTGTAGCGGAGGCCATGTCAGAAAGACAGCCTCTGACCGTTGAGTCAGCTACCGCTGCTTTGCAAGGCATGGTCATCAATCGCCGAGAATGTACACCAGAGGCCGTAGTTGAGGCAGTGGCCGCTTTCTACTCCCTGAGCCCTGAGGACCTCAAGGGGCGAAACCGTAGTCGGAAAGTGGTTAGGCCTCGTCAGCTTGCTATGCACCTGGCACGGCAGGAAACACAAGCCTCGTTACCTCAGATAGGGAGGGCCTTGGGAGGGCGTGATCATACCACCGTTTTATACGGCATTAAGCAAGTCAGTGATCGGATAGAGGGAGACGAGACACTGCGCCGCGAGGTATTGACCATCAGGAAGATACTCTACAACGACGACACAGAATAGCACCTTACTTCACCGGTGGGACACAGCAAGGGAGATGGGCCAGCTACACACGCCCATCTCCCTTGTTTTTCCCCCGATCCATCTGTTGACAACACCTGTTGATAATTGTTCATTTATCTGTGGATAACCAGGCACGCCTGGGGATAACTTCAACCAGTCCGCTGACCCTCCATACCCAAGATATTGGATTATGGTGGAGAATCCACCCTACATCTTGTGGAAGCGGCTTAATTTCAGTGTAATTCTTGCGAATTTAGCCTATTTCCTCCTTTGTTTTCATCCCCAGCTTTATCCACAACCTCATTCGCTAAAAACCCCTCCTGATACCTACGGATTGTGTTCCCGCCCCTCATTACCCCAACCACTAGCTCCGTTTCCCTTGCTTCCAGCCCTGCCCACTTTTCCACAAGCCCTACTACGACTACTACATAAATAAGTATCCAGGTAGGTTGATAACTTTTCTACTCAAAAGGAGCCGCTCTCAAAAATCAGTCCAGAGGGGCTCCTGCGAAGTTTTTCAACCTGTGCAGTTAAGACTTCGGAAGTCTTCGTCAGGCGTTTTGAGGGCAGAATTCAGCTTGAAATCGCGCCAGGAATTGCTGGACAGAGCGCTTTCGAGACTTCCGAAGTCTTGTCAATTGCGGCAGGCTCAGGGTTAACTGCACAGGTCGAAGTTTTTGCTGCTGATTGGATGGGAGGCGCCCCTGGAGGGAGTCGAACCCCCGACACAAGGTTTAGGAAACCTCTGCTCTATCCTCTGAGCTACAGGGGCACCATAACTTCTTCAGGTGAGATATTCCTTCAGTTGCCGGCTGCGCCGGGGGTGACGCAGCCGGCGCAGGGCCTTGCCCTCGATCTGGCGAATGCGCTCTCGTGTCAGACCGAACTTCTGCCCCACTTCCTCTAAAGTGTAGCTTCTTCCGTCCTGCAGGCCAAACCGCAGGCGCAAAATGCGGGACTCGCGGGGGGTAAGGGTAGCTAGAACCTCCTCCATTTTTTCCTTTAGCAAGTGCTCGTACGCGCTCTGAGTGGGGGTGGGGGTATTGTCGTCTTCGATGAAGCTCCCCAGCTCGTTGTCCTCTTCCTCGCCTAGGGGCTTTTCCAGGGAGAGAGGGCGCCACGACACTTTGAGCATCCAACGCACCTTGCGCGGCTCTATCTCCAACTCCTTGGCTATTTCCTCGGGGGTAGGCTTACGCCCCTGCTCCTGCTCGAGGCGTCTTGATGCCTTGTAGAGCCGCCTGATGCGGTCACTCATGTGGACAGGGACGCGGATGGTGCGTCCCTGGTCGGCGATGGCCCGGGTGATGGTTTGGCGGATCCACCAAGTCGCGTAGGTGCTGAATCTGTAACCCCGCGTATGGTCGAACTTCTCGACGGCTTTCATCAATCCCAGGTTGCCTTCCTGGATCAAATCGAGGAAGGGCACCCCTCGCCCCATGTATTTCTTGGCGATGCTGACCACCAGGCGGGTGTTGGCCTTAATGAGATGCTCTCGCGCTGCTTTGCCTTCGTCAATAGCTCGCTCCAGCTTTCTTCGCTCTTCTGGATCCTGGCCATCCTTGCTCAGGCGGAGCTGGGCTGCCTCGCCTTCTTCCAACAGCTTGGCCAGCCTCACCTCCTCTTGAGTGGATAGGAGCGGCACGCGAGCCATCTCTTTCAGATACAGGCCAATGGAGTCGTCGCTGGAGATGCCACTCAAGTCGAAGATGTCTTTTTCTGCCGGCTCTTCTTCTCTCGGCCTTGCTTTCCTGGCTCTTAACTTGTCTCTATCGGTGCTTTCCCCTCTCTCGTTCTCTTCGATGTCAATACCCGCATCCTGGAAGTAGATGAAAACTTCCTCCAGTTGATCTAAATTCTCCTCCGCTTCGGGGAAGGTTTCCAATACATCATCAAGGGTAAGGTGTCCCTGCATTTCGGCCCTCTCCAGAAGCTCCGCCACGGCGTCTAATTCTCTTTTTGGGTATATGCTCACTTTTCAATCTCCGTTCTAAAGTAGCTCCTTGAGCTTTACCAGGCGGGGGTCAATGTTTTCCTTCACGCAGTCGCAAGCCCCCTCGTTCAGATTTTTCCCACACTCGACGCACAACCCACGACAGTCGGGTTTGCAAAGTGGTCGCATGGGCAGATCCAGCAGGATCTGTTCTCGCAGGGCCGGGATGAGGTCCAGGATGCCCTTCACACCGATGGGGAATATCGTCTCCCCCTGGGGCCTGGTGGGAGGTAAGCCGAATTGGGCCTCCAGATGGAGATCGAGCGGCTGAACGAAGGTCTCCAGGCAGCGAGCACATTCTAGTTGCACCTGGCTGCGTAACTGCCCTTCGCTGAAGATGCCTCTATTGGTGTGCGTGAATTCAACAGTCCCCCGCACAAAATCTACGCGCAGATCTTCTGCCAACCTCTGTTCGGCCTCGTCTACATCGAAGCTCGTTTTGGAGCCGACAGGCCCTTTCAGCAGGCTGGCCAGGCTGAACCTCAACATCTTTTTCGCACCATCTTCCGGCAGGACTTGAGAGGCTCACACACAAAAAATACGACTACAGTTCCCTCGGTGATTAGCCGCCCTCAAGATGGATCTCAGTCGCATTTACTCTCAAGGCATGTATATATTATAGCACAATAATAGTGATATGTCAAGTATTTTTACATAAATTTAAGGCAAAGATTAGCTCTTTTACCACCCGTGTTTCCCCACCAGCGGCACGAAAGCCACGGCGGTCAGGTGTTCCCTCACCAGCGTTTCACCTTGACGCTTGACCTTGGCCAGCACCTGGGACCACCGGCTCCCTACCGGGGCCACCAACCGCCCCCCGTCGGCCAACTGGTCTGTTAGAGGCTGGGGGACATCTGGCGCGGCGGCAGTGACGATAATGGCCTCGTACGGGGAGTGTTCCGGCCAGCCCAGGGTGCCATCGCCCACGCTGATTACGACGTTATCGTAGCCCAGTTGAGCGAGGACTCGCTCGGCTTGCTCAGCCAGCGCGGCGTGGCGCTCCACGCTATACACCTGACCGACTAGGCGGCTCAGGATGGCTGCCTGATAGCCGGAGCCCGTGCCGAGTTCCAGCACCTTTTCTTGACCCGTGAGCTCCAGGAGCTCTGTCATCAGGGCCACGATGTAGGGTTGGGAGATGGTCTGTCCTTGTCCGATGGGCAAGGGGCCGTCGCTGTAGGCCAGGCCGCGCGCGTCCTGGGGCACAAACAGGTGGCGAGGCACCTGGCGCATGGCATCCAGCACTCGTTTGTCCTCAATGCCACGCCGTACCAACTGACTCTCTACCATGTGCTTCCGCTCTTTCTCGTAGTCTGTGCTCGAACTCCTGGCTTTGTCTCGTCTCAGCATCGCTCCTCCCCCAGAGTGCCTCAGAAACCAGGTTTTTGGTACCCTGCGAGCGAAGTAAGTAGTACTGCTGGCAGGTGCTTTCCCGCTGTCAGGAGGGGGCCTGCCCGACGAAAAACCTGGTTTCTTATCCCCCAACGCTTGCATTAATTATATCACAGAAGTCTGGAATTATCCACTTCCAAAGAAAAGAGCCGAGGTCTATTGACCTCGGCTTTGCTCAGTATCTCCACAAGATTATGCTCCCGATACGATCGCGTCTTTTGGCTGGAGAGGGCTTAGGCTTGAACTAGCTCCAATTGCGATCTTTCGATATCTTTAGGATTAGCCACCCCTTCCTGGTGCTGCGCGGCATTGCCCCTGTGGATCCAGGAACTGCGGCTGTTTTCGAGGTAGTTGTGCAACATCCTCATGCTATATCTGCGATGGCCCCCAGGTGTGCGGAAAGGTACTAGTCCTCCCTCTCTCTCTATCCTGCTCAAAGTGAACAAACTTACCCGCAGGTATTGAGCAGCCTCCCTGGCATTGAGTAGAGTCAGCCTATTGTCTTGTTCTTCCATCTCACCAATCTCCTATATTGATGTTAAACCCATATCGCTCTGGCCCAGGAGCTTGTCGGAGAAGACTTCGGAAGTCTCCATAGTAGCTCAAGCTTGCAGGGATTTCAGTCGATTTCAGGTAGTTGATGCACTAAGAGTTCTCAGATCAAGACTTCCGAAGTCTGGGAGCATGCCCTCTCCGACAGGCTGCTAGAACAGCGTGGCCTTCCTTAATGCATCTGTCCGGACGCTACGAAAATTATACAACCTTTTAGCTGATCTGTCAAGCTGAGTTGAGGATGTCACTTACTGGGGAAACCTTAAAATTTCCCTGATCAAACCTTACAATTTTCAAGTGGTTTCAATTGAATTCATGGGAATACAGCGAGGTTTGAATCCTCGTTCGGCAGCTCATCGTTTTCCTTGCACTTCCTCCTCCAGGCGGGCGAAGAACTCGACCAGGTAGCGATGGCGTTCCTCGGCTATCTGGCGGGCGGTGGTGGTGAAGAGTGCGTCCTTGAGCCGGGAGAGCTTGAAGGTGAACTCGTGAACCGGGGTATGATCGGTGGAATGTGATTCAGCCAGCGAGTCGGACGGGGTTTTCGCCCAGAGCCGCTGGCCTCGTCTGCCGGCCAGGGCGTAGGCGCGGGCGATGCCGATGGCTCCAATGGCGTCCAGTTTGTCGGCGTCGTAGAGGACCTTGGCTTCCAGTGTCTGGGGGGTGACCTCATCGCGGAAGCGGTGGAAGGCGATGGCCTGGGCTACGGCCTCAACCTTATCGGCGGGGTGGCCGGCCAGGATTTGCCGAGCCCGTTTGGCTCCCATCCTGGCGTGGCAAGCCCCAGTGCGCTCCTCCTCGGCCCGAGCCACATCGTGGAGGAGCGCAGCCGCCCGCACTATCTCCATCGCCGCACCTTCGGCCTGGCCGATGCGCTCAACCAGGGCCAGCACTCGCAACACGTGGTCGAAGTCGTGGGCCGCATCAGAGTCGGTGTAATACCGGCGCGCTTCTTCTATTTCGATCATCCGACAAGCCCCCCAGAATGAGTTTTGAGTTTCGGGTTTCGAGTTGGGGGAAGTTCCAACCTCCAACCTCTAACCTCCAATATCCAACTAACAAAGCTCAGCGATCAAGCGAGCAACCTCCAAAGCCGTTTCCGGTCGTGCCAGGCGGCGGGCATTGCGGGTCATTCGACTCAGCTTCTCGTTTCCTGGCTGTAGCCATTCCTGCAAGAGGCTGACTATCTCCCCCGGATCATCTGCCAACTGCCCTACGCCGGTTTCCAGTATGTAGGCGGCGTTGAGGTCCTCCTGATAAGGGATGGCCCCGCTGATGATGATGGGCAGTCCGCAGGCGATGGCCTCGCTGATGGTGGCCGGGCCGGCCTTGGTGATGATGGCGTCGGAGGCGGCCATCAACTCCGGCATGTTGTCCACAAAGCCGAAGACCGCGGTCGGGATCTCCCAGGCCACGCTTTCGAGCCGCCGTCTCAGCGATTCGTTGCGACCGGCCACAACCAGGAGTTGGGCGGGCAGGCGTGCCTCGGCGATGGCTCTGGCGATGGGGAAGAGCTTGCCCATCCCCTCTCCGCCGCCCACCAGGATCAGGGCTGGCAGGTCGGGCTTCAAGCCCAGCTTCTCTTTCCATTTGCTTTTTCCCCCCGACTCCTGCCCAAACTTCAGGCTCACCGGCAGCCCCACTACTTTGACCTGCTGAGGTGATAGGCCACAGGCCAGGGCCTTTTGGCGAACGGTATCGCTGGGGACGATGCAGAGGTCCACGTCGGGGCAGAACCAGGAGGCGTAAGCCCGTCGCAAGTCGGTGGCAAGGGTGATCACAGGGATGGGCTGGCCTAGTCTTCTCACAGCCTGCACCGCCAGATGATTGCTAAGGGAGTGGACGGAGACAATGGCCTGCGGCATCCTCTGGCGAAGCTGTTGGGTCAGCCTACTCCTGACCCAGGGGGTGAACAGTTTCAGGAGAATCGCTATCCGCCTGTGGCCGTCGTTCACGCGCCAGAACCAACCCCACAGCGGGCCACTGTAGGTGACGGCAGGTCGGTACATCCGTCCGGCGCGGTTCAGGGGGAAAGGGGTGCAGTCGGCGATAAAATCGAGGAGATGCACCTCGAACTCGCCTGGCCCGATGTGCTCCAGCCCCTCGGCGATGGCCTCCGCTGCGCTGCGGTGCCCGCCGCCGGTGTCGGATGTGAGGATGAGAACCTTTTTGGGCATTGTGGGAATCAATCCTATCCCCGACTAACCAACTTCTTCACGCTCTTCTCGAACTTGCGCCGGGGCAGCAGCAGGCGGCGGCCACAGGTGCGGCACTTGATGCCGATGTCGGCCCCCAGCCGCACCACTTCCCACTCGTAGCCCCCACAGGGGTGCTGCTTACGCAATCGCACTACGTCGCCTAGTCGGATGTCCATGGGCATGGCCTGTCACCTCCCCGGATCCTATTATAGCACACCCGGCCCGATATGGCGAATCCAGAGCTCTTTCTTTGCCTCCTCCTTGTTTTGTGCTATAATAACCTCTGTCCAAGAAGCCCTGTATGAAGCGCAGAAGAAGGAGGAAGATGATTTTGGGTCGTAGCTTACTGGAGACCGTAGCCTTTTTGCTCTCGCTGCTCATTGCCATTGATGTCCACGAGTTCGCCCACGCCTGGGTGGCCAACGAGTTGGGCGATCCCACGGCCCGATACCAGGGACGCCTGTCCCTGAATCCGTTGGTTCACCTGGATCCCATGGGCACGATCATGATGCTGTTCAGCCTTTTCTCCGGATTTGGCATCGGCTGGGGGAAGCCCGTGCCGGTTGATCCGCGATATCTCCGCAAAGGGCCACGGGTGGGCATGGGTATGGTGGCAGCAGCGGGGCCTGTGTCTAATCTGATTCTGGCCGCCATAGCAGCCGTCCCCATCAGGCTGGCCCTGTCGTTGCCGTGGTCGCTTCTGAACTTGCTCGCCATCCTGATAAGCGTCAACATCAGCATAGCCCTCTTTAACTTGCTGCCGCTCCCCCCGTTGGACGGCGCCAGCATTTTGCGAGGGATCCTCAGCACCATCCGAGCCAGATGGGCTTACCAGGTTTCAGATGCCTTGGACAGGATGCAAGTCCAAGGGCCCATCATCTTTCTCTTACTGATCGTAGTTGATCAGGTCTTGCCCATCAGCATCCTGGGGCTGATTCTTGGGACGCCGTATCGTCTGCTCTTTCGCTTGATCGTAGGTCTCTAGGTGTATCGGGTCAGCCAGTTCTTCCGGGCGTTGGCGGCTTGGGTGCCGAAACGGGAGCTCAGCCTGCTAAGCGAATACCTGACTCCCCCCCAGGTCGAGCTTTTTCAACGGATGCCGCGCTGTGACCAGCGCCACGGCCTGGATGTTTTCTACGCGTTACAGAGAAAGCAGCAGCATGACCGTGACCTGCTGGTAGCCGCCCTCCTGCACGACGCGGGCAAGAGCGAGGGGCGGCTGCGCTTGTGGCACCGGGTGCTCATTGTTCTGATCAGGGCGGTCGGAGCGCCGCTGTTGGACAGATTAGCGTTGAACGAGCCGCGCAGTTGGCGCTACCCCTTCTTTGTCCACCAGCAGCATCCTGAGCTGGGGGCCGAGTTGGCCCAGGCGACGGGCTGCTCGCTCGTCACCGTCGAGTTGATTCGGCGCCACCAGGAGCCATCTGCCGGCAACCCGTTCAGAACCCATCAGGATAAACTGCTGGCGGCCCTGCAAGAGGCCGACGGGGTGAACTAGGGAGGCAACGAGTAACGAGTCAACGAGTAATGGGGTAACGAGTGGCAAGTCAACGGGGGATGGGAATTGACCACTTGACCAAGCAACATCCGACCACCTGACCAGATAAGGAGCTTTACATGAAAAAACCGAGGATTACGATAGTGGGTTTGGGCTTTGTTGGTGGATCCATCGGGCTGGCTCTGCATCAGGCTGAAGCCGAGTTCGAAGTAGTCGGCCACGATCGGGAACGTGCCGCAGCTAACCAGGCCAGGAAAATCGGTGCCGTGGATAAGACCGATTGGAATCTGGTCTCCGCCTGCGAGGGTGCTGACCTGATCGTCATTGCCATCCCGGTGGGAGGCGTCAAAGACACTTTGGCGGCTATTGGCCCTTACCTCAAGCCGGGCTGCCTGATCACCGACACGGCCAGCATCAAGTCGCCGGTGATCGAATGGGCGGAGGAAATACTCCCCGATGGAGTGAACTTCGTGGGAGGGGATCCCATCGTCGGTGACGCGGGGACGTCCGGAGGGATTGACGCGGCCAGAGCCGACCTCTTCTCTGGAGCGACTTACTGCCTCACGCCCGCAGCAGGTGCGGCTCCCGACGCGGTGCGGCTGGCCTCCGATTTCGTTTACCTCCTGGGCGCTAAGCCCTACTTCCTCGATCCCCTGGAGCACGATGGCCTCATGGCCGGCGTTGATCATCTGCCTTTTGTTCTCTCCGCTGCTTTGCTGGTCGCCACCACCGAGAGCCCGCCCTGGCGGGAGATGCGCAAGCTAGCCGGGGGCGCCTTCGAGAACGCCACCCGCTTCGTCTCAGCCGACCCAAGTACCTATCGCGATGCCTGTCTGGTCAACAGAGAGAACATCGTGCGTTGGATTGATGCCTGTTCGGAGAAGCTAAGTGAGTTGAAAGAGACCATCCTGGCCGGAGACGCCGAGGAATTGGAGCAGGTCTTCGATAAGGCGATGATAGCTCGACAGAGATGGCTGAAGGCCAGGGAAGCGGGTGACTGGGAGGCGCAGTCAACTGAGATGCCTGGCATGGGCAGCTTCATGGGCCAGTTCTTAGGCCTGGGGATGCTCGGTAAGCGGCGGCGTTCTGAGCCTCGTTCTGAGCCCCGGCGAAGGGCTGTCGAAGGGAAGAAGAAGGACTAACGGTGGCCGTGGTCTACATTCTGCAATGCGCCGACGGGACGCTCTACACTGGCTGGACGGCGGACCTGGAGCGGCGTCTGCGGGCTCACAACAGCGGGCGTGGCGCCAGGTACACCCGTGGCCGTCGGCCCGTGAGTCTGGTGTACCACGAGGAGCAGCCTACCAGGAGCGTGGCTCAAAGGCGAGAGGCGGCCATCCGCCGCCTCTCCAGAGCCGACAAACTAAAATTGATCGAAAGGAAGCGCAATGGCGAAAGCTGTTGAGGATAAGACTTTAGAGCGAGAGGAGAAGAATCACGTTTCACTCTTCGACTCCGCTCAGGGCAGGCGTTTCACGTTTCAGGGAAGCATATCGGTGGTCTTGCCCGCCTACAATGAGGAGGAGAACGTTGGTCAGGCGGTCAGAAGCGCGCTTGAGGTGATGCAATCCCTCACTCCTGACTACGAAGTCATAGTGGTGGACGATGGCAGCCGCGATCGTACCTCTGAGGTCGTCGAGGAACTGGCGGAAAACTATCCCGAAGTCAGGCTGGTGCGGCACGAGGTAAATCAGGGCTATGGCGGGGCCTTGAATTCTGGTTTTCAAGCCGCTACTCGTGAACTGGTCTTTTTCACCGGTTCCGACAACCAATATGATGTCGCCGAAGTAAAGAAGCTGTTGCCCTATGTCGAAACCGCTGATCTGGTGATCGGTTATCGGGCCAACCGGCAGGACCCCTTCATTCGCCGCCTCTTCGCCTGGGGCTGGACAACGTTGGTCAATCTGCTGTTTGGCTACGTCTCTCGCGACATTGACTGCGCGTTTAAGCTGTTCAGGCGCGAGGTTACCCGCCAGGTACCCATAACTTCAAAGGGGGCCATGATAGACACGGAACTGCTGGTGGGGGCGAAGAGAAAGGGTTTTAGCATCGTCGAGGTGCCGGTGAGCCATTTCCCCCGCCTGGCGGGAGAGCAAACCGGAGCGAACATCCGCGTTATTCTGCGGGCCTTTCGGGATCTGTTCAGGTTCCGCCTGAGATTGTGGAGAGAGGCGGACTGATTCAAACGGGTGCGGCCCTCTCCCCCCTAACCCCCCTCGCCCAACCCTGGGCGAGGGGGGAACCGGGTTCCCCTCCCCCAAGGTTGGGGGAGGGGCTGGGGGTGGGGGCTGCATCCCAATTCAAACCTCAAACCTCCAACTTCCAACCTCCAAAGACAATGAGCGATATTCTGGAATCTAGTGCTGATAGAACGACTGAGCGAAGCGAGGGCTCGGATGTATCCCCCGCCTCATCTTTGCATCCCAGCCGAGAGTGGCTCTCCTATGCCTTGTTGCTCCTCTTCATAGCCCTGGCCTTCGCGCGAGGGGTCTATGGATTGGGGTCCCAAAGTCTCTGGTGGGACGAGAGCCTGAGCTTGCAGCGAGTTAACTACGATCTGCCCCTCGTCTTGTCCAACGAGATCGTCCTCACCGATGCTACCAGGCAGGTGGTCACTTTCGACAATCACCCTCCCCTCTACTTCCTCCTGTTGCATTTCGTGGTCAAACTGATGGGCCAAAGCGAGTTCGCCTTGCGTTTCCCCTCCCTGGCCTTCAGCGTGTTGACCGTCCCCTTGCTCTACGCCGTGGGCAAATATCTGTTCGATGATCGGCGGGTGGGGCTGTTGGCCGCCCTCTTCGGCGCCATCTCCCCGCTGTACCTCTGGTACTCCCACGAGGCGAGAATGTACACCATGCTCACTTTCCTGGGCTTGCTGTCGTTCTACACCTTGCTAAGGACATTGACTCAACACCAAAGACCATCCGACCACCAGACCAAGGACTACCTGACCACTATAATCTACATTGTATCCTCCGTGGCCATGTTAGCCACCCACTATCTGAGCTTCTTGATCTTGCTGGCGGAGCTTGTCGTCTTCGTTTCGTTTATCTGGAATGTCTGGCGGCGTCCTGATCCCTTCGACAAGCTCAGGACGGCGCCTGCCGAAGGATGGCGGCGGGTAGCGATCCCAGTGCTTGGCGTGCTATTGATCGCCGGCCCCATCCTCTACTACGGGTTTTCTGTCTTACCCAAAGGAGAGATGGCCGGGTTCCGCTTCATCCCTTTCCTTGAGCTTCTGCGCGATGTGTCCAACTCCTTCAGCCTGGGGATATCGGTCAAGGCCGAACGGGTTTTGGCCGTCCAGTGGGTCTTTCGGGGCGTTTTTCTCGTCGGGTCTCTGATCATAGTCTGGAGGACTTTCCGCCGTTCGACGGCTCAACTGAACCCACTGAAGTCTAAGACTCACGAACGCCCTCCAACTTCCAACTTCCAACCTCCAACCCTTCGACCTGGCTCAGGGCAGGCTTCCAATATCCAATATCCAATATCCAGCAAACTCCTATCGGTCCTGATCTATCTGCTGGTACCTATCTTTTCAATCTATTTCCTCTCCTACGTCCGACCGGCCTACATGAACATTCGCCATCTAATAATGGTCAGCCCCGCCTTCTATCTGATTCTGGCCGTGGGACTGGTGGTCATCAGGAAGCAGTGGCCGCTGGTCTTTGCCAGTTGTTTGGCCTTGATGATCGCTGGCTCGGCCCACTCTACCCAACAGTACTTTTCCAACGAGAAATACGCCAAGGACGATCACCGGGCCTGGGGGGAGTACCTCAAGGCCCACGCCCAACCGGGCGACATCATCGTGGTAGACCCGCCCCACACCTTCCAGCTCTACCACTACTACGCCGACGCTGGCCTGCCCTGGACGGGACTGCCCCGGCTGACCAGCCCCGACCAGGATACCATCTCCGCCCTCGAGGAGCTGCTGGCTGAGTACGACCGCATTTGGTTGGCACTCTCATACACCCCGCCCTGGGGCGACCCGGATCTCTTGCCCAAGACCTGGCTGGAGCAGAATGCCTTCCTGGTGGATGAGCGGAGCTTTCACAGCTACGCCTCTCTGGTGCAGGCTTTTTGCTTCCTGACGAGCTCGCCCGTGCTCGATGCCCTGCATGAGGTCCAACACCCGATGGAGGCCAACTTCGAGGACAAGCTCCTGTTTTTGGGTTACGATTTGCAGAGCAGGCCCGCCGCTGGTGGACAGTTTGTACACCTGAACCTGTATTGGGAAGCCCTCCCTCTTTCCTCGCCAGCTTCAGGGGGACTGGAAGGGGACTACGGGGTCTCGCTGCGTCTTCTCGATGGGGAGAATCGTCTCTGGGGGTGGGCCGATCGCGCCCCCCTCAATGGCCACTACCCTACCTCGCAGTGGCCGTCGGGTCAGATTGTCAAGGATGATTACGAGCTTTTGATTGATGTCGGCACCCCGCCGGGCTGGTACCGCCTGGAGATGGTGGTTCACGACGCCGGCCGGCAGTTGGCCGTCGTCGGTGAAGACTCAAACCCTCAGGGGGGGATGGTGAATATGGGCATCCTTCAGGTGGGGAAGCCCTCATCTTCACCTGCCGTAAGCGGAGCGACGGCCTCATTGCCCCTGGAACATCGTCAGGTTATGGATTTTGGGGACCTTCAGCTTCTGGGCTACGATTTCACCGGGGGGAGCTACCGACCGGGGGATTGGGTGTGGATACGGCCATACTGGCAGGTCTCGCGAAAACTGGCGGGGGACTACTCTTTCTACTTTCGCCTGGTGGATGAGCACAAGCGGCTTTGGGCCGAGGAGGTGATTCAGCCTGCCGGCGACGGATACCCCACCAGCTTTTGGGATGAGATGGAGATAGTGAAGGGGCAGCATGCCCTGCGCATCCCCTCTGACGCGCCTGGAGGCGATTACTATGTGGGGATTGTGCTGCGCGAGCCTGAAATCGCTCAGTACGGTGGCTTTCTGGCCGGTTTGCGGGGAGCGTTCTCCTCCGCTCCCACTGGCTATGCTCTCGATATGGGGAAGATTCAGGTGATTCAGATCGAGCACGAGTTCAACGTTCCGACCATCCAGCACCCTCACCAGGCCAATTTGGGAGGACTGGTGGAGTTGCTGGGTTATGATTTGGAGGGAACCGGGTTCGGTCCCGGCGAAGCCGTGCCTCTGACCCTCTATTGGCGGGCCCTTGAGCAGATGGATACTGGCTACACAGTGTTCACTCACCTGATTGACGAGGACAAGTGCATCTGGGGGCAGCAGGACAATCCGCCGCAGGAAGGCAGACATCCGACGACGCTGTGGCTAGAGGGGGAGGTGGTAACCGACAGATATAGCATCGTCGTAAACCCCGACACCCCGTCGGGCCAATACGCCATCGAAATAGGCTTGTACAATGCGGAGGCGGCAGTCCGGCTGCCGGTCCTGGAAGATGGGGAGAGTGTGGATGATCGGGTTGTGTTACAAAAGGTGTGGGTGATAGCGGAAACGGACTGATGGCTAGACGCACTTATAACATCCTGATGATCGCTCCGACCAGCTTCTTCCTCGATTACGGCTGTCACGTTCGCATCGCGGAAGAGGCCTGGATCCTGCAGAAGTTGGGCAACAAAGTCACCATCGTCACTTATTACATAGGCGGGGATCTGAAAGGGGTGGACATCGAACGTACCAGGCCCATTCCGTGGCGGCACGATTACGAGGTAGGGTGCTCCAGGCACAAGCTGGTCTTCGATGTTTTGCTCTCCATCAAATCGCTGCAGGTGGCTCTGCGCGAGAAGCCCGACATCATTCACGCCCACCTGCACGAGGGCGCTCTGATCGGCTACGTGCTGGGCAAACGGCAGCGCGTGCCCTCAGTCTTCGACTTTCAGGGCAGCATGACGGGTGAGATGATTGATCACCGCTTTCTAAACCTCAATGGAGCCCTTTATGGCCCTGTGCGTTGGTTGGAGGAAGTTATTGACCACCTCCCGCAGGCCATCGTCACCAGCTCCCGTCACGCGGCCGATCTGCTGAGAAACGAGTTTCACTGCCGTTCTACCAACATCCACATCGTGCCCGATTGCGTCAACACCGACACCTTCCGCCCCGATGCCGTCACCGAGGAGGAGCGCCTCAACCTGAAGGCTCACCTGGGCATCCCTCCGGAGCGCAAAGTCGTGGTCTACCTGGGCCTCTTGGCCGAATACCAGGGCACGCCCCTCCTGGTGCAGGCGGCGGCCCAGTTGGTCAAGACCCGCCCCGATGTCCATTTCCTGATCATGGGCTTTCCGGGCGAGGATGGCTATCGTGACTATGCTCACAGTTTGGGCCTGGCCGATCACGTCACTTTCACTGGCAAGATGCCCTACAAGCTAGCGCCGCGTTACCTGGCCCTGGGCGACGTGGCTGTATCCACCAAAATCTCGGCTACTGAGGGCAGCGGCAAGCTGTTGAACTACATGGCCCTGGCCCTGCCCACCGTGGCCTTCGACACCCCTGTCAGCCGCGAGTACCTGGACGACCTGGGAGTCTATGCTGAGCCTGGCAATCCCGCAACTCTGGCCGAGGCGCTAGGCTCCATCTTGGAAGACGAAGAAAGGGCTGCCGCCCTGGGGATGGGTTTGCGGCAGCGGGCAATAGAGAGGTATTCCTGGGAGCAGGCGGGGAGGCAGATCATGGGGATATACGATTCGCTCTGCTGAGGTGATAGTGTATATTTATCAAGGTTCTCTATGATGTGCTGATGTTTGTTTGTGTTAGACCCTCTACGATGTACTGATGGATGACATATCCTTTATTCAGGAAATCCCGCTAAGTTTTCTGAGGGAAAGATACACTATCTAGCCTCGCTCGAAACTTGCTAACTCTTTCACTTTATGGTAAAATACCTTGGGGTAACCGATGTCAATGTGCTCTGATTCATTCTTGGGGGAGAGCAATGACATGCTGGGAATCGCAGTCAATTCGGGAAAACCACGAATTCACTTTGCGCCGCGAGTTCGAGTTGTGAAGCCGCAGTGTCTCTCCGCCACGGGAGCAGACCGCGGCTTCTTGTTCTTTCAAAATGAGGCTAATTAGGTAGCTGGACCGATAGGTTGCTGATACGTTTTCAAGCATGGCTATGTATTAGGTGTCGTGCAGTAGTTATAAACGACTAACTGCTATATTGGGGCTGTTAACGATGCCAGCTACACGACAACTAGGTACTGTGATAGCTGCTAAGTGTGTAGGATAGGGTAAGCAATATGACTCGCGATGAGGATATGAATCATTACGAGAAGGTTGCACCATGGGGGGTGCAACCGGAGCTGTACAGAACGGGTGAGGACTGGCGTACTCTTTACAAACATGATGTTGACGAAATCGTATATAAGCATGCTTTCAGAAAACTCGCTCAGAAGACACAGATAGTTGTTCAACCTAGTGATGAGACCTTTCGAACAAGACTCACGCATACTTTAGAAGTAGCGCAGATTGCCGACAATTTTGTGTCTAGGCTTGGTCTGAATAGGGACCTGACTAAGGCGATCGCGTTTGCTCACGACTTAGGCCGTGCACCATTTGCTCATGTTGGAGAGCGAACGCTGAGCCGTCTATTGAGCCAATTTGTTGAAAGAGCCGCGGTGGGTCGTGGAGTCTCCAAAGACCAAGCCGAAGGCATCACAGCTAAATTTTTTTTCAAGCATTCTCACAACTCTCGCAGGATCCTTCAGCGTAAGACAGATGGCCTTTCTCTGCTTACCCTTCGATCAGTGGTTGGACACGGATGGTCACCGTGGAAGGAATGTTCAGCGCTTGAGTCAAAGGACCAGGTGGTTGATGTTTTACTTCGGCCAATAACCGACGGCGATAAAATATTTCCTGGACTCGCACGTTTTCTCCCGTGTTATGAGGCCCAGGCAGTCGCTCTGTCGGATCAAATTACTGCCTTGAATAGTGATGTAGAAGGCTTGGTATATCTTGAGAAGGATTCAGGCCCCCTGCGTAACGAAGCCGTCGTGTTGTTGCAGAGGCTAAAGTTCGACGATTCCACCAAAAAGCAAGCCCGGAAAGTGATAGAGGAATTCATAACGGACTATGATGCGACCCTTGGAAAGCAGCGTGGGTGGGGACGTAAGTACAGACTGGGGCGTGCACAAAACTCAATCATAATGTCCTCATTGAACAGAGTTCATGAATGTAAGTCTTATGAGGAATCCGTAGACAAGCCACTTGCTCCTGATCCTATTATGGCGATAGCACTGGATGTGTTGGAGCGGGCAACAAGGAATCTAATCTACCTTAGCAGTGAAATACGTGAGAGGGATGCGCTTGCAGAAGTTGCAACAACCATAATGTTCACCCGCTTCCTGACCCTTGAGGCCAGACACTGTTCTGATAGCACAGACTCGAAAGAGGAAAAATTTATCAGAAAGATACGTGGGGATTACGAGTCTTGGAAGGCAGACTACAATAAGGAAATCCTAAAGGAGACAGTGGAGGATGGCGCGGTTTCGCTGCCAGGAATGAAAAATGCGGTCTTATCAGCCAATGGTCTATGGGAAACTGTAAGCCAGTCCGTAGCTATTGTGGACTACATCTCTGAAATGACTGACCGTTTTGTGATCCACGATGTGTTTGACGGTGATTCTCTCCAACACGTGCTCCTGGAGAACTTTACAAGGAGGGCTACCATTGAACAATAGACTTATCCCGATTTCCCGCCTAGCTCAAGGCGATCACGCAGGGTCAGCAATACGTTTGGACTTCGCTTCTCCGTCGGGGATTGAGATTGAGACTGCGGTGCTTAACTTGCCACACAGAAAGCCCAGGTTGGTGATCTGCACGCCGAGCCAGTTGGGATGTTCGTTTGGATGTCGGTTTTGTGGTTTAAGTCTCAGTAGGCACGCCACAAACCTGATGACGCAAGAAATTATCGATCTCGTTGATCAGAGCCGCAGAGTGGGTTCAGAGGTTTTTGGCCGTCAGATAGAATCGGATGGATGGCAGATCTCATTCATGGGTCAGGGTGAACCCCTCGCCAATTTGGACAACGTCTTGAAGGTAATCGAGTACTATCTGAGTGCCGAGAGGAAATCGATTCTGTTTGGTATCTCAACAGTAGGTATCCCGACGAAACTAGGTCGGCTTGCCGCTGTGCCCAGAAACGTACTTGCCCAGATCAAGCTCCAGTTATCGCTTCATGCTTCGCTTGATCATGTTCGACATGAATTATTACCCGGTACGAGGGGTTGGTCTATACAAGAAATGCTTGAGGTAGCCAAGAAGATAGCGAGGCGTAGTGGGAGGCGGGTGTGTCTCAACTATATACTCATAGATGGGATCAATGACGATGAAACTTGCCTGGAGGCTCTCGTTAGTCTCGCTGACCCTGATTCCTTCTACGTCAAGCTTACGATATTGAATGAGGTTAATGGAAGCAACTTGGTCGGTTCCTGCTGGGAGGTTGTTCAGCGATTTGCTCGCACCCTAAGCGACAGTGGTCGTGTGGTCAAGGTTTTTCACAGTGCCGGTAGGAATGTCAATGCTGGATGTGGACAGCTTGGCAGTATTTCAAGGCCAGTATTGTTGAATGAAGTGTATGTCCTCAAATCTGAATACCAATCTGCAGTGATGCCATTTGATACCACATAGCCGATTTATCTACGGCCTTTGCCCTTCGCGAAATCAGGCCCAAATCTTTGTCAATACTAAAGGAAATCGAAAAGGCCCGGTCGCGAGTCAGAGAGGTCGAAGCTCTTCGTAGAAAGTATTCTGAGTCAGTCCAATTGTTTGTGAATGATGTCCAGACTACTGGCCGTATCTTGAATCACTTAACGGATGTCCTGGACATGTTGGTTGACAATTCGACTCTGTCAGAAGAGGATAGGCGAGAGGCTTATCAGAAGATCGGTTTGACGAGAAGTCACGTCGAGTATGCTGCTCATCTCATAAATCTACAGAGTATTGACAAGAATCGAAGGCAGAGTGCGCTGTTTTATTTTGATAGACACGGTTCGGAGGAAGTCATTCCATATCTCCGCTCAGTGACCGATGATCCTCAAGAAGAACTACTGCTGAGGGAGATTGCAGAGCGGGCTATCAAAGATATTATTGGGTCTTTGGTAGTTGGCATGGGTAGCGAGCCGGAGTCCCCAACTTGTTGGGGGTGTGGCGTGGTAACCCCCAACAAGTTGGGGACTCCAACACCGTGACCCTGCGAAATCCCAAAGAGCCATATTATTGAAAGGGCAGGGGCTGTAGAGAGCGGAAAGGAAAAGGAATCGTAGAGGGACACTTTCAATACCCTTGGCAGTAGGAAAAAGCCACCTGCGCGGTTAGCGCAGGTGGCTTTTCTCTGTGATCAGCGCCGTCTCCCTATGGCCGCACCTTCAAGATAGGAGGCGGATAGACGGGAAAGTAAGATGCTGCCGGAGCCCAAGAGACACAGAGCTGGCAGGCTGTCCCGTGAGGGTTACAATTACTATCATCTTCGTTACACATGCGGTCGTTGCTATTCTGGATGGCCAGGACGTAAGTTCCCCCGTAGGGCTCAACATGGGCGGGGAAAAGGTCAATCTGACCTATTTGCCCTTGCCTATTGTACGAGACAGAGGCGCCCTGCCACCACCACTCCGTTTTGTTGTCGCTCCACATCTCCAGGACGGCTCCTGTCACCTGCATGCCCGCTTCAGGAGGGGAGAGGATGAAAACTTGCCGATGCAGGTGAGTCGTCCTGTTCACAGCTTCTTGGTCGCCATTCTCATCCCGCAGGCCAATAGCCTTGCAATCGCCGGGTAGCGGACCCCAGGGGGGAGCAGTCCAGTACGGTGACTCAACCTCTGAGCCAGTCTGCCAGGAGCTATCGGGCACGAAGTCCGGTTGATTCCACCCCACGGGGGCTGGCGGAGAGGTCACGCGAATGAGCGAGGAATTGCCGGCGTCCCTGGTCGTGTATCCAGAGAAGAGTGAGGCATCAATCCGGTAAACGCTATCCCCAGGGGAACAGCAATAGCACATGACCACCGGCGTTGGTGTAGGCGCGGGCGTCGCTGTAGCTGTTGGAGTCGCGATTGGGATGGGTGGGCTGTAGCTCTTAAGAGACAAGGGCAGGTAGATCCTATATGGCGTCGGCGTAGATGTGGGCGTGTTGGTTGACGTCGAGGTAGGCGTGTTTGTTGGTGTGGGCGTGTTTGTTGGTGTGGGCGAACTTGTCGGTGTGGGCGAGCTTGTTGGTATCGGGGTACTCGTTACAGTCGGCGTGCTCGTCGGGGTTGCCTGTGTGAGCTGGATGGCCCAACTCCCGTGGGGACACCGAAGGTCGTCGGCGTGCAGGGTTGCGACCCCAGGGACTCCTTCGAGATAGATGGTGATCGGAACTGTCTGTTCATCATATATTGGGCCCGCTATGAAGTCCGGCTCAATGCGCCCCTCATGCCTTGTTACCCACAAGCGAATATTGATGGCATATTCGTGTTCTTTTTCGTTGAACTTGAGCCATCCCTCGAGCTGGACTTCCTCTCCTGTGACGCCGATTTCGTTGGGGAAGTCCACAAATTCCAGTTCCCCGATCGAAGCCGCCGCCATTGTCGCCCAGGCCCAGAGAAGGCTCAGGGCAACCGCTACTGTCAGAACTTTGGTTCTCGTCATTCCTACATCTCCTTTCCCCCCGATGTAAATCAGGGGGGAAGTTCCACATAGCTTTCGGCTAAGAACTCTCTCGGAAAGTCGAGGGAGATCCTTGGCGTGAGCCTATGGGAGCCGTCACTGCTGGCCCAGGAGTTCTCTAGCCGCTGCTATAGGCTTTCAAGATAAGAGGCAGGTAGACGTGATGGCTGAGTTCGCCTGGGAAAGCCCAGGTGACACAGAGACGGCAGGCTGTCCCCTGAGGGTTGTTATCGCGAGAAACGTTATCGTTGCTGTTCTGGATGGCCAAGACATGGATTCCACCGTCGGGTCTGATCAGCTTGGGGAAAAGATCTACCTGGCCGATATATCCTTGCTTGTCATACGAAACAGAGGTGCCCTGCCACCACCACTCCGTTTTGTTGTCGCTCCACATCTCTAAGACAGCCTGGGTCACCTGCATGCCTGGGTGGGGAGGGGAGAGCGTGAATTTACGCCAATACAGGTGAGTTGTCTCGCCCCGCGCTTCCTGGTTGCCATCCTCATCCTGCAGGCCAATGGGCCTGCATTCGCCATCGCCGGGCAAGGAATCCCAACCGGGGGCGGCCCAGTCATCCCACCAAACCTCTGATGCAGGCTGCCAGGAGTTATCGGGCTCGGGGTACAGTTGATTCCACCCCCAGGGGGCTGGTGGAGAGGTCACATGAATAAGCGGGGAATCGCTGGCTGACTTAGTCGTGTACCCATAGAAGAGTGAAACATCAAGTCGATAGATGCTATCCCCAGGGGAACAGCAATAGCACTCCTCCACTGGCATTGTAGTAGGCGTAGGCGTTGGTGTGTTGGTAGGCGTGTCGGTCGGCGTTGGTGTGGGCGTGGGCGTGTCGGTCGGCGTTGGTGTGGGTGTGGGCGTGTCGGTCGGCGTGCCGGTGGGCGTGGGCGTGTCGGTCGGCGTGCCGGTGGGCGTGCCGCTTGGA
>Ga0265595_1000734_pt1 | contig 27508 bp, 35 predicted proteins | sample saktaG_15_FD_190148 | JGI IMG/M metagenome (GOLD analysis project Ga0265595, IMG submission 190148) | Saline water microbial communities from Sakinaw Lake, British Columbia, Canada - sak_2013_06_06_50m | ecosystem: Environmental > Aquatic > Non-marine Saline and Alkaline > Saline ...
TGATATTCTTCCCTCCCGGCCCAATCAATGCCCCGATCTTGGACGGGTCGATGGTTATCTTGTACATGCGCGGTGCGTACTTGCTCAGGTTGGGGCGCACTACAGGTATGGCCGCCTTCAAAACATCAAGGATCACCTGGTGAGCCTCCCTGGCCTGCAGCGTAGCTTTAGCCAGCACCTCGTGCGAAACGCCTTGAAGCTTGATATCAAGCTGGATGGCCGTAATGCCGTTGGCAGTACCGGCCACTTTATAGTCCATATCACCGTAAAAATCTTCTATCCCCTCGATATCGGTGAGGATGATGTAATTGCCCGGATTGTCCTTGTCCGTTACAAGGCCCATGGCTATGCCCGCTACCGGCGCCTTGATGGGGACGCCAGCATCCATCAGTGATAGAGTCGATGCGCAGACACTGCCCATGGATGTGCTGCCGTTGGAGCTGAGCACCTCTGATACCAGCCGGATCGTGTAAGCGAAATCCTTCTCGTCAGGTATAACCGCTACCAGCGCCTTCTCCGCCAGTGCGCCGTGCCCGATCTCCCGCCTTCCCGTCGAGCCCATCCTTTTGACCTCGCCAGTGGAAAAGGGAGGAAAATTGTAATGGTGCATGAAGCGCTTGGTATCCTCCAGGCCAAGATCGTCCACCGTCTTGGCCTGGCCCAGCGAGCCCAGTGTGGTGATGGTCAGCACCTGGGTCTGCCCGCGCGAGAACAGCCCCGATCCGTGCGTGCGTGGCAGCAGGGCAACTTCAGCATTGAGAGGCCGTATCTTCCTGATATCACGCCCGTCGACATGCTTCTGTTCCCGCAGTATCTTGGCCCTGCATGTTTTTTTCAGCACTTCCTCTATGGCTGTGCCGATCTCAATATCCGTGTATGTTTCCTTTAGTTTTTCGACGGCTTCTCTTTTTATAGCATCCAGTTTGGACTGACGCTGCTCCCTGTCTGCACTGTCCAGAGCAGCAGCCATCGTCTGGCCGTAATCTGATCTAATGGCTGTCAATAAATCGGGGTTGATGCTAAATCCTTCAACCTCCAGCTTGGGCCTGCCGATTGCTTCGCGCAGCTCGTCCTGCAGGCGGATGATCTTCTGGTTCTCCTCGTGAGCGATCCTGAGCGCCTCTATATATATGGCGGGGTCGATTTCCCTGCACCCCGCCTCCACCATGACGATATTATCGCGGCTGCTGGCAACCACCAGGTCAAGTACGCTGTCATTCATCTGCGGAAGCAGCGGATTGAGCACCATCTTGCCGTCGATGTAGCCGACCCTGGTGGCGCCTATGGGACCGTAGAACGGTATGCTTGAGACGGTCAGGGCAGCCGACGCACCGATAACAGCCAGCACGTCCGGATCGTTCTCCTGGTCGGTGGACAGCACAGTGACCACTACCTGGATATCGTTGGGGAGGCTCTTGAGAAAGAGCGGGCGTATCGAGCGGTCGCACAGGCGTGCTGCCAGCGTAGCCTGTTCCCCCGGCCTCCCCTCGCGCCGCATAAAGCTGCCCGGGATCTTGCCTATGGCGTAATGACGTTCCTCGTAATCAACTGTGAGGCGAACGAAATCGCTATTCTCCCTGGCCTCTTCGCTGATGCATGCAGTGACAAGGACAACCGTATCACCATAACGAACCACAATAGCGCTATCTGCCTGCTGGGCAAGCTTGCCGCTTTCGATGATAAGATCCCTGCCCCCGATGTTACATTTAAAGTTCTGGGACATTATTAAAACCCTCTATCCTGTTTTATTTGCGTAATCCAAGCTTGCCGATGAGGGTTCTATAGCGGTTGATGTCTTCCCTGCTCAAATAAGCCAACAGCCGCCTGCGCCTCCCGATAAGCTTGAGAAGAGACCGACGTGTATGCTGATCATGAGAATGCTCTTTCAGATGCGCCGATAGCTGGACGATCCTCTCGGTTAGTACCGCCACCTGTACATCGGAAGAGCCCGTATCTTTCTCGTTTATTGCATAGCTCTTCATTATTGCCTGCTTCTTTTCCTTGTCCAATGCCGTACTCCTGTATAAACTCTATAACGCAAAATTATAGCACAGCAGGGCAACCATTGCATCACAGTCGGAGCGTGCTTTAAGCATTGATACGGTTTTAGCCGCCGCGAGGTTGGGGTATAATTAGTGCATCATGACCTCCCAGGTTTTTTACCGCAAATGGCGCCCTCAAAATTTCTCAGAAGTAGCTGGACAGGAGCACGTCGTCCAGACCCTGCGCAATGCCATTAAAAGCAGCCGCATTGCCCATGCCTATCTATTCTGCGGCCCGCGCGGCAGTGGCAAGACCAGCACCGCCCGCATACTGGCCAAGGCCGTCAACTGCAGCAGCCCCCTTGAAGGAGAGCCTTGTAACTCCTGCGATTCCTGTCTTGCCATCAATAAGGGCAACGCACTGGATATTATCGAGATCGACGAGGCCAGCAACCGCGGCATCGACGATATGAACGACCTCAAAGAAAGGGTCAATTACTCACCGAATATCCTGCGCTACAAGGTCTATATCATCGATGAGGTGCACATGATAACGCGAGAGGGCGCTAATGCTTTCCTGAAGACGCTCGAGGAGCCGCCCCCGCACGTTATTTTCATCCTGGCGACAACCGATCCTCACAAAATAATCTCTACTATCACTTCACGCTGCCAGCGCTTCGATTTCCACCGCCTTTCCAGCAGCGCTGTCATCTCACGACTGGCACATATTTGCGCAAAGGAAGGAATAGAGATAGCCCCCGAGGCTCTCAAGCTGGTGGCCAAGGTAACTACGGGCAGCCTGCGGGATGCAACTAATTTACTGGAACAGCTCATTACCTATCACGGCAATATCATCAGCCTGGCACAAGCTCAGGCTATGCTGGGCATCAGCGGTGACCTGCGCATACGTGAGCTGGCGCGCTGTATAGTTGCCATGGACGTATCCTCGGGGCTCAAAGTCATCAACGCTGTGGCGGGAGAGGGCCTCGACCTGCGGCAATTTAATCGCGAACTGGTGGATTACATGCGCCAGCTCCTGCTGGCCAAATCAGGCTCTGCTGATATGATAGACGCCACCTCCGACGACTTTGCCGAGATGCAGAAGGTCGCTGGAAGCACGACTCTCGATTACCTGCTTAATGCTATTAAGCTATTCAGCAGCGTCGACCTCCGCATGGACACCTATTCGCCCCTGCCGCTCGAACTCGCCCTCGTGGAAAGTGTCGTATCGCAGCATGCCAGGGACAAGTCCGCTGCTGCGGATCAGCCGCCCGGCAGGGAGTGGCATTCGTCCCGTCCCACCGCGCCATCGATCAGGGTCAGCCGGCCGGCCGAACAGTCACGACCGGCCAGCCTTGTGAGCAGGCCCGGTAAGATTGCTGAAGCGCCGTCCCAGGCCTCCGCACCTCCCACTCCAGCCATTGATCCGGCCGACCAGCACCGCCCGTCGGAGCCACTCAAGATGGATGATCCCAACGATTTAAAGTACTTGCAGGTCCATTGGAAAGATTTCATCAATTCTATGCGCGGTGAGGGCTCCGGGGGCAACCTGGATGCCCGACTGCGCCATGCCTGTGAGCCTGTCGAGATCAAGGACGGCAATCTCCTCCTTGGTTTTTATCACGATTTCCACAAGAGCTACATAGACAACCGCAAATACCTTCATATTATCGAGAAGAAGCTCAAAGAAGTTTTCGGCCACACTTATACGATAACCTGTATCCTCATGCAGCAGGGCGGAGCCAAATCCGAGCTTAAACCTGCCGGCAGTAATCACCTGGTGGAAGCTGCCCTGAGCATGGGAGCCAGGATCGTCGAAGATAACTCTGAAACGGAGGGGAAATGAGTCAATTTAACCTGCGCCAGATACAGGAATTGCAAGCCAAAATGATCAAAGCCCAGGAGGAACTGGGCAAGACCAATGTGGAGGTTACGGCCGGTGGAGGCGCCATTAAAATAATTATCAACGGGCATCAGCAATTCCAGTCGATCTCCATTTCACCTGAGGTCGTCAATCCCGAAGATGTGGATTTCCTGCAGGACCTGGTATTGGCTGCCTGCAATGAGGCAGTGCAAAAATCGCAGGACCTGGCGGCACAGAACATGAGCAAGCTGACAGGTGGGCTCAAGATACCGGGACTTTTGTAGGAGATATAATTGAACCCCGATTTCCTCCCCTCCGCCCGGCCAATTTCCAGGCTCATCGAAGAGCTGAACAAGCTGCCGGGTATAGGCCCCAAGAGCGCCCAGCGCCTGGCCTATCACCTCCTTCAGGCGCCACTCGAAAGGTCCCGCGATTTGGCCGAGGCGATAATTACCCTCAAGCAGAACCTCAGGCTCTGCTCTATCTGTCTCAACATAACAGATACCGATCCCTGTGCCATATGCACCGATGGGACGCGCGATATTACCAGGATCTGTGTGGTAGAAGAGCCGATCGACATTTTGCCGCTGGAGCGCACTAAAAAATTCCGCGGGTTGTACCATGTGCTGCATGGCGTTATATCGCCCGGCGACGGCATTAAGCCCGAAGACCTGCACATCAGGGAACTCATGGATCGCCTGACCTCTAACAGCATCGTTGAGGTCATACTGGCCACCAATCCCAACGCGGAGGGTGAGGCCACTTCAATGTATATTCAACGCCTGGTCTCCCCCCTGGGCATCAGGGTCACCCGGCTGGCCCGCGGCCTGCCCTTTGGGGGCGATCTGGAATATGCCGACGACGTTACTCTCAGCCGCGCCCTGGAAGGTCGGCAGGAGATGTATTAGCGCACCCATGTCCGCGCGGGTCTACCGTACTACCGGCATTATCATAAAGCGTCATAAATTCGGCGAAGCTGACCGGCTCCTTACCATTTTTACCACAGACTGCGGCAAGGTGAGGGCTATAGCTAAGGGGGCCATGCGGCCCGGCAGTAAGCTGGGGGGTAACGTAGAGTTGCTCACACACAGCCAGCTTATGCTGGCGCGTGGCCGCAACCTGGATATAGTCACCCAGGCACAGGCACTGGATATCTTCCTGCCCATGCGCGACAGCCTCGAGCTTATGTCCTGCGGCTTCTACCTCGCGGAGTTGGTCGACAGTTTTACCGAAGAGAACGTCGAGGACAGGGAGCTGTTTGATTTGTTGCTTGCTACGCTCAGAATCCTGTCGGAGACGGGGGAAGGGGAACGCATCGTGCGCTACTTCGAATTGCGTCTGCTGGATCACATGGGTTACAGCCCACAACTCCAGAAATGTGCCAACTGCTACAGGACGCTGCAGCCGGAAGCCAACTATTACAGCCCGGCACAGGGCGGAGCGCTCTGCCGCGACTGCGGCTATCCTGATATGGCAGCCAGTACCATATCTGTGAACGCGCAGAAAGTGCTGCGACTCTGGCAGCGCAGTGATATAGCAGTTGCAGGCAGGGTTAAGCTCAGTGCTGAGCTGGCGAGGGAACTCAAGGGCATCTTGCGCAACAACATTCGCTACCTATTGGAAAAGCAGCTCAAATCGATTGAGTGGATGGACAGGCTGGCCAATGGAAATATCACTCCAGACAGGCAGACACCCGGCGACTTCTTACATGACATAAAAGATCGAATCTGATAGAATAGCTTCCGTCATGTCTTCCCAACTGCCCCTATACGTACAGGCTCTGCTTGAACCAGGGGCATACCCCGACCACCCGGCAGAGATTGAATTACTGCAAACGCAGATGTCTTTCATTTTCCTCGCCGGGGGGCATGCCTATAAGACTAAAAAACCGGTCGACCTGGGGTATCTGGATTACACCACGCTCGAGAAAAGGGAGTACTTCTGCCGCCAGGAACTGAAGCTCAACCGGCGCCTTTGCCCGGCTGCCTACCTGGATGTCTTGCCCATAACTGAATCACCCGGCGGGATCAAACTCGGCGGCTCGGGAAAAATCATCGAGTACGCGGTCAAGATGAAACAGCTCCCCCGGGACAGGATGATGGACCTGCTGCTCCCACGGGACCAGGTCACATCCGCCATGTTGGGGCAGGTAGCCGGACTGATGGCGGATTTCCACGGCCGCGCTGCCACAGGTCCTGACATAAGCACATACGGCAGCCTGGAAGGTATCAGTACCAACACCGACGAGAACTTCGACCAGACCGTTAAGTATATCGGTACACTGATCCCGGAAAAATCTCACCGCCTCATCAAGGAATATACCGACAAATTCCTGCTCAGTCATTCTTCTCTCTTTAATAGCCGGGAGTCCGGTGGAAAGATACGGGATTGCCACGGAGACCTGCACGCAGCCCACGTGTGCTTCGCCGATGAAATATATATTTACGACTGCATTGAGTTCAATGACCGCTTCCGCTATTGCGACACGGCATCCGAGATCGCCTTCCTTGCAATGGATATCGACCGATATAGCAGGGCCGACCTGTCGGGCTTGTTCATCAAAGACTATGTCCGCGCCAGCGGTGATAGCGAACTGGAAGAACTGCTCAATTTCTACAAATGCTACCGGGCGTATGTCAGAGGCAAGGTGGCCTGCTTTAAATACGACGACCCGTACCTCATGGATAAGGATTCCATACTTCGGGAAGCACAGCTTTATTTCGATTTAGCTTACAGGTACGCATTCCCCGGGCCTGCATTGATCATAGTTGCCGGCCTGATCGGCACGGGTAAAACAACCTTATCGAAGGCCATCGGCCGGGGACTGGACTGCACCGTTCTTTCTTCCGACGTTATCAGGAAAGAACTGGCAGGGATCCCACCAGACGATCGGCATTACGACAGCTTTGCAGCCGGCCTCTACAGCCCGCAATCTACTCAAAAGACCTATAGCGAGATTTTCCAAAGGGCGGGCGAACAACTCAGCCAGGGGCATACCGTGGTTCTGGATGCCTCCTTTAGAAAGAGTTCCGACCGCCTGGCAGCCCGCGACCTAGCTCTAGAATATGGCGCTGCCTTCCTGGCAGTGGAATGCATCGCCCCGGACGAAATTATCAGGCAACGGTTGGAAGATAGGAGTCGGGCCGGGTCGGTATCGGATGGTCGCTGGGAGATATTCGCAGATATAAAAAAAGATTACGATCCGGTGGGTGATTTGCCACCGGAAGAGCACCTCGTGCTTGACACGGTGAATTCATCAGGTAATATTATTGCATCGATTTTAAAAAGGATAAATGTTTTATGAAATATGATATCAGGGACATCAAGCTTGCGGCCGGAGGCAAGCTCCGTATAGAGTGGGCCAGTCTCCAGATGCCGGTTTTAAAGCTCATCCAGGAACGTTTTTCAAGGGAAAAGCCCTTTAAAGGCATACGCATCTCCGGCTGCCTGCACATCACCACGGAGACGGCCAACCTGGCTTATGCGCTCAAGGCCGGTGGGGCCGACCTGGTGTTGTGCGCGTCCAACCCACTCAGCACACAGGACGATGTGGCCGCTTCACTGGTCAAATCCGGGTTCCCCATGTTTTGCATTAAAGGGGAGGACAACAAGACCTATTACAGCCACATTATGGCAGCCCTAGATCATAAGCCGCAGTTGACCATCGATGATGGCGCCGACCTGGTCAGTACCATACACAAGGATCGGATCATGCTGCTGCGGAATGTCATCGGCGGGACCGAGGAAACCACCACCGGTGTAATACGCCTTAAGAATATGGCCAGGGCTAAAAAGCTGAAATATCCCGTTATTGCTGTCAACGATGCCAAGACCAAGCATTTCTTCGATAACCACTACGGAACAGGGCAGAGCACCATAGATGGCATCACGCGGGCAACTAACATACTTTGGGCGGGTAAGATTGTGGTGGTGGCAGGATACGGGTACTGCGGCCGCGGCGTGGCGCGCCGTGCACACGGGATGGGCGCCCGCGTCATCGTTTGCGAGATAGACCCCATCAGCGCGCTGGAAGCCGCTATGGATGGCTTCCAGGTAATGCCCCTCCTGGATGCCTCCGCACTGGGCGATGTATTCATCACCCTGACCGGCAATCGACACGTGCTGGACAGGGCGCATTTTGCCAGGATGAAGGCTGGTGCCATACTCGCCAACAGCGGTCATTTCAACGTGGAGATCAACATACCGGCCCTGGAAAAAATGGCGGTATCCAAGCGGCGCACCAGGCAGTTTGTAGATGAGTACGCCTTGGCCGGGGGCAGGTGCATATATCTGCTGGGCGAAGGGCGGCTTATCAACCTGGCGGCGGCCGAAGGCCACCCTGCCAGCGTCATGGATATGAGCTTTGCCAACCAGGCGCTGGGACTTGAGTACCTGGTTAAAAACAAGTGCAGGCTCAAGCCCGATGTCTACCCGGTGCCGCTGGAGACCGACAACGAGGTCGGCCGTCTAAAACTCAAATCAATGAACATTGACATAGACAAGCTCACTCGTGAGCAGCAAAGGTACCTGGGGAGCTGGGAAGAGGGAACTTAAATCACAAAGGAGCAACGATGAAAAACACTTTCATGAGGTCACCCAAGTATTTCTTTACGTCTGAATCAGTTACAGAGGGGCACCCCGACAAGCTGTGTGACCAGGTGGCTGACGGCATACTGGATGCCATGATCAAGTATGATCCAAATTCAAGGGTAGCCTGCGAAGTTGCCGTCACAATCGGCCTGGTCATAGTCCTCGGGGAGATAACGACCAAAACTTATGTCGAGATACCCGATGTGGTAAGGCAGATCGTGAAGGAAATAGGTTACACCAAGCCCGAGTTCCAGTTCGATTATCAGAGCCTTGCCACCATAGTATCAATCAAAAAACAGTCGCCCAATATCAACGCCGGTGTGAGCAAGGCGCTTGAGGTGAGGTCCAGCGGCAGGAAAGTGGATGAACTTGACCTGACCGGCGCTGGAGACCAGGGAATGATGTTCGGCTATGCCTGCAATGAGACCAGCGAATTCATGCCTTTGCCTATTTCCCTGGCGCACAAGCTGACCCTGCGGCTGGCAGAAGCCCGTAAGAAGGGCGTCATACCCTACCTGCGCCCGGACGGCAAATCGCAAGTGACCGTGGAATACAGCTATGGCAAACCCAAAAGGATCGAGGCTGTGGTAATCGGGGCCCATCATGACCCTGCGCCTAATAATGACACCATTCGCCATGACATTATCCAGAAAGTAATCAAGCCGGTCATCCCGGCCGGCATGATGGATAAAAACACCAAGATATATATAAACAGCGCTGGTCGATTCGAGGTGGGCGGGCCTGTTTCCGATACGGGTTTCACCGGCCGCAAGCTGCTGGTGGACACCTACGGCGGATATGCCCGTCACGGTGGTGGCGCGTTCTCCGGCAAGGATCCGACCAAGGTAGACCGCTCAGCCACCTACATGGCGCGATATATAGCTAAAAACTGTGTGGCTGCAGGGCTGGCTGACCGGCTGGAACTGCAGGTAGCCTATTCCATCGGGGTAGCGCACCCCCTGTCAGTATCTATTGAAACTTTCGGCACCGGAAAAATCTCCGATGCAACAATACTCAAGCTAATCCACAAGCATTTCGATATGCGGCCCGAGGCCATTATCAGGTACTTCGATCTGCGCAGGCCTATCTATCGGGCCACGGCATCTTATGGCCATTTCGGCCGCACTGACGTAAAGTTCCCCTGGGAGAAGATCGACAAAGCCAGGATACTAAAGGCTGAAGCAGGGATATAGCTAATGGCGTCACAAATCAAGTTTGGTACCGACGGCTGGCGGGCCGTTATTGCCGAGGACTTCACCTACGATAACGTCCGCGCCTGTGCACAAGGCGTTGCCGATTATATAAAGGGAGCAGGTATACCCAGAGGCAGTATCGTCATAGGTTTCGATACCCGCTTCGGCTCTGATGAGTTTGCAGCGGCAGCGGCAGAGGTTCTGGCAGGCAACGGCATCAAGGTGTTTCTCTTGCCCAGGCCCGCGCCCACACCGGTCACCAGCTTCACCGTGACGGCCCTCAAGGCCGACGGCGGTATCATGATCACGGCCAGCCATAACCCGGCCAACTACAACGGTTTCAAGTACAAGGTCGCCAGCGGCTCCAGCGCACCCTCGGAAGTCATCTCACAAATCGAGCAATCCGCCAACGCAGCCGTGGATAAGGGGATGGTAAGGCGACTCGAACTCGGCGAGGCGCTCAAGAAAAAGCTCGTCGCCTACCACGACCCGTATCACGCCTATGCGAAGCACCTTAACCGCCTCATAAATATCGAGACGCTCAAGAAGAACAAGCTAAAGATAGTCGTAGATTCAATGTTCGGCGCCGGCATCGGTTATTTCAAAAGCCTGCTGGAAGGGGGACAAATCGAGATACACGAGATCAACCGCGTACGCAATCCCCTCTTCCCGGGCATACAGCCGGAGCCTATCAGCAAAAACCTGAGCAAGCTTGCCAGGCAGGTCATCCGGGACGATGCTGCGGTTGGATTCGCCACAGACGGAGACGCTGACCGTATCGGGATCATCGATGAAAACGGCCGTTTCATGACCACACAGGAAGTATTCGCGCTGCTTGCCATGTATTTCCTGGACGTGCGCAAAGAGCGAGGCCCCCTGGTCAAGACGATTACTTCAACCGATATGCTCTTCACTATCGGCGAGATATTCAACGTACCCGTCTTCGAGGAACCCGTAGGATTCAAATACGTGGCGCCTGTAATGATCAGGGAAAAGGCCCTGCTGGGCGGTGAAGAGAGCGGAGGCTACGGTTTCCGCGGGCATATCCCCGAAAGGGACGGTATGCTGGCTGGTCTGTATTTTATCGATTACATTGTCAGGACGGGCAAATCACCCTCCCAACTGCTGGCGAACCTATTTAAAAAGGTTGGCCCGCATTACTACGACAGACTGGATATCCACACAACCGACGAAATCAAGCAACAAATGCTGGCCAGGATGTCCGCGGCGCCTGCCGCGAAGATAGGCAGCCAAAAGGTTGTGAAGCTGGATACGAGAGATGGCTTCCGCTACAAGCTGGAGGACGGCTCGTGGCTGCTGGTACGCTTCTCCGGCACGGAACCGCTGGTGCGCATTTACGCCGAGTGCGGTTCCGTGGAAGAGGTGCAGAAACTAATACAATACGGCCAGGAAATGGCAGGGGTATGAGATATGGCAAACCTGGACGACAGTTCCGTTTACACTTCTTTAGATAAATACGGCATGGGGGCGCAGATACGCCGACTTCCAGACCAGTGCCGCCAGGCCTGGGACAAAGCCTTCAGGTTCAAACTGCCAAACGACTACTCTGTTATCGATAAGGTTGTGATACTGGGCATGGGAGGCTCGGCCATCGGTGGGGACTTGCTCAAAGGGCTGACTGCTCCACTGAGCCGCCCGCTTGTGCTGGTACACCGGGATTATAATCTTCCCGCATGGGTAGACGATAAGACCCTGGTCATCGGGGCAAGCTATTCGGGCAATACCGAGGAGACGATCTCGGGTTTCACGCAGGCGCTGAAAAAGGACTGCAAGACACTGGTCATCTCGACGGACGGCAGACTAACAGACCTGGCCCGCGAAAACAGTGTGCCGGTTTTCGTTATAGAGCACGCTTCTCCTCCCCGCGCGGCCCTGGGCTATAGTTTCCTGCCCCTGCTGGCAATAATGCAAAGCCTGGGCTTCACAAGTGCCGAAGCGGCGGACGTGGATGGCATGGTCAGGGCTTTGGAAACACTTGGAGCACGCTGGCAGGAAGACAGCCCTACCGAGCGCAACCAGGCCAAGATGCTGGCTGCTAAACTGCAAGACAGAATTGCTGTTGTTTACGGCGCCGGCATACTCAGCGACGTTGCGCGCAGATGGAAAACACAGATCAACGAAAACAGCAAACAGTGGGCCTTCTTTGAGACCCTGCCCGAGCTCAATCACAATGCAGTGCTGGGATACCGCTACCCGGTGGGCACGGCCGACCGCGTGTACGTCCTTTTCCTGCGCTGCCAGTCCCTGCACCCGCGCACACTAATCCGCTATAAAGTGACCGGAGAGCTATTAGATCAGCGCAGCATTCCCCACCAGTATATCGACAGCCATGGAGGCAACGACCTCAAACACGTTATGAGCCTTGTACTGCTTGGCGACTGGGTCAGCTACTACCTGGCCATGCTCAACGGCATCGATCCCAGCCCGGTTCCTGAGATAGACCTGCTGAAGAAAAGATTGGCTGAGGAAAAGTGATCGCTCCCGGCCCTCTAATTACGTGATGATACCTATATCCTTTGCCGGAACGTTCAAGTATACTTTGCTTAATTGACCTGGGAGGGTCATACTTACTGATGCTTAATAATAAGAAGATACTGTTAATCTACCCTGAATACCCCGATACTTTCTGGAGTTTCAAGCATGCCCTCAAGTTCGTTGCCAAGAAGGCGGCCTTCCCGCCGCTCGGCCTGCTGACGGTGGCGGCCATGCTACCCGCCGGGTGGGAATTAAAACTGGTGGATATGAATACGGCGCGCTTGAGCGATAAGGATATTAAGTGGGCGGACATGGTTTTCATCAGTGCCATGGTGGTGCAGAAGAACTCAGCTAGAACCGTTATCAAGCACTGCAAGAAGCTGGGAGCAATAGTGGTGGCCGGTGGTCCGCTTTTCACCACGCAGCCCGATGAATTCTCCTGCGTGGATCATTTTGTCCTGGACGAGGCTGAAGTCACCCTGCCCCCCTTCCTCGCGGACCTGGAAAAAGGCTGCCTGCAAAGGATATATTCTTCGAAAGTACGGCCTGATATCGCTGTCACGCCGGTACCGCGCTGGAATCTGATCCAGCGGAGTAAATATTCTTCGATGGTGGTGCAGTATTCCCGGGGCTGCCCTTACGACTGCGAGTTCTGCGATATTGTGGTGCTCAACGGGCATATGCCGCGTACCAAGGGCAGGGAGCAGATGATGCATGAGCTGGATGCGCTATATGCTTCCGGCTGGCGGGACAGTGTCTTTATCGTGGATGACAACTTTATCGGCAACAAGAAGAAGCTGAAAGCGGAGATGCTGCCTGCTATCATCGAATGGTCACAGAAGAAGCATTTCCCTTTTTCTTTCCATACCCAGACCTCCATCAACCTGGCAGATGACTGCGAACTGATAGGCCTCATGACCAGGGCTAACTTCAATATGGTATTCGTCGGCATCGAGTCGCCTAATAAAGATAGCCTGACCGAGTGCGGAAAATACCAGAACTCCAGCCGCGACCTCATCGCAGCGATTAAGAAGCTTCAGCACGCCGGTCTGGAAGTGCAGGGTGGGTTCATCGTTGGTTTCGACAGCGATCCCCTGTCTATTTTCCAGGACATCATCAATTTCGTGCAGAGCAGCGGCGTAGTGACGGCTATGGTAGGCCTGCTTCACGCGCCCAATGGCACCCGCCTGCATAAGCGTCTGGAAGGCGAAAACCGCCTCACCGGTAATTTCTCGGGCAACAATACCGATATGTCCATCAATTTCGTGCCCAAAATGAATATAACCAAGTTGATGGATGGCTATCGTAAAATAGTCAGCACTATCTATTCGCCCAGCCAGTATTACGCCAGAGTAAAAACATTCTTGAGGGAGTATCGGCCCAAGCGACGGAAGATCTCGATAATGAAACCGCAAAATATAGGGGCCTTTTTCAGGTCGCTCTGGGTGCTGGGGATACGGGGAAAGGAACGCTGGCATTTCTGGGACCTGATGATATGGACGATGTTCAAGCGCCCTCGTTCTTTCCCTTTATCAATGTCCATGGCCATCTACGGCTTCCACTTCCGCAAGATCGTTGAGGCAAGCGCCCGGCAGTTTAATCCGGCGCAGACGTAATTACAGCCCGATAGATTGTTCGTCTCTGCCCAAACTACTACAATTACACCTGATATATTGCGCCCCGCAGGAGAGATGTTATAACCAGGGTAAAAGTCGCTTTAGTCAGATGTGATACGTATGATCAGGCTGCAGTCTATCAGGCCTTGCAGCAGGGACTGGACTTTCTGGGCGGCGTATCCCGGTTTGTTAAAAAGCACGAGAAGCTGGTATTAAAGCCCAACGTGCTGCTGGGCGCAAATCCAGATACCTGTGTCACCACACACCCCGCCGTATTTAAGGCCGCCGGTAAGCTTATTCAGGAAGCGGGCGCACAGGTATATTACGGTGACTCCTCTTCTATAGGCAAGTGCGAGGGCAACTGCCGGCGCGCCGGGCTCAAGCAGGCCGGTGATGAGCTGGGATTCATCATCGCCGATTTCGATTCCGGCCGGCCGGTCAGCCACAAGGATGCGTTATTGATCAAGAACTTCACCATCGCCAACGCTGTTCTTGATACCGACGGCCTGGTGAGCCTGCCCAAGTTTAAAACACACGGGCTTATGCGGTTTACCGGCGCCGTTAAGAACCAGTTCGGTTGCATCCCCGGTTTCATCAAAAGCCAGTACCACGTCAAGCTGGCCGATCCCTACGACTTCGCAGCCATGCTAGTGGACATAAATACCTTCATCAGGCCGCGGCTGTACATCATGGATGGCATCTGGGCGATGGAGGGCAATGGGCCGCGAGGCGGCAAGGTCAGAAAGATGAACGTTCTGCTGCTATCCACCGATCCGATCGCTCTGGATGCCACGGCCTGCCGTATGATCAACCTCGATCCTGAAGATGTGCCTACCTGCCTTGCGGGCGAGCAGGCGGGGCTGGGGACCTATCACATCGAGCAAATAGAGATTGAAGGCGAGAGCCTCAAATCATTCTATACCCCCGCCTTCCAGGTAGTTCGTGCAGCTCCACAGCGCTGCAGTAGCGGCCGGCTGAAGTCTTTTATAAAAAACCAGGTCTGTGAGCGGCCTGTTATCGATAAAGCCAGATGCACCGTTTGCGGGACCTGTATCCAGATGTGCCCGGTGGAGCCCAAGGCCGTGAACTGGCACACCGGCGATAAGAGCAGGCCACCCACATACAAATACGACAGCTGCATCCGCTGCTACTGCTGCCAGGAGGTCTGCCCGGAAGGCGCCATCTCGATTAAAAACCCGCCGCTCAGCAGTGTTTTGACCAAAGCATGACCCGCCAGCTTGCTACTACTGCCGTCCAGACTAATTCCGATGCAAATTTATTAATAAGGGGCCGCTTCTTCCGAAGCGGCCCCTTTATTATATCTATCGTGTCCGTTTTAACGTTTGGTGTACTGCGGTGCCTTGCGTGCGCGTTTGAGCCCGTATTTCTTTCGTTCCTTGATGCGGGGATCGCGGGTCAGCAGGCCGTGCTGCCGCAGAGGGCTCTTGAAGCTATCATTAAGATCAACCAGGGCGCGGGCGATGCCGTGCTTGATGGCGCCGGCCTGGCCGGTCATTCCGCCACCGGTAACCTTTATCTCGACATTGTATTTACCGGCAGTATCGGTAACCATGAAAGCCTGCTCTATCATGCGCCTGTGGTCAATCAGCGGGAAAAGCTCCTGGTAGGGTTTGCCGTTGATAATGATATTGCCGGAGCCCGATGATAATCTGACCTGCGCTATGGCGCATTTTCTCCTGCCCGTTCCGCGGTGATATGTTGCTGTACTCATTTGCTGATGCTCCCTTTGTCAGATTCTTTTACGCCGGCCAGCTGCGCCTGGTGGGGATGCTTGTCGCCGGCATATACCTTCAATTTCTTGTACATAGCTCTGCCCAGCCTGCTGTTGGGCAGCATGCCTTTCACGGCATGCTCTATGACGCGCTCAGGATGCTTTTGCAGCATCTCGCCCAGGGTTACCGATCTGATGCCGCCCGGATAGCCTGAATACCTGTAATAAGACTTGTCTGTGAGCTTTTTCCCTGTGACCCTTATCTTTTCAGCATTTATGACGACCACGAAATCGCCAGTGTCCGTGTTGTTGGCGAACATAGCCTTGTGCTTTCCGATAAGCAGCCTGGCAATCTGTGTGCACATCCTGCCCAGAGTCTGGCCGCTGGCGTCCACCAGATGCCATTTCCTTTCGATTTCACTTGCTTTAGGTGCATAGGTTTTCATATTTAAACTCCGAATTATCCGCGTAAATAACCTTCATCAGGCAAAGGCCATGCGCCGGCGCTGTTGGCCCGGCCAGGCTCAGTTTTTTCATTCCCAATATATTTCTAAATTCCTCGATTCCTATTTTCCCCATCCCAACCCTTACCAGGCTGCCAACCATGTTGCGTACCTGGTGCGTCAGGTATGATTTGGCCCTGACATGGAAAGCAATTTCATCGCCTTCCCTCTCAACTCCCGCATCGTATATAGTACGTACCGTGCTCTCCTCCCTGTCCCAATCGGTGACAAATGAAGCAAAATCATGTTCGCCTATCAGCAGCTTGCTGGCAAGATCCATCTTCCCGGCGTCAAGCTCCGCCGTCACGTGGTAATACATATCATTCCCCAGGGACGCCCGCGACCTCCTGTTTAATATCATATACCTGTATTCACGGCTCACGGCATCTTTCATAACATTGAACCTGGCTGAAACCGCGCCGGCCATCAGTACCGAGATATCCCGCGGCAGGTAATGGTTCAGCCCGCTGACAAATGCCTTGACCGGCAACTCAGAGCCCGTCCTGAAGCTGACCACCTGGCCCCTGGCATGGACACCTGTATCGGTCCTGCAGGCAGCTATGACGCGCCTTTCCTCGCCCGCCAGCTTCAAAATAGCCTTCTCCAGCTCGTCCTGTATGGTAGGCTGATCTTTCTGCCACTGGAAGCCGAAATAACGTTCGCCGTTATATTCGACCACGAGAATAATTTTTCTTAAATTGTTAAAGATCTCCACCGCGAAAGTGAATCTTACTCCACCATCTCTATAAACGCCATGGGCGCCCTATCACCTTCGCGGGGTGCCAGCTTCAAAACACGTGTGTACCCGCCCGGGCGTGATTTATATCTCGGCGCGTACACAGCGAATACCTTTTCTACAACCTGCTCATCAAAGATAAAGGCCAGTGCGCGCCTCCTCGAGGCAAGGCTCCCCTCTTTACCCAGTGTAATCATCTTATCAGCCAGACCCCTGGCTTCCTTAGCCTTGGGCAGAGTTGTGGTTATCTTGCCGTAATTTAACAGGTCCGTGACAAGGTTGCGGTATAAAGACCAGCGGTGTGCTGTCGGCCTGCCCAGTTTTTTCCCCGATAACCTGTGTCTCATTCGCTATCACCTTCAGGGCTGGCACTCTTGGTACGCCCTTTCTTCTTTTTATCTTTCTCAACGGGGGTTCCTGACACCGCGACGCCCAGGTCGCTCAAAACGACCTCGACTTCCTCTCTCGATTTGACTCCAAACCCACCCAGCGTCATCAGGCCATCAAGTCCCTTCTCCAGAAGCTGGCCTGTCATGGTAATGCCTCCGCGCCTAAGGCTGTTGTATGTATGGGTCGATAGGTTGAGTTTTTCCAGCGGCATATTGTAAACATCCGACGGTATCGATTTTTGCCAGGCTTCACTTTCCTCTTTCTCAGCTATGGTCCTGGCCAACCCTGTGAAGCAGTTGAACTGCTCTATTAAAACAGTCACGCTCTCAGATAAGGCCTCAATAGGATCCACGGTATTGTCAGTCCAGATCTCCAGCGTCAATCTCTCCTTGCCTGCCCCCTGGCCGGGGCCGCTGCTCTCCACAGTGTAATTGGCACGCGTGACTGGGGAGAAAATAGCGTCTATGGATATCTCCTTGCTTGTCCCCTCGCTGGTAACGATTATGCCAACGCTATCTCCCGCGCTGGCCGGCTGGTATCCCTTTCCGGCCTTAACTGTGAACTCAATGTCCAATTTTGCCTCATTGGAATCGATAGTAGCCAGGTAAAGGTCAGGATTGACTATCTCGAAATCCAGCGGGCTTTCTACGGTTATATCACCAGCCTTCAGTTCCGATTTGCCCTTAACTCTGAGCACCATCTTACCCGATTCAGCTGTCTTGGAAAGAAGTTTGATGCGTATGTCACGCACATTCATCAGAAATTCAGTCACATCCTCTTTCATATTCGGGATAGTGCTGAACTCCTGTGTGATACCCTCGACGAGTACGGATGTTATAGCTGCACCGCGCAAAGAACTGAGGAGAATGCGCCGGATGCTGTTGCCCAGTATTACACCAAAACCTTTTTCCAGCGGCTCAGCAACGAACTTGCCGTAATTCTCACGGTATTCGGTACATTCAATTTTTGGTAAAGCTAATTGAACCAAAAATCCTCCTATCGGGAATAGAATTCCACAATCGCTTTCTCGTTGAAATTCGTCTTTATCTCACCTGCGGCCGGCAGCGATAAAACCCGGCCTGTCATATTCTCTTTCTCCAGCGAAAGCCACGAGGGAACGTCTTTACCCTCTACTTTCTCAACCAGTGTTTTATAGTACTCGCTTTTTGCGCTCTCCTTACGCCACTCGATCACGTCGCCTGCTTTTACCAGGCACGACGGGATATCGGTCCTGCGCCCGTTAAGCCTGATATGCCCATGGCGGACGATCTGCCTGGCCTGGCTGCGCGAATCGGCAAACCCCAGGCGGAATACGACGTTATCCAGCCTCCGCTCAAGTAATGCCACGAGGTTTTCGCCGGTTATCCCCTGCGCCCTTGAGGCCTCCTCAAAAAATCGGTGGAACTGCCGCTCTAAAGTACCATAAGTATACTTGGCCTTCTGTTTTTCCATAAGCTGCATGCCCAGTTCGGTCACCTTGGGCCGTCGCTTCCTTCCTGCAGCATGGGGTCCGGGAGGCGCATCCCTGCGCTCGAGGGCACACTTCTCTGTAAAACACCTCTCCCCTTTCAGCATGAGCTTGGTGCCGGTACGACGGCACAAACGACAATAAGCTTCAATATATCTCGCCATTTCTTATACTCGCCTTCTCTTTCTGGGCCTGCATCCGTTGTGCGGCACCGGTGTCACGTCCCGTATCCCGGATACCACTATACCCGAGGCTTGAATAGCCCGGATGGCCGCTTCCCGCCCGCTACCCGGGCCACGTACGAAGACCTCCACCTGTTTCAGGCCATGCTCTTTAGCCTTGGCGGCAGCTCCCTGCGCAGCCATCTGGGCTGCGTAGGGTGTCCCCTTGCGGGAACCTTTAAATCCAGCAGTGCCTGAACTGCCCCATGAGATCACGCCACCCTTAACATCGGTCAATGTAATGATAGTATTGTTAAAAGTTGACGTTACAAAGGCCTTGCCTTCATGTATCAGCTTTCGTTCGCGTTTCTTCGTCCTGACCTTTTTTTTCTGCGGCATATTATATGGTTACTCCTTTACTTCTTGGTCGCGCCGCGCTTCTGTCCGCGCCCAGCGACAGTCTTCTTGGCTCCACGCTTCGTGCGTGCATTCGTACGTGTTCTTTGTCCCCTCACCGGCAGATTCCTTTTATGCCTTACCCCACGGCGGCTGCCTATCTCTACCAGCCGCTTGATATTCATGGTGACCTCTTTGCGCAGTTCACCCTCTACATTGTAATCCTTGTCTATCCTTTCACGTATGCGGCTGACCTCTTCATCCGTAAGGTCCTTGACCTTCTTAGTAGGATCTATCTTCAGTGTCTTTAAGATCCTTTTGCTGATGCTTGGTCCTATACCATGAATATACTGAATAGAAAAAAGCACCTGCTTTTCCCTTGGAATGTCTACGCCTGCAATACGAGCCATGTTCTAATTTACTCCTGTATCTATCCCTGGCGCTGTTTATGCTTGGGGTTTACGCAAATCACCCGCACAACGCCGCGACGGCGGATTATTTTACACTTCTCACAACGTTTCTTAACCGAAGCTCTGACCTTCATTTCCAATATATCCTCGTTTCCAAAAAAACCGCTTACTACTATAGCCCTTTATTCACTTTATGTCAAAACAATTTTCTATTTCTCACTTGAAACGGTAAGTGATCCTGCCTCGAGTAAGATCGTACGGCGACAGTTCCACCAGCACTTTATCCGCCGGCAATATCCTTATGTAGTGTCTGCGCATCTTCCCGGATATATGAGCAAGTACCCTGTGACCATTGGCCAACTCCACCCTGAAAGTAGCATTGGGCAATGATTCAATTACCGTTCCCTCGACCTCGATTGCTTCTTTTTTATCCATATATTAATCTTACGGCACGGTCAGGATCTCGGCATCGCCGCTCCTGATAGCAATAGTGTGCTCAAAATGCGCCGAGAGGCTGTTGTCGGCAGTATGCACTGTCCAGCCATTTACATTCTGCCTTGTCTTCCAGTCACCTGCATTTACCATCGGCTCAAGAGCCAGAGTCATGCCTTTCCTCAACTTGAGTCCCACGCCTTTGCTGCCAAAATTGGGCACCAGCGGATCCTCGTGCATATCCCTGCCGATCCCATGCCCCGAATATTCCCTGACCACGCTGTAGCCCTTCCACTCCACATAGTTCTGAATTGCCGCCCCGATATCTCCCAGTGTGCCCCCGTCGCGTGCGGCGGCGATCCCCTGCGCCAGGGATTCCCGGGTCACTTCCATCAAACGCACTGCTTCGGGACTGACCTGGCCGACACCCACCGTAAGAGCAGCATCGCCCTGGAAGCCTTTATAAATTACTCCGAAATCCAGCGATACTATATCACCTTCCTTCAGCACCCTTCCGTCAGGTATGCCGTGGACGATCTCATCGTTGACCGATGCACAGATGCTGGCGGGAAAACCATTGTAGCCTTTGAATGAAGCTCTGGCCCCTTTCCATCTGCCCAATTCCTTCTCAGCCAGGTCATTGAGTTGCCAGGTTTTGATGCCCGGTTTTACTGCTTCGCTCATTTTCTGCAACACTATTGCTACAATCTTGCCGGCCTCGCGCATTACAGCGATCTCTTCGGCCGATTTAATTATGGTCATTTACTTATTCTTCTTTAATCCTTTAAGGAACTTAACGATGTCCTTTCCCACCTCGTCTATATGCTGGTTGCCATTACACCTGAAAAGCTTCCCTTTCTTCTCATAGTATTCAAGCAGCGGCATGGTCTGCGCGAAATATACCTTAAGGCGCTCTTTAATTGTCTCTTCCTTGTCATCGGCCCTCTGGTATAACTCGCCTTTACACTTGTCGCACACACCCTTCTTCTTGGGCGGCTGGTTCTCCTGGTGAAAAGGCGCCTGGCAGGTTCGACAAATCCAGCGCCCGGTCAGCCTGTCGAGCAGTACGCTCTCGGGCACCTCTATATATATGGCCTTTTCTATCGATTGGCCCTGCTTCTCCAATGCTGCGTCCAGCGCTTTGGCCTGCTCAAGTGTGCGGGGAAACCCATCAAATACGCAACCGCTCCTGCAGTCGTCTTTAGCAATCCTCTCAAGGATCATCTTGATGGTTATCTCGTCAGGCACAAGCTTGCCGGCCTTCATGTAGGATTCCGCCTGCTTGCCCAGGTCGGTCCCGTTCTTCAATGCATGCCGGAAAAGGTCGCCCGAAGCTACATGGGGCAATGACATCTCTTTAACTATAATATCTGCCTGGGTTCCCTTCCCTGCCCCGGGCGCTCCAAGCAATATGAAGAACATTTTCAAACCCTCCTTACTTTAAGAAACCTTCATAACGCCGCATCGTAAGCTGCGCCTCTATCTGTTTCATGGTATCCAATGCCACGCCCACAACGATCAATATGGCCGTGCTGGAAAGCGTCATTACCGAAGCATCGGTAATTTCACTGGCGAAGAACGGCATAATGGCCACGACGGCCAGGAAAATGGCGCCACCCCAGGTCAACCGATTGGTAACGCCGTTAAGGTAGTCCGTGGTGGGTTTTCCCGGCCGGACCCCCGGTATGAATCCTCCCTGCCGTTGCAGGGTACGCGCCAGATCCATCTGCTCAAATATAACCATGGTATAGAAGAAGGTAAAGCCAACCACCAGTACGAAATACAGCACCCAGTAGAAGAGGCCGATGGGCAGCGGTGTGCTGGGATTGAACCACTCCATAATAGTATTGGCAAAATTGGGGTCCTGTCCCGCAGGCGCTGCGAAATAGCTGGCTATGGTGCCGGGGAATATCATTAGGGACATGGCGAAGATCAGCGGTATCATGCCCGCCATGTTAACGCGCAACGGTATATAGGTAGACCCCGCCTGCCGGTACATCTTTCCCCCACGAAAAGCAGTGCGCGCGTACTGCACCGGTATGCGGCGGTGTCCCTCTGTGAAAATCACGATTAAAACCACCGTGGCCAGCGCCAGAAGTATAAATACGCCGACGCCCGCCCAGTTATCCTTGGCTATCATGCCACGCCCTACCTGTTCAGGCAGGCCGGCTATGATGCCGCCGAAGATAATGATCGAGACACCGTTGCCGATACCTCTCTCTGTGATAAGTTCACCCAGCCAGACACATATCATGGTGCCTGCGGTCAGCGAAGCTATGATGGCCACTGTCTCCAGTGCGCCGGCCTCCAGTACACCACCCTGGCTGCGTAAAAGCTGGAGTTGGGCGAATCCCTGCAGCGCCGCCAGCGGTATCGTCAGCCAGTGAGTTATCTGGTTGATCCTGTTCCGGCCGGATTCTCCTTCCTCCGAAAGCTTGCGCAGCGCGGGGATGACCGGCACTAAAAGCTGCATTATGATTGAAGAAGTTATATAGGGGTAAACACCCATTGCTGCTACACTGAAATACCTCATTGCCCCACCGCTGAAAAGATCAAGCATGCCCAGCAGCTGGCTGCGGTCGAAAATCTGCTGTAGTTGAGCCAGATCGACGCCGGGTATAGGTATATGGGCAATAAATCTGAATACGATTAAGATTGCCACGGTGAAGATCAGCTTTTGCCTGAGGTCAGGCAGGGAGAAAGCATCTATCATTGCCTGGATCAGGCGGGGCCGTGACTGAGTCTGCGGCATGTTAGATCTCCTCTACCTTGCCGCCCGCCGCTTCTATCTTGCTCCTGGCAGCCTCTGAAAACTTATTGGCCTTAACTGTAAGAGCCCTGTCCAGTTCCCCGTTGCCAAGGACCTTAACAGGTAGGGCTGCCGATTTAACCAACCCCGATTGAACTAATATTTGAGTATTCACCTCACTATCGGCATCAAATTTCTTCAGTTCTCCCACGTTGACCAGGCTATACTGGATCTTGGCCACATTGGTAAATCCCCTGGTCCAGGGCAACCTCTTAATAATCGGAAGCTGGCCGCCTTCAAAGCCCGGGCGCAGGTCCCTCCCGGAACGCGATTTCTGTCCTTTGCACCCGCGTGTAGAAAACGTGCCGTGCCCGCTGCCGTCACCACAACCCACCCGCTTTTTCTTATGTTTGGCCCCCGCCGGGGGCTTCAAATTACTTTGATCCATGTTCGTTCTCTTCTATTTCAAGCATATGGCTGACTTTGGCTATCATGCCCCTGATGACGGGGGTATCTTCTTTTTCGACCACTCCGTTCAGCCTGTGAAAACCCAGCGCCTTGAGCGTTCTCCTCTGGTCGCCTGCATATCCAATATCGCTTTTTATCCACTTGATACGTATCTTAGCCACGCGCTTACTTCTCCTCGTCCCCCGGCAATCCTTTCCTTCGTTTGATGCTCTCTTTGAAATCCCTGAGGTTAGCCAGGGCCAAGACAGTCGCCCTGGTCACGTTGACCGGGTTGGCGCATCCAAGGGATTTAGTCAATATATCCCTGACGCCCGCTGCCTCAACTACGGCTCGTACGCCGCCTCCGGCAATGACGCCGGTGCCCGGTGGGGCCGGCTTGAGCAATACCCGGGCGGCTCCAAACTTGGAAAAGCTCTCATGGGGAATGGTTTTGTCCTTAAAAACAACGCTGATAACGCTCTTTTTAGCCGATACCCCGGCTTTGCGGATGGCCTCGGGAACCTCCCTGGCCTTGCCCAGGCCCACGCCTACGTGGCCTTTGCCGTCGCCGACGACCACCAGTGCCCGGAAGTGCATATTTTTACCGCCCTTAACCACCTTGGTCACGCGGTCCAGGGATACCAGCTTCTCCGTGAATTCCATATCACTGGTGTCCACCCTTGGCATAATGGTGTGCATCTTAGTCGCTGCTTTCATACTCAAATCCTCAGAATTTTAAACCGGCTTTACGCGCCGCTTCAGCCAGCGCTTTAACCCGGCCATGGTATTTGTAACCGCCGCGGTCGAAAACAACCTGGCTTATACCCTTTTCCTTAGCGCCCTTGGCCAGCTCTGATCCGACCATCTCGGCAACCCGGGTCTTGTTCTTGCCCTTTAACTGCTCCTGCAATTCTGCGCCCAAACTACTGGCCGAGGCAACGGTTTTGCCGCTGGCATCGTCGATTATCTGTGCATAAATATTGCTCAGGCTGCGGAAGATGCACAATCTCGGCTGCTCAGGCGTTCCTATGACCGTGGTCCTGATGCGCGCGTGGCGCCTTTTGCGAGCTACATTCGAACTTACTTTAGCCATTCTTATTTCCCTTTCGTGGCTGTCTTGCCGGCCTTGCCGGGCTTCAAGCGAAGCCTTTCGCCAGCATATTTGACACCCTTTCCCTTGTAGGCGTCAGGAATACGTATACGCCTGATTTCAGCTGCCGTCTCACCAACGAGTTCCTTGTCGACCCCAAAAATGCGGATCTTGTTGGTTCCGGTTACAGTGATGTCTATGCCCTTCGGTGGGTCGAACTCTACAGGGTGGCTGTAACCTATTTGCAGCTTCAGCGTGTCGCCCTCTTTCAGGGCCCTGTAGCCGACGCCGCTCAACTCGAGGTTTTTTTCAAATCCTTTGGTTACACCGTCCACCATATTGGCAAGCAGCGACCTGCTGAGGCCGTGCAGCGAGCGGTGCTGCCGGTTATCGGTCGGGCGTGTAACGATCAGATTCCCGCTTTCCTGCTTGATCGTGATATCCGGGTGGAATTCGCGGGTCAGCTTGCCTTTGCTACCTTCAACAGTAACCTCTGTGCCGTCGATCTTGATCTTGACGCCGTCAGGCACAGGCACGGGCATCCGTCCTATACGAGACACAGGTTCACCTCACTGAGTTCAATTACCATATGTAACATAACACTTCGCCGCCTATGTTTTTCTTCCAGGCCTCCTGGCCGGTCATCAGCCCCTTCGAGGTTGAGATGACAGCGATGCCGAGGCCGCCATAGACCCTGGGTATCTCCTTTTTCCCGGTGTATATCCTGAGTCCCGGCTTGCTAACGCGTTCAAGGCCTATGAAAGCAGGCTGCTTATCGATATATTTAAGCGTAATTTTAATCATTCGCTGCGGTTCGCCTTTTACGATTGAATAATCGGAGATAAAGCCCTCGTCCTTAAGGATTTTGGCAACCGCGATTTTCATCTTGGAGGCAGGTACATCCACGCTGTCATGCCGTGCCATGGCAGCATTTCTCACCCGGGTCAACAAATCAGCAATCGGATCAGTAACCATTGATAAACAACTCCGCTAACTATATTACCAGCTCGATTTCCGTACCCCTGGCAGTTCGCCGTTGAGGGCCAGCGTACGGAAGCAGATACGGCATATGCCGAACTTGCGCATATATGCCCTTGGTCTGCCGCACAGCTTGCAGCGGCTATGCTGCTGAACCTTGTACTTGGGTGGCCGGTTCGCCTTATTTATTTTGCATAACTTCGCCATATTTAAACCCTACTAATTTTTCTTGAACGGCATACCTATGGCCTCCAGCAAGCGCCTGCCGTCTTCGTCCGTCTTGGCCGAGGTGACAATTGTTATCTCCAGTCCTCTGGCCTTGTCTACCTTGTCGTACTCAATCTCGGGAAATACGATCTGCTCTTTTAGGCCCAGCGAGTAGTTGCCCTGCCCATCGAAAGCGTCCCTCGAGACACCCTGGAAATCACGTATGCGCGGTAAAACTACACTGACAAGCTTATCGAGAAATTCATACATCCTTTTATCGCGTAGCGTTACCATCATACCGATAGGTGTGCCCGCACGCAGCTTGAAGGCAGCGATTGACTTCTTGGCCTTGGTAATTACCGCGTGCTGACCTGCGATGGTCGTCAGGTCTTTGCCTGCGGCCTCCAGTGCCTTGGGGTTGGCCAGCGATTCACCCATGCCCAGGTTGAGAACGATCTTATTGACCCTGGGTACTTCCATGATATTGCGATAGCCGTACTTCTTGATCAACTGCGGCACAATTTCTTTATTATATCTTTCTTTCAGCCTTACCATTATCGGGTTACCTCAATTTAGTCAATGATCTCGGAGCAGCTGCGGCAGAACCTGGCCTTGTTGCCGTCTTCGAGCTCCCTGTATCCCAGCCGGGCCGGTTTGTTGCATTTGTTACAGATAATCATCACGTTTGAAATGTGTATGGGCGCCTCCAGCTCGATAATGCCGGCCTGCCGTGTTTTGCCCTTTGTCTTGGAATGGCGCTTAATCAAGTTGAACCCCTCAACAATTACGCTCTCTTTATCGGGCATGGCCTTACGCACCTTGCCCTTTTTCCCCTTGTCCTTGCCGGCAATTATCAAAACATTATCATTTTTGCGAATCATCATCTCAAAGCACCTCCGGTGCCAGGGAAATTATCTTCATAAAATTCTTGTCCCTCAATTCCCTCGCAACCGGTCCAAATATGCGGGTACCCTTGGGGTTGCCTTTATCGTCGAGTATCACAGCGGCATTGTCATCGAATCGCACATAGGAACCATCCGGCCTATGGTGGTGCTGTGCAATTCTCACGATGACCGCCTTGACGACGTCACCTTTCTTAACCACCCCGCCGGGTATGGCGCGCTTGACGCTGCAGGTGATGACATCTCCCACGGACGCATAGCGCCTGCGGGTGCCTCCCGGCACTCCTATGCACATCACCTGGCGTGCACCCGTGTTATCCGCAACTTTTAATCTAGTATTCGGCTGGATCACTTTAGCTCTCCTGGTTTTCCTGTGCTAAATCGTCCTTCAAGACACCGACTATGTCTGCTTTCTGTATTATCTCCACGACTCGCCAGTTCTTATCCTTTGACAGCGGCCGGGTTTCCACAATCTTGACCATGTCGCCGACATTGCATTTGTTGTCCTCATCGTGGGCCTTAAAACTGGAGGAGTGCTTGACCACCTTATGGTACAGCGGGTGCCTGCGCAGGTTCTCGACGCGCACGACCACCGTCTTTTGCATCTTGTTGCTGGTGACTTTACCTACCCTGGTCTTATGGTTTTTTTCCATCTTTTACTTCTTGCCAAGCTCCCGCTCGCGTATAATCGTGTTTATCCTGGCGATCCTTTTCCTGACCTTGGGCAGCTCGCAGTGATTGACCAACTGCCTGGTCGCCAGCTTGAAGCGCAGGTTAAACAGCTCCTGGTGAGCTTCCTCCAATTTTTTTTGCAGCTCGGCGTTACCTAACGCCCTGATTTCAGTGAGTTTCACCTTTTACCTCTTCCTTCAGAGTTTCACGTGCCACAAACCTGGTTTTAATCGGTAATTTATAGGCAGCCAGGTTCAGCGCTTCCTTGGCCATGTTTTCCTTGATACCACCGACCTCAAATAGCACCCTGCCTGGCTTAACTACTGCTACCCAGTGATCGACAGCGCCCTTGCCGCTGCCCATGCGGGTTTCGGCCGGCTTCTTGGTGACCGATTTATCGGGGAAGATCCGTATCCATACCTGCCCTCCGCGGCGCAGGTAACGCACAATAACACGCCGCGCCGCTTCGATCTGCCGCGACGTAATCCAGTGGG
>Ga0265595_1000737_pt1 | contig 27484 bp, 25 predicted proteins | sample saktaG_15_FD_190148 | JGI IMG/M metagenome (GOLD analysis project Ga0265595, IMG submission 190148) | Saline water microbial communities from Sakinaw Lake, British Columbia, Canada - sak_2013_06_06_50m | ecosystem: Environmental > Aquatic > Non-marine Saline and Alkaline > Saline ...
TATAAAAATATTTAGAAATCAGATATTGAATACTTATCATTATCTGACGATGATAAATACGTTATTGTAATCGGAGAAGATTAGTATAAATTATCTAATATATTTAATAAACAAGTAAAAAGAACAATGAAAAAAGGCATAATTTAGCAAGATGAAATTAGCTAGATGGATATACTAATGTTGATGGTGTCAAGGGTTTAGCCTAAAATCGACAATACAGTAATTAATAAATGTGTATATTCTATACCGTAGGAACCAATAGATGTGGAAGATGCACCAAGTGTGTTATATCACGAATAGGTTTTTTCTAAAATATTAAAGACATTGGGATATAACGCAGAATCATTAAATGAAAGTATGTAGATAATATTTTCTGAATGTAAATAGGAAAATTATAGTGGAATAGCAATATCTTTTGGTTAGGGACTTACAAATATATGTTGCTAGTATAAAGGAACTCCAACATTACAATTTAGTATACATAGAGGTGGAGATTGGATAGATTATAATTAGTAGAAATCTGTGGGACAATTAGAATCTAGAGTGACATTTATTAAAGAAAATAGATTAGATTTAATTAATTTAAAGGAAGGAAAAAATAAACAAGAAAATAGAATAAAGGAATAGATATAGTTCTTTTATAATAATATGATCTCTTATACATTAGATAAAATTATAGAGAAATTTAATAAAGATTCAGAAAATTTATTTATTGATGATGAAATTCCAATAATAGTGAGTGGTGGCACTAGTACACCAAATGGATTTTTAGAATTATTCAAAAGTATATTTGGGGAGTATAATAATTTTCCATACACAATATCAGAAATTAGAACTTAGAAAGATCAATTAAATTAGGTATAGGAGGGATGTATGTTATATTAGAATTGGAAAGATAAGAAGGGCGATGGCAAATAATGAGAGTTCAATCTATAATTATAGATAACACGTTTGGCAATAATATATCTAGAGTGTCCATTTATGGACCATTTATTGATTCTTTAGAAACATCACAACTTAAAGAAGAAAAATTTGAATTACTAATTGATACAAATAATAAAAGTTTTATTTAGTCAAGATTAGATAATTTAATTTCTGAAAATCTTTAGGTTATGTATATGTCGCAATTATTTAAGAGATTTAATACTAAATACAGTATATTTTTTGAATATACAAATGATTTTTTTGCAGTTTGGAAAGATAAATAGAAGACTGTTAATTATAAAGATCAATTTTTAATAATTTCTAGACCTTCTTAATTTGAAAGGAAACCTATTGTATGCAAACACAATTAAGTGTTGAATCTAGTGGAATTCATGGTAGTAATTTATACAAACTATTTAGATTTACACAATAGAATATTGATAAAATAAGTGGTGGAGATTTATACAAGAAAAATATAATATAGAATCAATCTTCTCAAGTTATATTTGATGTGGATGTAATTAATGATGTTGATTAGTCATATGCAAATATATCAGACATATATAATCTATATAATTCAAGAATTAGAAACCATATACTTATAAAAAATGGTGAGATTCCTTTCAACTATAAGACTGGTAGTGGTATTTATGAGTCTATGTATGAATAGAGTATAAGTAGTAATATATCATAGCAGTTAAACGAATAGGATGTTGGAACATTGTCTTAGAATCAGATAAAAGAAAAAATTAAATCAAACATAATAAAAAAAATAGAAGAATAGTTCAAATCAGAAATTATTATAAAAAGTGTATAGGTAGAAGAAATATTAGATGACTCCGATAGTAATAGAGAATTATATTAGATTAATATTTAGTATAATTTAATTGGGGTGGGAGATAATCATTTAATATTATCTTTAGAACGATAGCAGAATATTCAATAATTAATCAAAAGGATGGTTGATGTGTATTATGGATTTTATAAATAAATATAAGAGTGTTGGAAATAGATACAAATTTTAGAAGACTCCACTACCATTTTAGAATATTTTGGATCCTCAAAATTTTAAAGGTGAGATTAAAGTATTTCCATTAACTGTGAATTTGGAAATGCAATTATTTGAAAATATTAAAGCAAAAATTGATCAAAAAATACCATCTCAATTTTTAATGTTTGAAGATTTAATACCTGAAATAATATTAGATGGTAACAATAATATATTAAATGTGGATAATCTTACACTGCCAGATATACAATTTATAATTTATAATATGCGAGTATTAACATATGGAACAAAACAGAAACTAAAAATGGTGTGTAATAATTGCAAAGATATGTACGATGAATATCATAAAGAATCAAAAGATGCTACAGATTAGTAGACAACTGATAATTTATTTAGGGATTTATCTAAAAAGTATAACTATAAAAATTCAATTAAATAGTCAATTCTCACTGGTTCTAACTTTTATAATATTGATTATGAATAGGATATATAGAAATATGATATGGACGTTCCAGATAAATTGTCAGATGTTTTCTTAGAATATGAAAGTTAGTCAGGTAATAAGTTTAAATTTTGTCCACCAAGAATGGGTTGGTATAAAGAATTAAAATAGTACTTAATTGATTTTAGGAAAGTTGTTGATGAAATACTTATACCCCATAAAATTGAATTTGATTAGGATAAGTTGGACGTTGAAACATTATTATACAATTAGTATTCAAACATAGCTTTATATATATATTCAATAGATGGAGATATAGTTAAAAAAACAGATATTAAAGAAATACCAATTATTGTAAAGAATATATTAACAAAAAAAGACGTAGAAAACATATAGGAATTACTTAAATATTATGACAAATACACATTAAAAATAAAATTTGAAATAAAATGTCCAAATTGTGGAAAAACACTTATTGGAGATGTTACCTCATTTTTTTACTAGTATGTATTTGGGATTTCAGAATAATCCACAGTTGAGAGAAGCAAAAAAACAAAACATGTATAATGCTATGGTTTTATTAATGAAAAAATTAAATTTATCGTACACTGACTTATTAAATATGAATGTTGATATGTTTAATAAATTTACAGAAGGATGTGTATAGGATATAAAAGACAGGAAAGATTTAATTAAAGAGGTACAAACAAAGGCACCATCACATTTTTCATATACATTAGATATATAATAGAAAGGAGGTATGGAAGTAATAATTTATGGCTAATAAAGATTTTAATAAGACAAAAACAGTGAAATGTTGTGTAGATATGTATAACCAATTTTATAGTAATGGTAAAGAAGATATGGAAAAATTCGAAGAAGATGAAATATAGTTCATCGAGTATAAAGATACAAGAACAAAAAGATATGCAAACGATAGAAAATTTAAAAATAATTATATGAGTAAGTGACATTTATTTAGGGGGTGGTTAATTATATGTTTTTAGATATGGGACCAAATACCATTATTTAGTTAGTTGTCGCAGTTGGTGGATAGATTGGACTATTGTTCCTTTTCCAATATCTCAGGAAGATCAGAAAAGATTTTAAAACACTCAAAGAGTATCTTCTTCTTGTGAATTTGTAGTATCAAACTGCAGAGAAAATAGTTAAATAGACCGACAAGGATCCAAACACTGTTAGTAAATTTGAAAGAATTTTTGAATATGTTGGTCGTGGTATTGAACTTGTCACTGAGATGGTTAATACAGATGAAAATGAATTTATGTCTGAGGAACAAAAAGTTCAGTATATTCAGAATAAAATTGTATCAAAAATTAAAGAACTTATTAAAGAATAGGAAGGTGAAAATTCTGAATTATTGGATGAAGAAATGATATAGTCTACTGTATTATATATTCTTAAATTTATTTCTCCGTTATTGGTAACTAAACAGAAGAGTGTAACACCAACACCAGTAGTTTAAGTTTACACATATTCTTAAAAAAAGACAGACCTTAAGAAAGTCTGTCTTTTTTTTTCAAGAAAATATTATATTATCTCATCATATGATATAAAAAATTGAATTTCTTCTAGATCAACCTAATTATTTAATATTACTAAAACTAGTCTAATATAATCTGTGTATGTCTATATAGTATCAATAGTATTTTCTGTAGAGTCGCCAATTGTAATATTTGCCTATTCTTCTATATTGTTATGTAATATATCATATCCTATAAGTTGTAATGACTATAATGTATTAAATTTCAATGGTGTATTGTATGTTGTACTGTTTTTATAATATATAAAACAGTTTTCATTATCTAGAGTTGTGTATATTTTAATATTTCCAATATTTGTTGTGTTATTTAGATAATATGGTTTAATTCTAATATATCTTTCCATACTTGTAGATATTTCTTGATTATTAAAAGCATTAATTGGAAAATTCTAAGGATATTCTGTTGGTGTGCTATCTTCTCCTAAAAATGAAATATTATCATTTATCTATACTTCAGTTCCTGGAAAATTTCCAAATCTACAATATAGTTGTAATTGACTTTTTAAATCATCTAAGTAATTACAATCTTGGGTATTTACAACTAAAATATTTGATGTGAAATATGTTGTATCACATAATTCTCCAATTTTTTCCTAAGATAATTTAAATTGGTACTATGTGTTACAATCTAAAGAATTGACTATTGTTGATATACTTCCTGTTGTATATGTATTAAGTACATATAACCATTCTTCTTCACCAATTTTTCTATATTCTAGTAAATACTGACACTCATTTTCAACTATAAAATTAATTCCTATTGATGTCTAAGTTATAGACCCAGATGTTGAACTAAATCCTGTAATAACTATAGTATCACATGGATACTTTGGAGATGTAAATTCTAAACTATTATCCTCAATATTTACAGTTCTACACCATGATCCTATATTATTCTATTGTAATCTTATTTTATAATTAGTGTCTGGTAAAACTGGTAAAGACGATAAAGATATATTATAAACTGTTTTATCTACCACAAAACTATCATATAATGTATATGTGTCTCCATCATCATCAGAAATGTAAATTAATACATCATACTAATTTATAATATTAAAATTGATGGTCTATGTATTATACTATATATTATTTATTGAAAGATTACTAAAAGTTGGCATAATACAGTTGTCTTTAAAGGTTGTTATCTAATATGTGTAATAATATGTAAATAGAGAATCACTATATGAATTAACACTATTATATAATTTTACCATACATTTATACTATGTATATTGTTCTAATGAATCTATAACTATATTTAAAGACTATGATCCTGATATATTATCTGTATACATCAATTCATATTCATCTAAACTATTATTTGTTATATATAATTCAAACTTTATTGTGTTAAATAGTGAACATGAAAAATTAAACTAATTGTTGGTGATATTAGATATAACAACACTTGATATAGATGGAGTAGTACATTTCTATGGAATTGACTACAATTCTCTATTGTCATTTAATTTTGTTATATTAACCTAATCACCTAATGGAGTTGAATATGTTGTTATTGGATTCTAAGCTAAAAGATCATTTAAGTATATTGTTGGATTTGATTGATATTGGGAATTTCTACCAAAAACATATAATTGGCCTGAATTGTTTATATAAAATATATGGTCTTGTCCAGTCTACACATTATTAACATTTGAATTAATAAAAAATGGTGTACTTATAGAAGTAATCTAAGATGTTGGATTTGATTGTTTATATGTGTTATCTCCAAAAGTATATAAGTCATTAGAATTATCAATAAACTATGTGAAATAATTTCCACAACTTACATGTCTTATATTTTCCTAAAAAGGTGTTGTTATATTTGTATATGTATTTGTAATCTATGAATTGCATTGATTTTTTAAATTATTTCCATATATATATAATTTATCATCCTGTGTTATAAACTAAGTGTGATACTATCCACATGAAATTTCTCTAACATTTGACTATATTGGATATTGAATATTTTTCTAATATATATTATTTAAATTTGGATCACATTGTCTGTTTCCATTACCACCATAAACATATAAATAGTTTTCTTCAGTTATAAACTATGTATGATACTATCCACATGATACATATTTTACTAAAGTATTAGTAACAGGTGTATTTAAATTATAATAATTATGAGTCTACTACATTGATGGATCACATTGGTAATTATAATTGTCACCATATACATATAATTGACCAGCACTTGTTATAAACTAAGTATGAGACATACCACAACTTATTTCTTTAACATTCTAATTTGTCACAGGTAATTCATAATCAAAATAATAATAATCTGATAATACTGAATTACATTCATTATTTATGTTTCTACCATATACATATAATAAATTATTTTCTCCAATTATCTAAGTGTGTGCATGAGTAGAGGAAACCTTTAACACCTTTTCTGAAATAACTGGGATATTTATATTTGTTGTAGCATAAGTATCAGTGTTATTATTCTAATGTCCATATATATTAGAACCAAAAATAAATAAACTTCCAATATTATCTATATACTAAGTATTAAAAGATAACTACATTATTTGTACCTCTCATATTATATCGGATTCTCATCATAACTTACCCTAAAAATAATATTCTAAGTGTTTACATTCTAATTCTAATTTAGTTCCATAACTAAAATAAAATAATCCAAAAATGTATCTATGGTATCTATGAAGAAATTATCTAATTCGTTTAACGTTAACTTAAAATCACCATTATCAGTTATATTATAAAATCCATATTCTTGTTTCCAATCTGAGTTATTATATGTGGTTGGTGTGGAATACTACTACTAATTCTTACAATATATTGTAATTCCCTAAACTTTGGGCGAATATTGGAATATATTGAAATTATTTAATGTGTATCCTGGTCTAATATATGTAATTTTAAATCTTAAATATCTTTCTATACTAGTTTGTATCCCATTATCAATAGGTGTAAATATTGGATAATTTAAACTATATTTTGAAGACTACTCATCTTTGCTGGAGAAAGTGATGACTCCATCCTAACATTGATATTCAATGCCAGTATTCTATCCATATCTACAATACAATTCCATCTAGTTAATATATTTTGTAAAATTTGGATCAGATAAAGTGCAAATATGAGTGTTACTATTATCTTCTAATATACTACATATCTACTAATTACAACCAGACAACTAATTTTCCTATTCAATTTTCCAAATATAACATGTATCTGATTCTAGTCCTTCTATTATATAATCTTTTTGACCTAAAATTGTGTCAATATTGTATTGTATATACTACTATGCTATATCAGACTATTCTTTATAATATATGGAAAATGTCGTCTAATTATATATTTTAAACCTTATATGTATAGAATTATGTGTGGTGTCTTCTATTACTGTTTCAATATCTTCAAATATTGGATATGTACAAAAAAACCTATCAGGAATTGTTGTAAATGGCAAATCTTGTGTAATATAAGTGTTTTGTTTGCAATAATAAAAAACATTTATCTATGTTATTTTATATTGATACTAAGTCTATCCACATAATCCTTGTATAGTGTGAGACTTATATCCAGCACCATCTGATGATATAAACAGTTTCCAATTATTATCTATCTATCTTTTATATTGAATAGAATAATTTGTAGTATTTACTAATGTAAAATTTATAGTAATTTCATTTGATGTTATATTAGTTGCATTGATTGATGTTATAGAAGGAATATCACAAAAATCTTTATCTGTTTGTAATGTAATTATTTCAGATATCTATGTTTTCTAATTGCAATAATCTTCTGTATAATTTGTCTAATTAATTCTAAAATAATATGTTGAATCTGCCTATAAATCTGATATAGTGTGTACTATAGACCCAGAGGATGTAACTGTATGATATGATGTCCATATACTACTATCATTTGATATTTCTATTGTATATTGTGTCTAATGTATTAAAGTAAAATTAATAGTACAAGAGGTATTAGATATACTTGATAATATTATACTATTAAATAGTGGAGACTAACAATTCATTATATCTGTTGTAAATTTATTTTCTTCAATTTCCTACTAAGACATTTCAGTTAAACTTTGTATACATCCTGTTGTATTATTTTTCTAAATAATTTTAAATTTATACTATGTCGACTATAATAAATTTTCTATGTGCCAATTAATTTCTGTCTATTCTGTATATACCTAATCGTGTAAGCTGTTTAAAATCCAATTACTTGAAGATTGTAACTAAATATATACCTCAAATATACTCTAATTCTATAAATAAAATGTAATATCTACATCATACTAATTAATTACATCGATAGATATTAGAGAAATTGTTGGTAATGTGCATAAATCAGATGCAGTGGATACTAAAATCTGACCAGATTCTGTTACACTTTGCGTGCAATCGTTTCCGTTATTTAACTAATAAACTTTCAAAATGTAATCTGTATTCTATAATAAATCAATTAAATTTTCATTTATCCATATATTATTAAATGTTCCAATTTCACTTGTGTAAGAATCCGTCCAAGTGGATCCAGCATTGTCAGATATTTTTATTATGTATTGTGTCTAATTATTTATATGAAAATTCTAAGTAATTCCATTACTCAATATGTGTGTGGTTGATAAAAAATCAATTTCTGGGTAAGTGCAATAAGATTGCTATAGTGTGAAATATTGTATACCACTAGTACTAGTCACCTAATTACATTGAGATGTAATAACACCTGTACCGTTATTATAGTATAGACTAGTCTATTGTACTCTCCACTAGAAACAATTTATAGATAAATTTTGAATTAATATTGACTTTTGCCCAGTTTTTGTTCCTATCATTACATCACTCCACTATGTTCCATCATTTATCTGTAACTTCCAAGATGGAAAATATAATGTCTAATTTATAGTATCATAATTTATAGTGAAATTCTAGTAAAGAGACGTAGATGTGATATTTGTACTACTCAACTAAGTTATTGTTGGCTAAGGTGTACAATCAGGAAACAATGTATTGATTATTGTCTCCTAAGAATATGTAATTTTACTACAATTATTATATGTAGATGTCTACTTTATCCTTAATTTATAACATGTTCCCTATTCTAAATAATTACCTCCTGTGTGTACTGTGCCCCCGCCAATAATATGAGAAATTATACTCGATGTATTATTATTATTGTTTACTATAGAATTATTAGACCACCGATCTGTAAATGAACTATAAACATCACCAGTTTTTTTCTATAGTTGAACTACAGCACTATTTGTATTATATATTTTAAATGATATATAAAAATTAGTTTGTGTAATAGATGATATAGTTATATTTGATACAATTGGCTAAAGTACATTCTAACATGGATCCTATGGTGGTGGATTATCTTCAGTTGTAATAGTTCTGTAATATTCTACAATATTATCTGTATTATTGCAATATATTGTAGAGGGTGAATGGTAATACCAATTCTATACTATTTTTATATTATATGTTGTATTAGTTAATAATCCAGTTATACTAATTGTTTGTATATCTATATTACCTAAACTATCATATTCCTACATTAATATGGGAGAGTCTCCATTTAAATTATATACTTGGATAGTTACACCAATTGTTTGATACTCAATTTTAAAAGAGTTTATATCAATATTGGTTATATTTAAGTTGTCTAAATAAGGCTTCTAACATGGTAGCCATGGTGCTATAATTTGATAGCCCACATAGTAATAATCCCGTAATAAAAAGTATGATCCCACATTGATACTACCATCTGGGTTATAACTATTAAGATATCCTTGTACTTTAAAATACAATTGTTCTCCGGTATTTATTGGATAATCTTCCATCTAACTAGTGGTTAATTGTAGACTAGATGAGTTTTCTAACGGATACAATTGTTCCTTTAAAATGCCATATTCAGGGTGGCCAGGACTCCACACTATTATTTTAATTCCATCTACTCCACGGTATTGTGTAGAAAAATAATATTTATCTTCTACAAATTGGTCTACTTGTGGAGACTATGCCGTTCTTATTGATATTCCAATGTCTGCCAAATCACTCACTCCCGACAATATTAAACGTTTTGCTCGTCATATGATAAATATAAGTATATGTTAGATAAATTTAACTAATTTGGTTGAACTTCTAATAATATTGAAATATAATCTGTATATGTATTCTACTAGTCTACATATGAGTCTATTTCTCCATTAATTGAAATATTATTATACTACTCATCATAATTTGGTATTATTTCATAATTATTTTCTGTCTACCAATTTAATACATTATAAAATTTTGGAGTTTCATAATGTGTCAATATCCTATAAAATAATAAACAGCCAGGCTATGGTTCATTATTATACTAATATATTTTAAAATTTTTCAATCTGAAATTAGATTGAAACTAAACTATTTTTATTCTAAAAATTCTTTCATATGATGTTATTAATGATCCATATTTTGGTATAATTATTGGATAATTCTCTATAGAATGGGTTGGATTCTAATCTTTACCCATAATTGAAACATTGTTTGTACATATTTCAGTTCCTGGATATTCTCCATATGTACAGTATAATTCTATTTGTGTATTAATTCTATATATAAGTTGCTCTTTTTTAATTATATAATACTATACATTATTTAAAAGACTTTCATCTTCTATTGTCCCATCATTAAACATTGTAACCTAAATTTTATAATCTATAACTTCTGAAAATTCAAATTCATATTCTGTAATCTATAATGGAGAACTGTTCATCTTAGTATCATTTATATATATATTATAATATATTTCTGTTAAATCACTCAATTGAGACCAAGTAATTGTATAAGACTCATTTACATATATATACTCATTTTCTGTTGGTCTTAATATTACAAAATCTACAATGTAATATACTGTCGACTATATAATTACACCACTTTGCATCTTAGATGGTATATAATTTTCGATATTATTATACTAAATAACATAAAAATCATATACAGTGTTCTAACTCAAATTTGAAACATTTATTGATTTTAAACTATCTCCTTCACCTTCTGATATTTTAATATAAGTCTATTTAGATGTATTCCTAAAGTATATATCATATTGTGTTGAATTTATTAGAATAAATGTAATATCCATAGAATCAGAAGTAATATTTGTCTATTGTAATTCTAATATTACTGGTTGTATCTAATAAGAAGATATGGGCAATTTATTCTATATCTACTATACATTTGTACGTAAAGGAAGTAAATCATATACTGAAATTGATTCGTCGTTTTCTATATTGGGATCAATACAACAATTCTCATTTTCTCCATAAATGTATAAATTGTTTTGTAAATCTAGATATTGTATTTTCTAAATTCTATCATGTGTATAATCATAATCGTGTGAAACTGATTTCACCTAAGATGTTGTTAAAGGTGTTGATGTATCCAAAATATCATATAATACAAAATCTTCTGTAATATATAATAAACTATCATTACAAGAAATTGATACATCTAAAACACTCTAATTCGTAACAGGTATGAATATTGGCTAATATGAATCACCTAAAGGATAATATGGTATATCTCCCTATGTATCCCAATCACAAGCCATATATAAACCCTATGTACAATATAATTCATTATCCTCTGTTATATACTATACATATGAATTTTTATTCTAAGAATCCTAAGTTACATATTTTACATTTACATTTGTGAATGGCATATCAAAATCTGGATTTTCGAAAGGTGGTCCACCAATATCAGAAATACCACTAATATAAAGAATGTTATCAATATCTATAATTCCTATTTGTAAATAATCACACTAAACCATTTTTGTATTTTCTCTAATTGGCACTGATGGATCTGTAATTAAATCCTAATCACCTGAGATATAATCGGAAATATGTCTTGGATAACCATATAAATTATTATTTTGATCTATGAATAATGTGCCTTCATAATGACAATTTACAAATATTATATTTTCCTATAATTTATTAGAAAATGTACATCTCTGAGATGTATCAAAATCTAGAAGAGAAGTATAAAGGTCTCCATTTTCAGTAATAAACTAAGTGTGCTAATATCCGGTCTACACTTGAACACATTTATTTGTTGGATTTATGGGAATATCAATCTAAAGATAATCTTCCTATCCCTACCATGGGTTTGCTTGTCCCAAACAGTTACTACCAAAAATGTGTAAATTTGCATTAGATTCATTTGTTATAAACTAAGTATGTAAACTCATATTTTAAATAACCACCTTCACATTATAATGTGGTAAATGACCAAGTTGGTCCATCTATTTGGCCGCACTCATTTGACTATTCTATTCTCCAATAATATGTAGTTTTTGGTTGTAAATTTAATTCTAGATTTTCATCTCTTATATATTCATCATATTGGAAACAAAACTGTCCAGTTTTTAAACTGTGGTGTCCTATTTTTGGTAATATTTTCATTTGTAATACTAAATAATCTGTTCTATTATTTAAATAATTTAAAGTTTTTCCAATAACTCCACCAACCTTTACATTGTTAGTGGTTGAATAATTTTGTAATTCTATTTTATCCAACTATAATTCATTCTATCTTGTTGGTTCGTGAAATTCTATGGAATTTTTATAATATAATTCTATACCACTATAATAATTATTTAATATATTATTGAAAAATTTTAAATTTGTTATGGTTGTATTTGTCTATATATAATCCTATTTAAAATAAATATATTTTTCATATGATAACTTATATCCTTCTCTTGGCTATATTAAAGGATATAATGCCATATTAGAGTTATTACTAACATTATAAGAAGAAAACATTATATAATCATCTACTATTTTCTATTCTACATTTTGTGTATATTTTGTATATAAATTTATCTTCTACTTATTATAATACATATCATTTTCTACAATCTGTGTTGGAGTATTAGATTTATCCAAATAAATTGTATATGTAATTGGATCCTTTCCTTTACTCTTTAGCCATCTCAAATCTAAATGTGTTGGAATATTTATCTACCCATCTTCTGGATAAGGTGTTGTTGGAATTGTAGGTAGTTGACATATATCTGATTTTACAACTGTGAATCTGTTTATAGTTGATGACTATATAAAACCACAATCGTTTTTCTATATTACATACCAATCATATGTCTGACTTTGTATTAGATTTCTAAATATAAAATCATTATATAAATTATTTGATGTTATAACTTGGTATGTCTATTCTTGCTATTTTTTTAAATAAATATCATAATAATTCTATCCATTAGACCATTCCCATTTTAATATTACACTATTTGGTTGATTAATCTATAAATTATTTGGTGATATTAAATCAAACTAATCTGGACACTATTCACAATATGATGTTGAGAATTGAAATGTATTACTATAGGGTGATATTCCACAATTATTAGACTATTGTATTTTCCAATAATATGTTGTATTCTATTCTAAACTACAAATATATGAATTTGTTGTTATATTTTCCTAATATAAATCATCTATTTCTACATTTGGATTAGTGCTTATATATATCTTGTAACTTATCTAATTCTATACACTGGTCCAAGTAAATTCAATGTCATTTTTTACTACATTTTGTTTATAATTAAATGGCTATAGTAACGATGGTGTATTTGGAACCTCTAAACACGAAGAGGTCCTAAAATAAAATGTATCACTTTTTTCTGAAATTCCACATTTATTCTTCTATTTTATATACCAATAATATGTAGTAAATATCTATAGGCTATTTTTATCTATTACTATAGATGTAATCTATATATCTTCTTCATATAATGGTAAATTTGTCTCACTAGTTCCGAAATATAAATCATAATATGTCTAACCAGTTGTTGGTATCCAAGATAATATTATTGAATCAGTTAATATATGTATGTAATTATTCTACGGAGCATATAGATTTGGTTTCTATGGGTATGTTGAACATTCTAAAATTCTAAAACTGGAAATATTACTATCTATATAGCCAAGATTATTTATCTATCTTACTTTCCATTTATGTGTCGGTAATACCACATTTTGTGTGCAATCAGTGAAATCATTTGACAATTCGACACTATATTGGTAAGAATTGTTAGTAATATTTTCAAACTAAAATAATTCTATATCTGTTGTATCACTACAATTACTCTAATCATTATATTGAATTTTATATATGTATAAATTGTAACTAGACTAATCAGACTAAGACCATGAAAATATTGGAGTTAGGGAAACATCAACACTGGACTACTAAGGATAAGATAAAGTTAAATCTGTTGGCTACTATGTAAATTGCTCAGTTCTAAAGAATTGTGTGTCTGATGTTGTGGAATCATAACTGTTTACCTATTGTATTTTCCAATAATATGTGGTATTTTGTTCTAATCCGGTTAATTGAAATTCTGTTAAAGTGTAGTCTGATTGTATTATATCTGATATTTCCAAATCAGATGATACACTACTTATATATATATTAAAATAATCCCAATTATTCTACTACCACACTAGTACTGGGTTTGTATCGGTGACCTATTCAATCTGTGGATATAATAGTGATAATGTGGGCTATGATTCATACTATATAGTTGTAAAATCAACTAAACTAGTGTCAACTACTCCACAATCATTTATCTATCTCACCTTTAATATATAATTGGTGTTTAATTGTCCAAAATATGTGTAATCTAAAACATCTGGCTCAAGTGTTTCATATATTAAATCTAAAGATTCCTAATCGTTTCCTATAAATATCTGATATTTTTTTACCTATCCGTTAGTTGCTGACTAATTTGACCACTAAATATTAAAATTTTTAGGAATATTAATTTCTAAATTGTCAATTGATGTTATACTAAAACTGTTTGGACTACTATTACACGAGTTAGTTCTAAACATGTAATCCTAAGAACTTGTATCGCCACAATAATTTTTCTATGTAACTTTCCATATATATACTGTGTCTGTATCTAAGTCTGTGCCATATTCATATGTATTTGTCTATATATCTTCCTATATCTTGGTAAATTCCTAATCCTAATATTTTTTTAAGTATATATCATATGTCTACTATCTTATTGATGTTTGCCATTCAAATGTTAAATTTTCAACCTATACATTTGTTATGTTATGTTGTGGGGTAATTAGTGTAAAATTGCTTGGCTAATAAGTACATGGACTAGTGGTAAATTCTCTCTACTAAGACTATATGCCTTCCGGACTATAACATGTAACCTAAGCTACTTTCCAAAAATATGTAGTTGATATAATCAACATATTTAATGATAAATTTGTACTCTATACTCCACTTATTAGTAGTTGTGTTGCATCGACTTCATCCACATATATATTATATGTAACATCATCCTACTAAAATCCATCATATGTCCAGGAAAGATTTACACTTAATGGATTCTAATTTTCCAATTCATCCTATGGCTATGATAAAATTGGCTATGACTACTAATATCCAACACTTATATTCATTTCCTAAAAATATGAATGATCTTCATCAGACATTGAATCAATTTTCTATACAACCATTATATTATATGTGGTCTATACATCTACTACACTAGTTAAAGTTAGTTGGTAGATTAAATCAGTAATTGGAGAAACGTTATGTTTTACACTATCAACATATACATTATAAGTTATATTATCTCCTATTTCCTACTCCTACTAACTCCATTCTATATTAAACTATGTATTGTGTATTTTACAAAAATTTGAAGTTGGATTTGTAATAATTGGCTAAACACTTAAAGACATAATTTATCTCACCTACCCAATATATAATTAAATTTGAATGTTTTTATTTTTGGATATAAAACAATATATACAATGTTAATATTTTGTATATGTGATGAAATTATTCCTACATATGTTGACGTGCATATGTCTGATATTTTAATCATATTCATATACTACTGTATATTTGGAAATGGTACATTAATACTTGTAAAATTTGGGTCTATAAATGTTGGTATGTTTCCTTCTACCTATTTAATCATTTTCAATACATCTGAATCATCTAAATAAAATCCAAATATTGGTATGTTTCCTTCTACCTATTTATATACTTTTATATTTGTACATATGTTACCAGACACTTTTCTATACTATATATAATCTTTTATGTCTTTAAATATTCTATTTGTTTGTACTTGTCCATATTGATATATAGGAATATCATATATCTAAAATTTTACATCTATGTCTGAATATGTATCGACTGTATTTACACTTTCCACTTTTATTGAGAATGGTAGATATATATAAGTTTTATTGTCAGATTCAACAATTTCATATATTTTTATATAATCACTTAGTATATATTTATATAATTCCCATTCATCCATTATTACATGTTTTTGTGATTCTTGTACAAAATAAGTACCTATATACATCCAATCTGTATCAACATTAATATTTCCATTATTTACATGTATAATATAATTATTAATTGTATCTAAATCTATTATCTTTTGTAGATAACCATCCTAATTAATTTCATATACTCCATTTGTATTATTATGTTGATCTTTAATTAATATTCTCTATCCAATATCTGATAATATGTATCCATCTACATTAACATATCTTACAAATCGACTTATATTATCAGCGGAATGACAAGTTGCACAATCAACATTAATTTTATTCTTTATGTTTGTGATTTTTCTAAATTTATTTTTTTCTTCCTCAATTATATGTATATAATAATCAAAATTGAGATACATACTACTATAAGATGTTAAAAAATTATTAGATGGTCTACTACTCTCTATATTATAATGTAATAATATCTAAGTGTTTGTATATTGTATTATACCTACAATTAGTCCTGTATAACTAGATTCTAAATTATCATATGTATTTAAAAATCCATAAACGTTATAATTATCATCTTCCATATCAAATCCTATACTTTGTAAATACTATTTAATCTAAAATCTTGTAGGATGTTGTTCATGTAGTATTGTTTCTATTATTAATATAACTTCTCTAAAATTATTAAGTATTGTATTTGTTTTTTCATAATTATTAAATTTAATATTTAATATATTGTAACTATTTTCTACATCTTCTAAAATATCTAATATTTCTTTACCAGTAAATTGGTCAATTGGATAATCATATATTAGTCCATATTCTTCCATATTATTTATTTTTCTAATATATTTACTAGACTTATAGAATTTAGATATATTTATATTTTCTAATTTATTCTATAGGAAAATAGAGAAAGAGAAGGGTAAAATTCCTTTCTAATATTCAAAATTTTTCCTTTTGTGTGTGTTAAATCTACTACCATAGTCTATATTTACCTAAACACTTCGGTTTATTTTTCCAAAATGTATTAATCTCTTTTCATAAATAAATGGTGATACTCTAAATTGTTCGTATAATTTCTAAGGTTGAGTTCCCTTCTATAATGATATTGGAAATGTACTCTAAATATTAAACAAGTTAACATTATATAGTTTATTTAATATATTACTATCTTTTAGTAATAATGATTCTATATTATCCATATATGAGTCCCATATAGTTTTATCCATTTTAATATAAAATTTTTTACTATTTGATGTTATGTTTATTTCTGTTTCTTTTAATTTTGAAACTGTCTATGGTAAAGAGAAATCATCATATTCATTAGACTAAACTTGATTAATATGTATATATATATGACTATTATTACTTACTATATTTGTTAACTATTCTTGTGAAATAAATAAAATTATATCTCTGAATTTAAAATTTTCCTCAAAAAACTATAACTATTGAAATGTATAATTATATATAAGTAATACTTCTTCTATCTATGTATAATCCTGTTTTGTATTTATTAATTCCTTTTTATTTCTTAATAAATATATCCAATAAAACTATGTGTGGTCTGATTCCTATAACAACTAATCCTATATATTATTTAACATCTACTCTTTTTCAGTATTGTAATCCTAAATATCACAATAATCTTTTATATATTGTGTGAACTAAAATATAGACTAAAAATTATAATTACTCTATATTTGAGATAAATTATTTTCCCACCAATATTCTAATAGTTCATTATTATATATCCATATATAACCAACACTATTTATTAATTCTTGTGTATTTGGACGTATATACTCAATACTAATTTCTTTAAAATTAATATTCTAATCTGTCACATTTGTATAATATTTTAAATAATCTATCTTAAACTGTGTTAAGTTATTATTGTAAATATATATATCAAAATCTTTATTTTTTGAAATATACTCAAATGATTTATAATTTCCCAATTCTGATTCATTATTTTTTATATATGATACGAAAAAGTTTGCATTATTAATCTACTTGCAAACTAGATTGAAATTCACATTTAATAATTCTGAAACATTAGTGCTTATATTAATTAAGAATTTTTTATATGGTCTATAATATTCCAGTGTGGAATAATCAAGAAAATCACTATTGATATCAAAATATTCAGACTATTTATCTGACTATAATTTTCTTATGTTTTCCTGGAATGTGATTAATTCACTAATATCTATATTTAAAGGTATTGTAAAATAGGACCCCATAAACTAATCTGAGTTTCTTGGAACATTTCTACATACCTCAAAATATTTAATGTGTGATTTATTTCCCAACAACTCATAGTTTAATGCAAATGAAATATTGTACAATTACCTCACCACTCAAAATAAAATGTTTGATTGTTTTGTTTTATATAGAATTGCAATTTGTCCATTTTGTATAATTGTATTTTATTATTAGTTGGTATATAAGAATTCACCTTATTATTATTTACATTTATCTAATCTAAAATAGTGGACTTATTTTCAAAATATGGTAGAATATAATACTAGTTTAAACTAAATTGTAGGAAATATTCAATCATATTAGAATCTTTAAATATAGAATTAATACCATTTGTATAATCATAATTCTAAAAATTATATAATCTGTTTACATTTAAACTACTTTTATCATTTAATATATATCTTTGACCAGAGTAAAATTGAGTTTCTTTGATTTCTGTATTTATTTGATCTAACAATTTTACAATAATATTTGATTCTGAAGAAGATAATAGTAATCTGTTTTTATTAAATACTTCTACTAATTCATTATTATTTATTTCTTCATATGCGTTAATTTTAGTAATATTTATCATATTCATAAAATCTGAAAACTATATATTAACTTTATTTATATAATTTCTATAGTCATTCATTTCAAATATATCATATCTATTCTTATTAAACTAAATTGGATATATCTAATCCTTTGTGTAGTTAATACTTAAATCATACATTTTTTCTGTAGAAAAGTCGTGCTATAATAACATTTTATAATATGTAATTGTGTGTATACTCTAAAAATTGTTATAATCCATTGAATTGATCTCATTTATATTATATTTACTCTATATAAATTTAGTTATTTTATCTATTGGCTAAACATTTATTTGTGTTTCTGGTGATCTTAATAAACACTATAACATATAGTGTATTTCATATTTTGGATCATAGAAGGTATATTTTGAATTTTTAATATGTGTATATTCTAATTCTATATAATCTTCTAAATCTTCTAAATCGTTGACATTTTCAACATCATCTGTTGAATAACCATCTATAAATTTAATTAAGTTTTTATTAATGGTTATAATATTTGATTTATAATCGATATATCCCTATATATTGGATATATTAGATAAGCAATTATCATCAATAATTTTAGTTATCCACTCTTTGTCTTTAGCTGGCGAATCAATATCAATTGCGTTATATGTTTCGTTAATTAAATACTATCTTAAACTGTTAAATATTTCAGTCTAAGATATATTAGTTAATTGTAGTATCTCTTGTAAGTAATTTTCTAAATTCTAAATTTTTGTTCCAATAATTTGATATATATATTCTAAATTACTATTTTGCTATATATTGTCATATATATTTATTAATTTCCCAAGTTTTTCACTCTATTGTTCTATAAAAGACTGGTATGTACTGGGTTCTGGTATCACATAAACTAATTCACCATGACCATTATCATATAAAACTATATTATCCTCCTATACGTCAGTTGTATTTATAGTTATTTCTAATGATCCTTTTCTAATATTATAATTCTACTATATTCTTAGTTTGAATATCAAATCTGTTTCCGTAGAGTCTATAAATTCAAATTCATTATAATACTCTGTTATTGTAGTGTCATAATCTATATTATATTTTACATATTGTAAAAAATCTATATTATAGAAAACATCATCTATGACTGATCTTTTTATGTACAATTTAAATGGCTCATTATCTAATATATATCCTATTTGTACGTTTAAATAATATAATATTCCATCTAAACATAATATATCTATATCCCTTGAATCGTTTCCAATGTATATTTTTGTATTATTTCTCATATTTACTAAACTTAAATTTTCCTGTAATTGAATTGTATAATATTCAGTCAATTCAGATTCATTCTATACCACATCAGTTTGTAAATTTGAAATTAATACATTTCTATAATATACTTTATATTCATTCTTATATAAATAATCTATTATATTTACTTTATCTTTATATAAGTCATATTGTAATTCCATTTCCTATTCTGAATTAATTTTTGTGCCAACTGGTATATACCACAATTGACTTTGCCCAGGCAATACACCACACGCGTTTGGATTTTTAAGTAGGGAACTAAACAAGTCATATGATATTTTACCTTTTAATAATTGTTGCTACTATAACTACAAATTATACATTTTTTGTATTTTTTCATTTCCAGTGTATAAACCAGTTAATATTGTATTATAGTTTGAATTTTGTATGCTATATTTTATACTATAAAAGTATGGATCCATCTATTTCTCAAACTAATCATTTTGTTGTCGTAAATTATTATAAAATAAATGGAAATTAAAATAATCTTTCCCAGTAACATAATCAATTAAAAGATCGTCCATCTTATTTAAATATAATAACTCCATATAGTTATCTATTATCTTTTCTATCTATGTTTGACTAAGTGTTTTTTGATATTTGGTAATCATATACTATTTCCATAATGTGCCCAATACTATATTTGTATTTATATCTAATAAATTTAAACTTGTTATTTCAAATACTTCTTCCATTAAGAATTTAATTAATTGGTTATTGCCAGTTTGATATTCTTGATTTATTCTATATATCATTTGTTTTTGTTGATCGAAAGACTATATTATCTATATATCAGACATATAACTATTTTCTAATTTCTCTCTAAATAAATTATGTAGTTGTTTATCATATGGAAAGTTTTGGTCAGAATTTAAATTTATCTCACAGCATTCTGTATATGGCCCACTATTCGGGTCTTTTACTGTATAAATGTATCTTTGTTGTCTTACATATAATTCAGTTTTAGATAATCTGTCAATTTCTAACACATTATTTACACTCCAAAAAGGATTATATGATATTGCTAAATTAAAATTGTTTTCTCCACTAATAACACTCTAATCTTTTATATTATATACTGTTTGTCTGTTAATATATCTATAAAATTCAATGAATGGTATGAAAACATATTTAACTATTATTCCAATTTCAGGTTTTATAACAAAAAAGTCCTACTAATATTTTTTAAATAGGTCTTCATTATACATATTTAAGAAACTATATTTATATTCGTATATTTCCTATTCCTATGTGCCAGTGTCTATATTAGAATAATCTTGTGGATTGATAAGTTTAACTCTACCATATAATCTTATAGGATTTTGTTCAGACTATTTTAATATACTAGAATAAGCTATAATTTGGTATGGATTTTCATTTTGTATTTTAATTAAACTAGATAGTATATTCACATTAATATTGTTTTCCATTTTAATCCTCCAGATAATATATAAAATTAATAATTCAATTAATTATTATCTAATACAAGTTAATAATTTTTCTTCTAAAACTAGTACCACAATGACATAATAAAAAGGCCACAAGGGCCTTTTAATCACATTAATATATATAATTTATTTTTTTTTAAATTACTTTATAAAATCGATCAATTATACTTTCAATATTAGACTAATTACTGGGTTTACTTGATATAGTTATACCCATCGATTCATATACCCTAACTATTAATTGTACATTCCCTATATATTCATCCTAAAAATTACTACTTGGGTTGGATAATATAGTATTAAATACACCCATTAATGAATTAAAAATATTTTCACTCATTAGATTATTATCTACTAAGAATTTTTGAATATTATCAAAAATACTATTCATTTCTTTCCAATTATCATATTTTAAATTCCAAAAATCGAATATCTATTTTATTATATCATTAGGATTCTATGGAAGAGACACTCCTGTGGATTTATTATTATATCTCCATATATCAAAATTTTTTAACTATTCTAATGTTAGTCTATATATGTGGACTCCAGTTTTTTCCTATACCATAATCCAACCATGTCCGAGATATAAAAACTAAAAAGCATAATTTGTGCCTGTAATATTAAAAAGCTTTTCACTTATATAATCTTTAAATGCAGAAAACGGTAAGTTAATTAAAGATTTTAATAATAAAGTTGGAAAAGTGCCATAAATACCACTAAACCATTTATATAATGGTTCACTAATGTTTTTAACATAAACACCCAATTGTGATTCTATATAATTAAAAAAGTATTTTAAATTACTATATGTGACTAAAAATAAATCTCCAGGAATTATCATATCATTATTTGAAATAAGCTTATTTCTTAACATATTATCAACTCCATATACTATTTTGTGTCCATGAAAACTGTATTATTGGTTGTTAATGTTGTCGTATGGTATATTTGGTATAAGTTTTGATTTAACTTTTATATAACACACATGTTTCTATTTATCTTCGATTATATCTAATAAATCATAATCTTTTGATAATGTGTCTAAATAATATTGATACTACTCAATCATAGGGTACAACTCAGTTATAATTATTTCAACACCCTAATCTTTTTCATAATTGTAAATTAATTCATTTGGTTGAATAATATGTTCTGGTGTAACAAATACCACACCACCCTATATTATTGTAGATAGTACTGCAAATATAATTGAATATTTTAAAAAATTTTGTATATCTAAACTATTCATGAAAACACCTTCTTTATATTTATAAAATTATAAAAAAAATCAACTTATTATTGTTTTTCCATCATATTTTGAATTAACAACTACACTTGGTATGTCATTATTTGAATTTTCTAATAATTTTCCATCAAGTATATTTTTAATAGAAGTAAACTAAACATTGCCAGTATATGGAGAATACTAATCATTTTCAATTTCATCCATACAATTTACTTGAAATAATAATTCAAATTTATTTTTATAATAGTCATTAAAAATATCAGATATAGTACTATTAGTAGAAAAATTAGATTCTTCAATATCACCATCATCAATGGATACATTTATATTAAATAATGAACCATCTGATAATTTTATAGAATAATTATACTATGTATACCCAAAAATAAAATTAAATGATTGTACTAATTCAAAGTGTTCTTCATCTATAAACCTCACATAGTGTTTTATTTGGTTTGTCTATGTGTCATATATTAATTTATTTATATGTGTATATTTTTTAATTTTACTATTTCTTACACTTAACTATAACTCATCAATCATCACAATTATATTAATTTTTCCTAAATCTATTAATTCTTGGTTATATTGTAAACTACTAATATATAAATTTGAATAAATAAAAGGTCTTTCTATATTAACTTCACCATTTATAAAATTGGTGGGAATATTACCCTATTCTAATTGGGGATTGCAAAAATTTAATAATTCGTCTCTACAATTTATAATTTCTAATGATATTTCTATATCTGTTAATTTATCAGAATAATCTGATTTATTATTTGTAAATGTAAAAGATAGTCTATTCCAATCGTTTGTTACAAATTCATGTTTAATGTATAAATCGGAAGTTGTATTGATATCTGTTATTTCAACACCATCTGATAAATCTACAACTTTAAAAAGAAAATACTAGTTTCCAATATAACTAACAGATAAAACATTAATTGAAAATGTATAAGATTGTCCGTAATGTAGTGGATATTTATCTGATATGTATAATTTAGAACCAGACCCAGTCCTTGGAGAACCCTAATATATATAATTACCTGTATCAGATATATATGTATTGTGTGAATCATAATTCCAATAGTTCTGTGATTTCCAATTACCCCATTTTGTCCAATCTATCTACTAATTTGATATAGTCTATAATAAATTTTCTCTATTGCACTATTGGTCTACATATACTATATTATTAAATCGATTTCTTTTATCCTAATATAGTTTATATTTCTACTGTATATATTCAAAATTGAATATAATATCATGAACTTGGTTTTCTATTGTCGTTGTATTATAAAAATTTAATATAGTATCGTTTTCTATATAAAAATCTATATATTTTTCCTATACTTTAAGAATTGGATAATGTGTATTTGTGGTTAGATTATATATCTAACTTACACTATTGAATACCAATTCACCTAAATTTAAATCTTTATTAATTTCTGTTTGTGGTATATAAAATCTATATATTCCATCTTCTAATAATCTAATATTATTATCTTGAACCTTTGTCTTATATACATATGATATCTATCCATGATATATCTAGTAATTTGTATTGTCTATTCCATATATATTAGTATTGTTAATATGGTTTGCATCTTCAAATATATTATTTATACACTCTAATTTTGATTTAATATAGAAATCAGATGGAATCACAATAGCCCACCATCCACTTCATAATTGACCAACTCAGATTTAATAAATACTGTGTTTACAGATTTACTATTTATATATTTAAAATTAGATACAAATATCAGATTAAATCCATCAGATATATCTAATAATGTTTTATATTCTTCCTAAGTTTGTGTATCCTAATATGGAGTAATTTTGAAATCAAGAACTAGTTTATCATTACTTATTGTCTAAAAGTTGACATTATTTAACAATTTAACACTTGTTGAATGTATTATATCACTTAAATACTAATCTTCTCCATCATATCTTTCATGTTGTCCTAAACAATATTTTATTATTCCATATAACATATTTTGGTATATATGTAAATCTAGATTATCATCTATATCTTTAAATTCAACTAATCCATTAATTCTTGAAATTAAATCGTAAAATCTAATATCACTTAATTTTAATATTTCTCCATTTTTTGTAATTATATGTATATATATCTACTCTTCATCTATTATATCTTTTTGTTGTCTACTCATATAATTGTAATCATAATCTATTGTTATTTCTAAAGAATTAAATGTGTTTTCAAAATTATTCTAATTAGTTAGATTCTATCTATAATAACTGAACAATGTGGGTAGTGTGTTCATTATATACTTAGGACTAATATTTTCCCAATGTTTTAAATAATCCACATTTGTAATAATATTATCTTCTCTTATGTGATTTATATTATCTACATTATTAAAAACAACTTGATTATTATAAAACTATTTATTACTATATTCCCTATTTATACTCTTATTACTAATCTATCCAACATTAACTACATCTTTATTATATAAATTGTTCTATTCTGTATCTAAATTAGAAAAAGAATTGAAACTGTTTAACTATTGCATATTAGATATATTTAATATTTTCTTATAATGTGTATTATTTATAACCATTAATGGCAATAGTCCTAATCTTCTCTTATATGGTAAATTATAATATATATTAATTAATTTGAAGAAATGATCGTATATTTTCTATATATTTTCATAATTAATATTATTTAATATCATAAAAATTTAGGTGAGTAAACTCCAATACCTTTATAGTGGGTAGGAATCACCTTCCTCCTTTTAATTAATATATATTTTCTTTGGCTTGACATATCCTATGGTCTCCAATTATTAAATTTGTGTAAATTTAATACTTACAATTCTTGGATAAAAATAATTAACAAATTTTGATTTTTCCTTTATATCTAAAACTAAGTTGGTTCTTCCTGGAAATCTAGATTCTATAATATATTTATTTTTGTCATATTTTCTTAATATAGAAAATCCCTATGTATCTTCTAATATCATATTAATATCTTTATCTATTAAAACATTATATTTATCATATAAATTTAATTTTATTATATATTTTTTGTTTATTTCTATCTAAAATTCCACAAAATCTATAATATATTTTTCTTGTTCACATGCTTCTGTTAAATCTAGATTATTAATTAATTCACATGTGTCATAGTCAAAAAGTTGTACAGTCTATGTCTATAGTGGCACGAAATCATCTATACTGATATTATTATTAGTAACATTTTCTTTGATTTTAAATTTGTTAAAATTTTCCCATATATTTAATTTAAATTTATTAAAAAATTTTTCATCTAAGTTTTCTATTATATATTGTGTATTTTGTAGTTTATTCTTAGAAATTGACAACTAATGATTTGGCATATTCTATATCTATTCTATTTGTTGTATAGATTGTATAAGATTATCACTATCAATAAATACATGAAAAATTGTTTTCTACATTATTACCACCCTTAAATAAACTCAAATAATATCATGAAATTCTATTGTTCCGTGAGATGTAACTTGATTTTTCACCTAATCTGGTATCTAAGATTTATTAAATACATAATTAGATGGTCCTCCTAAAAATACCATACTGAAAGTCTATATAGGTTTAGTATTTCTACCAGATAATAATACACCCATTGATGGTATCCTATTTCCATTAATATTCTATGGTTTAACTCCTACATCTACACTAAATATGAATTTTTTTGACTAATCGTATATTATATTTTCAACAACCTAATCAAAATATTCCTACATATCTAATTCACTTATACCAAACCAAGATTTTCTATAATTTTCCAATTTCTAAACATCATTTAAAATTGTAGATGAACAGTGTTCTATAGAATTTAGTGTTATTATTGGTATAACTATAAAATCTTCTTCTGGAAAATTATCTTCAGTATTCATATATAATTTATAATTCTAGTTATAATCATTATACCAAGTAGAAAAATCAAATGTTAAAGTGTAAATATTATTAACACTATTCCCACTTAGATAATCACCATCAATTTTAAACATGTTGCCCAATAAATAATGCTAATGTGATAAATATATATAGCCATTTCTACTCTTACCTATATTAAAATCCTAATAACTTTTAGACTATATATGTGTTTCATGTTTTTCAATATCACTAGGTTTTAAATATTTTCCTATTGTTAATTTAGGTATTCTCCATATTAATTGGTCAAATGGAGTGTCTAATCCAATATAATCAGAATCATGTGTATGTGTTGTTTTTATCCCATCAAGTGTTGCATTTAAATATCTTAATGGCTACTAATGTGATGGTATTGTTGGATTAATACTTGAATTTAATTTTAAATACTAACTAGTCTACATTGAGTCGTCCTAAG
>Ga0265595_1000738_pt1 | contig 27463 bp, 23 predicted proteins | sample saktaG_15_FD_190148 | JGI IMG/M metagenome (GOLD analysis project Ga0265595, IMG submission 190148) | Saline water microbial communities from Sakinaw Lake, British Columbia, Canada - sak_2013_06_06_50m | ecosystem: Environmental > Aquatic > Non-marine Saline and Alkaline > Saline ...
AACGCTTTGTCCCAATGATGCCACAAATTGACGCTGAACGCAAGAAATCGACCACCAGAGGCAAGAACAGGGCGCTATTCAATTGTTAACTTACCATAAAATTACATTCTCCGATACACTCTACAGCGCCATAAGGATTCATGCCGTTTTCTTGTCCCAACCGTGAAACGCTCTCTCTGGGATGGTTCCCTATGCTGTGATTAGACGAGATATTTGTGGGCTGAATATTGACAAGAGGTCGCTTCTGGTAGAAACTATGTGCCTCACAGAAGTTTCATCAAGGAGGCGGCCTTTTATGGCAAATAGAAAACGTTCCATCGAAGAAAAGGTTCAGTCAGTGCTGGTTGCTCTGGGACAGATCAAAGTCGAAGCGGCAGCCCGTGAGGCTGGCGTACCGCCCAGTACTTTGCGCTATGATTTGGCCAAAGTGAAGCGAGCCCTGCCCGAGGTGCTGGCCAATCGGACGCCTGGACCAAAGCCCCGTGATAAACCCGTCGAGACGGCGGCGGTGGCCCCCGACGAAGAGCCTGTGGTTTGTCCACAGTGTGGGGGGAAGGTCACCAAGAACGGGACATACTGGGTGCTGAACTGGCTGCTGGTGTTGACGATGGGTTGGTTGGGCGTGCAGTGGGTGCGTATCCAGCGCCGACGATGCAAGGTCTGTGGGCATGAAATCATCTCGCCGGAACGAGCGCGTCAGACTGAAGCGCGCCGGGCCTGGTGGCATCGAGTCAACCGTTTGGTGAGCCTGAGCCGCTTCAAGTTGGGATTGTCGGTGCGGAAGACACAGATCCTGGTCAAGTTTGTGTATGCCCGGCAAGTGTCCATAGGGCACATCGAGCGCCTGACGCAGCGGGTAGGGCGACTCGCTGAGGCAGCTTTGGCCTGCCTGGGTGAATGTCGGCAAGCAATTGCTCGCTTTCTGTTGTACGATGAAACCTATCCCAAGATGAAGAAACGGGTTTACAGCCTGGGAGTGGCGATTTGTGAACGTGGCTTGATCCGCAGTGTGCGTTGCATCGTGCGTAAGGCCCAAGATATTCCAGCCCAGTTGCGAGATGTGGTTGGTACACATTTTCAACCAGAATACTTCCTGACCGATTTGGACGTACTGTTCAACCAATACATGAAAGCTGCTGGCTTGAAGTTGACCCATCTGCGGGATCGGGTTCACCTGATCCGACAAATCCTACGCCTGTTCGACGAGGCGGTACGGGATGTCACTCTGGATGTCCCCAAAGGGTTGCCAATGAAGGAACGCCAGAAACAACGCCAACTCAAGCGCCGTCTGTTACGCAAACGCCTCCAGCCGATATTGGCCCTGGTATCCAAAGCCTTCTCGCCCGGCTACGAGAACATTTGCGTCTTGATGCTGGAAGGGGCGGTCTCGCAATTGAGTGACCCAACCTACATCATCCAGACGGCCAGCGTCCAAACGCTGACCCAACGCTTGCAGCGCTTCATCAACAAACATGGCGATGCCATCAACACCTTGCTTCAGCTCTCCGTCGAGCAAGACACCCCTACAACTACTAATGCTCTGGAGAGCAAGAATGGCGTCTTCAAACCTTTCAGCCTCATCGCCAAGTTCTTCCCTTTACCCAAGCGATGCCAGTCCCTCTTCGCTGGCGTTGCCTTGATGGAGAACTTCGATGTCAAGACGCGCGGTCCCAACCGAGGCACCAACGCCATGCAGCGAGCCAAGATCAACCTGGATGACTTCGGTGCCACGGATTTCTTCTCCGCCGTTGGCCTGCCAGAGCCACAAATATCTCTGGCCTGTATCACGGATTAGGGAACCATCCCGAACTTCCGCTTTTGGGGCTCCGGCAGGTAGGGCGCGATCATCCGCACCCACTTCTGTTCAAACACCCGCCGTTCTTCCGCCGTTTTCTCTGGTTCGGTGGGCTGGAGAAAACAGGCGATAGCGTCGTGCACGCTGCTGTACTCTCGGCGGAAGAAGGGACTCAGGCTCAACTCCACCACTGAGCGTGCGTTTGGAGTGCTCGACAAGGCATCGATTAACTCCATCAGCGCATCACGCCGGAGATCGAAGGCCTCATAAAGCTCTTGGTGAAACTGGTTGAGTCGGGATATGGTCTCTCGAATGTCCATACCCCAATAATGCTACCATTCTTGTTAAAGTGCAAGTCGGAACTTTGCTCTACCTGTCATTTGTCCAAAGTCCAAAAGCCCAATGCCGTTCGGTTAAGCACCGCCGGTCGAGTAGCATAGCGTGTCGAGACCAAGTCGCTAGCTCAAAAGCGATCAGGCTTCTGAAAAGCCCCTTGCTTGGCCTCAATACGGCCCTTCGGGCCTACTCGACCGGCGCCCGCTTTCTTATCCGAACGGCATTGCTTCTAATCCCCGGACGATTCAGTTCACTTTTACGTAGTCCACCTCGCTCACGTATTCCATCCCCCCCAGACAGTTTTCAGTATCTGCTCATTCGTCAGCACCCGGCCAGCATTCTCACTCTGCTGCGAGCTCGTCTTCCGCCAGGGGTGGCTCGGCTGTCGAACGGGCGCGCCGGTGCCGATAGAGAATTATGGCGACTGAGACAACAATGGCTATTGCAGCGAAGATCTGGGCAGCGGCGATGCCGCCAATCAACCAGGCATCTGGGCGCAAAGCCTCGACGAAGATGCGCCCCACTGGATACCAGATCGCATACAGACAGAGTACGTCGCCGTCTAACAGACGATCGGAGTAACGACGGGTTACGTACACCAAAAGGAGAAAGCCCAGCAAGTTCCATAACGACTCGTAGAGAAAAACGGGGTGAAAGCGCGTGTCGGCCGGGTACACGGTCAGGTCATTATAGGGAGGGATGCGATAAGACATCCCAATAGTGATGCCCCAAGGCAGATTGGTAGGGGGGCCATAAAGTTCCTGGTTGACAAAGTTGCCCCAGCGCCCTATGACTTGGGCCAAGATGAGGCCCGTCGTACCAATGTCTGCCCACTGCAGGAAGCTCAACTTGTTTAAGCGAGCGTAGATATAAATGCCTAAGAGGCCACCAACCACTGCCCCGTAGATACCCAGGCCTCCGCGCCAAATCTGCAAGATGGCGATGGGGTTCTGCCGGTAGTAGTCCCAACCCAGCATCCCGCCCTGCGGGCTGGAGAAGACGTGATACAGCCGGGCTCCGATGATGCCGAGGAACAGGCAGAGGAGCAAGGCGTCCCATACGTGATTGGGATCCTGGCCACGACGCCTGGCCTCCAGACTGGCCACGTAAGCGCCGACGAGGGTGGCCACTACGATGATGATGCCGTACCAATGTACAGCCAAAGGGCCTAGGCGAAAAACGATAGGATCCATGATCTCTATCTCCCCTTTCCTTAAAGTTTAACAATTCGATATGAGATGTTTAGCCATGCAATTCACTCCCTGACATTGAGCGAAAACTCAACGCTACCTGGCGCAACGGAATCCGACGTATTCGTCCTTTACCTGGCCGTCGTACCACAGGCGGTAAGTGCTGCGGGCAACTGGTATGTTGCTGCGCCATGAGCCGCCCCGCAACACTCTGCCCATACCAGAATCTGGCCCGGGAGGATTGCGGTCGGGAGCATTTGCGTAGTAGTCAGGAGCGTACCAATCGGCCGTCCACTCACGGACGTTTCCCCCCATGTTGTAGACGCCATAGGGACTTTTACCCGCCTCGAAGCTCCCGACAGGAGCCGTGTCCGGGTAGCCATCATCAAGGTGCGATTCTTTCCACTCGTATGTGCAGTTCACGTCGCACAGATTTACTTTGCTGCCATCGGGCTCGCTGTCACCCCAGGGCCAGAGGCGTTCATCGGTCCCTCTCGCTGCCTTCTCCCACTCTGCTTCGGTCGGCAGCCGCTTGCCTCTCCACTTGCAGTAAACCTGAGCATCATCCCAGGAGACATAGATAACGGGGTAATTATCAAACTCTGGATTGTCATAGTATGAAAGCCGGCTAGGGGACGACATACGAGCTGGGGGGCTGCAGGCTCCGGCCTCCACACATTCTTTGTACTGGACGTTGGTCACCTCGTACTTGTCAATACAGAACGCATCGAGGAAGACCGCCCGTTCCGGCTTCTCGTCATCATCGCCTCCATCATTACCCATGATGAATTCCCCCGCAGGAATGAAGACCATACCCGGCTCTACTTTCTCCTCTGTACAAGCAAGCTTGTTGCTGCAGCCAGCGATCAAGGCCAGGAGAAACAACAGCAAGCCAAGCTTTCCCACCACGCTTCTCTCTTTCTTCATGATTGTGACCTCCCCATTGATGTGTTGCTGTGACCGTCCAAATCAGACTCAGGCCATGAGCACCATCCGGCCTGACAGGCGACCTCCAGTGGCCTCGGTCTGGCGGGGTTAATTATAACCTATTCAACTGATACGAGCAAGTTTCCTGATTCTGACTAAAGGCTCGACTTCAACTCTCAAGCAGGCTCTTGTGATAGATAAAATGCTGGCAACTGCTCAGCCCGTGTCATTGCGAGTCGGCCATGGCGCGGCCCGCCATTCTAAAGGACAGAAACGCCGCCCATCTTGTCATTGCGAAGGCGCGGTGAGTGCGCCTGAAGCAATCCCCAACGCTCGTAGGAGATTGCTTCGGCGGAAGAGCGCCGCCTCGCAATGGCAGGCCAAGTTTCTGAGTAGGAGCGTTTTCTTGCGACGAAGCAATCTCCTCCTAGCGGCAAGGGGACTGCTTCGTCGCAAAATGCGCTCCTCGCAGTGACACATTCGGGAGTTTCTGCCTCCTACGGATGGCGCGCTGCGCCATGGAAGACTCGCAATGACAGCCTGAACTCCTTGACACCCCGAATTCTTTACAGATGAGACAAGATTTTGCCTGTCATGCTGAGCGAAGCGAAGCATCCCGTTCCTGGCTTGCGGAACGAGATTCCCTTCGACTGCGCTCAGGGCAGGCTTCGCTCGCTCCGCTCGCTCAGAATGACATGCTTGACTTGTCGGTTTGAGGCAGAGCTTCGCTGGGTAGTTACAAATGCTGGAAGCTTAGGGCTCGGTTTCGCCGTTGTCTTGGGCCCCTTGGTGATAGCGGCCTAACAGATCGAGGAATTCAGCTTGTCTTGTTTTCCTTGCCTGCCGCCCTGTCTCTTTACGAAATTGCTCTATCCGCTTAAAAATCTCGGTTTGTACTTGCTTGGGATGGGGTACAGAATCGAAGGTGAATGCTTCTATCCCGCCCGCCGTTTCCAGGCGCACGTTGCCGAAATCAAGTCTGAGGGCGACAAAACCCTCCTGCAAATAACGCACGTCTTGGATCTTGTCCAAACTAGCTTCTCTACGATGTTCATAACGGAAGGGTACTTTCTCGATGTCAATGACACGGTCATCGGTTATGATGTAAAGATCGTTCCGCCAATCTATGCCTCGCCAGATTAACCACGCGGAGTTCGCGGCCAGGGAGATAACGAGAAACAAATCGAACCAAAGGCTGAAACCAAAGAGGAGAGAAACCGCTGACCAGACGATCAGCAGGATGACAAAAGCGAGCACGGGAGAGATCATCTCCTGGAGCAGAACCCACCGGTGCTTGTGCCAGATGATTTGGTTTTCACCGAAGACCTGCTTGGTGAAAAACATCATCTTGATCACTTCTGAGATCTGGGCTCGCCTTGGCGCCTCGCTCTCCCACTGCAATCCCTCGGCAGCGCGAGGAGGTGGCTTGGGTTCCGGCTTGGGCCAACCGACTATTTCGCGGACGGCTTGAATGTCTGGTGGCTCTTCCTCCACGGGCATCGCTGCTTTACCCTGTGATACCAGAGCAAGGATTTGGGCCTGGGCTTTGCGGGGCTTTTGGATGCCCTGGAAACGGATCGTGCCCAGTGTGCCAGCAGTCTGGATGACCACATCGCCAAAGTAGAGCAAGTGAGTCATGATGCCGTCCATCTCGATGAGAACGTCCTGGATCATGGCCAGGGGGGCCTCATCTCTTTTCTCTCGCGTCAGGTATTCTTTCTCAATGTGAATCACTCGCTTGTCGGTCACAATGTAGCGATCGTTTCCCCAATCCAGGGCTTTCCACCCGATCCAGGCAAGTGCTGGCAACGGAATGACGAGCCAATAGATGAGCCTTATTCCTGAGGGTGGTTCCAGGATTGTGGTCACGCCCCAGGCAATCGCCAGAGAGATAGGCAGTAAAAGAAGAGGTCGTCCCCCTATCCACTTGATGATCGTAAACCAATGCCTTCGCTCGTAGATGATGATTCTCTCATCATCCAGTTGTCCGGGAAACAGAGGCTTCTTGGCCATTCTTCCCTCCCGCTGTCCACGAAGATAATACATTTTACCACATTGTTTGATTAGTGACAACCTTGCTCCCAATCCTCTTTTGAAGTATAATTGTTCTCAGAGTGCAGGGGGTGTGAACCTTTCTGCCCACTTGACAGTATTACAGTTGACATACGCCGCCTGTGGAGGCGCGATCCTCAAAGTAGGTGTTACGGAAAGTGAAATCCGAATCGAGATTGCGAGAAGGATGGACAGTCCTTGTTTTGATAATCTGCATGCTCCTCAGCGTGGCCTGGCCTATCCGCGCCGCCGAATGGGCCGAGGGCCTGGACACTCTATACTTCGTGGCTGTGGGCTCCGCGCTCGCTGGCTTCTTCCTGGCTAAAAGCCAATTCCCCGATGTGGTAGCCCATTTGTTCAGCCTGGTTTACGGGATAGCATGGGTGGCGTTCCTGGGGGGAAATCTCCTGCCCCCCCAGTTCGCCTGGCGCGAAAAAATGATTGAGCTGGGGATTCGCATCAACGAGTGGCTGTGGACGGCCACGCATGGCGGCACCAGCGAGGACAACCTCATTTTTGTCCTGTTACTGGCTCTGATCCTTTGGCTGGCGGGCTATCTTTCCGCCTGGTATAGTTTCCGCCAGCACAAGGCCTGGGAATCGGTCGTCCCCTGTGGCCTGGTCTTGCTCTGGAATCTCTATTACGCCTCCCCACGGTTAGAGTTGTACCTGGTGGCCTATCTTTTCTTCGCGCTACTCGTGGTGATGCACTCTAACCTCTCAATCCGAAAGCGAGAGTGGCGAACGGCCAGGATCAACTACAGTTCCGATATCAGCCTGGCCTTCCTCCGGGCCGGGGTCATCTTTTCCATCGTGGTCATTTCCTTCGCCTGGCTGGCGCCCGGCGCTGCCGCCGGCCAGCAACTCTCCAACATAGGATCGTTTCTGGACGAACCCTGGCAGAAGGTGCAAGAGATTTGGAACCGCCTCTTCTCTGCCGTCAAATACTATGGCACGGTCTATCCCAATCCCTTCGGCAATTCGCTGGGCCTGACAGGGCCCGTCCACCTCAGCGAGGCAGCGGTGATGGACGTGCGGGCCCCAGTGGGAAGCTATTGGCGGGCGGCCTTCTACGACCAGTACACTGGCTCTGGCTGGCTCAATAACGATAAGGAGAGCATCGGCCTGGAAGCCAACGATCCCTCCCCCCTGGCGCTGCCTGAGTATGAGCTGCGCCGGGAGATCACTCAAACTATCACCACATTTCTGCCTGGCAGGACCATGCTCTTTGCCGCCGCTCAGCCTCTTCGGGTGGGCCTGCCGGCCTGGGCGGTGGTGAGTTATGTGCCCCCCCCTCCACCAGGCGAGGAGGCTGATTCCTACGCCAAGAAAGAGGGAGTGATTACCCCCGTCTCAATGCTCTATAGCCGCTCTCGCCTGAGACAGGGCCAGAGCTACACCATCGTCTCTTCTATATCCGCGGCCGACGAAGACACCCTGCGAGCGGCCGGGGATGACTATCCAGATTGGATCCGCGATCGCTACCTCCAGTTGCCGTTGGAACTACCAGCATGCGTGCGCTATCTTGCGCAAGGGATCACCTGGGATCACGACAATGCCTACGACAAAGCCACGGCCCTGGAGAGCTACTTACGAGAGATAAAGTACAACGATTTGATCGAAGCGCCACCCGAGGGCCGAGACGGCGTGGAGTACTTCCTGTTCGACGTCCGCGAGGGTTACTGCGACTACTACGCTTCAGCCATGGCCGTGATGGCCCGCGCTGTCGGCATCCCGGCGCGGGTGGCAGCGGGCTACAGTCACGGTGAATACAATCCTGAGACGGAAGCCTACCGGGTGAGGGAAAAGGATGCCCACGCCTGGGTGGAGGTCTACTTCCCCCGTTTCGGCTGGGTGGAATTCGAGCCTACGGCCTCGGAGCCGCCCATAGTTCGACCCGAGCCCCCCAAGGTCATTGAGCCATCGGAGGAAGACGACCGAAGCAGACGTTTGGGTGATGAAGAGCCGATTCCGGATGACGATGTCTTCCCTAGAGACAGAGATAGGTCCACCGCCAGCCGAACCCCACGGAGACAGCAAGCAGTTCGCTGGTTGGGCGGCCTGATTCTGCTTTCGATACCGGCGGGGTTGGCGGCACTCTGGGCCTGGCGCGAGCGTAAACAGAAGGGACTGAACCTGGTGGAGCGAGTCTACGAGAGGCTGTGCAGTTTTGCCCGGCGACTTGGCATCCAGTTTCAGCGACACCAGACGCCGTACGAGTACGCTACCGCCTTGAGCACCGCTCTACCCGAAGGGCAGGACCCGGTGCAGCGCATCACTGATCTATACGTGAGAGAGCGCTTCAGCGGCAGGGAAGTCAGTGGACAGGAGGCTGAGGAAGCCTGGCAAAGCCTGAGGCCCATTCTCTGGCGCAGTTGGCTGCGGCGGAAGTTGGAGAGGCTTCAACGTCGGACATCCGTCCGTACATCTGAGCGCTACTACAGGTGATCGTCCTATGATGGACGCGGGAAGCCCTCCTCCATGGTCTCTGACCGAGCCGGTCCTGATGGTTCACTTCGACTGGGCTCAGTACAAGCGACAGGCTCACCACGACGGCTGGCCGAAGGGCCCTCTCCGCCTCGGTCGGGACACCTTCGGCGAACGATGAGATGATCAAGAGCAAACAAAAAAGCCGCCTGGGTCTCGCGACCTGGCGGTTTTTTCCTTAATGAGTGACTCAGTGGATAGCCTGCCGCACGCGCCTGGACAGGACGCCGAACTCGTCGCCGTAGAGCATCTCCAGGCGGCGAGGCCGGGGCAGAGGAACGGCAACAGTCGCTTCGATGCGCCCCGGCCGGGAACTCATGACCAGGATTCGATCGGCCAGGAAGAGGGCTTCTTGGATGCTGTGAGTCACCATGACCACTGTCTTCCCCCCCCCGCCCCCCAAAAGCCCGCCCTGAGCAAGATCGAAGGGTTGGGAGGAACGGGGGGCGGCCCGCCAGATGCGCAGCAGTTCCAGGTTCATGTTCTCCCGAGTCAGGGCATCCAGTGAGCCGAAGGGCTCGTCCAGGAGCAGAATGGCCGGGTCGTGGATCAGGGCCCGAGCGATGGCCACTCGCTGCTCCATCCCCCCTGAGAGTTCGTGGGGGTAAGCATCCTCGAAGCCCTCCAGGCCCACCAGCTTCAGAAGCTCCCTGGCCTGTTGCCCCGACTCTTCGGCTTTCAGCCCCTTAATCTCCAGCGGCAGAGTGACGTTCCTGAGCACGGTACGCCAGGGCATCAGGTTGGCCTTCTGGAAGACGAAGCCAATCTGGCGGCGGGGGGCAGTCAGCAACTCCCCTTCGAGATAGACCCTGCCACTCGTGGGCCGCACCAGTCCCCCCAAGACCCGCAGCAAGGTTGACTTGCCGCAGCCCGATGGGCCTACGATACACAGGAACTCCCCGGTGCCAACCTGAAAGGAAACGCTTTCCAGGGCTTCGAGCGAACCCTGCTGCCCAAGAAAGGTCATGGTTATCTCATCGGCTGCTAAGACAGGCTGAGTCTTTGGGAGTTGGCGTGAATAGCTAGCCGGAGTCCCCAACTTGTTGGGGTTTGTCGCAGCATACCCCCAACAAGTTGAGGGGTCCGGCATTGTGACTCTGCGAGATTCTGAAGAGCCGACAGACTCCATAACTTCGTCCTCTACTGAGGTTCAACAACGAACTGATTAGTGAACAGCTTCTCCACGTCCACCTCGGCGTCAATGAGCCCGATCTGGCGCATGAAGCGCTGGGACTCCTCCCAGGCGGCGTGGTCGGAATAGCCCAATCTGTCGCCCTGCCAGAACTTGATGGATTCAAGAAGGACGGCCTTTTGCAGGCTCTCGTTGTCTCCCGCGATCTCAGGCACGTGTTCTTTGCATATCGCGAAGGCTTCATCAGGATGTTCGATGGTGTACCTTAACCCTCGCAGCACAGCCCGGACCAGCCCTTGGGCCAACTCTGGCTGCTCAGCGATGGTCTGCTCGTTGGTGATGAGACCGTTGGAGACCAGATTGGCGTAGTCGTCCACATAGATAACATTTATCGAGTACCCCGCCCGGCTCAGTTGCACCGGCTCGTTCAGGGCGTAGCACACGGCAGCGTCCACCCGACCCTCGGTGAGACTGGCAACCTGAGTGTAGCCGATGACCTGGAGGTTGACCTGGGCCTCGTCTATCCCCTCAGCGTGAAGGAGAGCCTGCCAGCCGATGTAGCTGGCCCCCTCGGCAGCCGGTATCCCCACCCTCTTGCCGACCAAGTCCTTGGCTCCCTCGATGCCTTTCTCCTTCAAAGAGACCACGCACACAGGGAACCTGCGATACCAGTTTAGAATGTAGGTCACTGGCAGCCCTTGCGTCCTGGCCAGGATGACCTGATCCCCGCTGGCCACGGCGAACCGCAGCTCGCCAACGCCCACCAGCTTGAGCAGGTCCGTCTCCATGCCGTAGTCGAAATTGACTGCCAGGTTCCCCTCGGCGAAGTAGCCTTTGTCCTCGGCCACGTAGAAGGGGGCGAACTGGACGTTGGGTATGAAGCCCATGGCCAGGGTGATTGCCTCTGGCGCGAGCGGCGTCGGCGTGGCCGGCGGCTGGGACGGGCCCTTCGGCAGGCTCAGGACAGGGCCGCAGCCGCCGAGGGCGACGATGGCCAGACACAACAACGAATTTAGAACCAGACGACCTTTTTTCTTCACGTAGAAACCTCCTCAGAAACATTTTTATTTTTCCCACGAAAGCAGCAAGCTCTCCAGGGCGGCCACGGCTGCGTACAGGCTGACGGCGATGATCACCAGGGTGAAAAGGGCTACGAACATGAGGGGCGTGTCGAAGAGCCCCCGCGCCAGGTTCACCAGGAAGCCCAGTCCGCGGTCGGCGCCAACGAACTCCCCCACCACCGCTCCGATCACCGACAGGGTGACCCCTACCTTCAACCCTCCCAAGAGCACAGGCAGAGCAGCCGGCACCTCCAGCATGGTGAAGACCTGCCAGCGAGTGGCCTCCAGGGAGCGCATCAGGTCAATCAGGTCCTTCTCCGCCGAGCGGATGCCGACGATGGTGTTGATCAGAACGGGGAAGAAGAGGGTCAGGGCGCAGACCAGCACCTTGGACAGGCTGCCGAAGCCAAACCAGATGACCAGCAGAGGGGCCAGGGCCACGATGGGGACCGACTGGGAGGCCACGATGTAGGGCGAGAGGATGCGCTCCACGAGCCTCGATTTGGCCAGGATGTAGCCCAACGAGGTGGCCGCAGTCAAGCCCAGGGCCAATCCTCCGAATACCTCTGCCAGGGTTATCTGAGTGTGGCGCCACAGGGTGCCATTGCTGGACACGATCAAGAACTTGGCGTACACTCGTCTTGGCGAGGGCAGGATGAAAGGCGGGTAGTCGCCCAGGCGCACGACTAGCTCCCACAGGCCGAGGAAGAGGAGCAAAGCCAGGGGGACAAACAGATACCCAGCTCGCTCACTGGTCAAGATCGAAAATCGGCTCGTAAGCCTCGATTTCACCCCAGGTTGTACTGCTGGGGCCGTTGTTCCAACCTCATTACTCATCCGTCGTTACTCGTCCCCCAAAAAAACGACCCCGAAGACCTGTTGGTCTCGGGGCGCGTTCACGCGATTCCGGGCATGGCTTACCAGCCTGCCGCTACTCGCTGACCCTCTCTCATCCGGACTATACCGTCGGCTCTGGCCTTTCACCAGATCAGCCTTATGGCTCGCGGGCTCGAAACCAGTTGTTAGCTAATCACTGGTTCCACACCGCCGATCGGGAATTGGTTCCGCATCACACTGAGAACCTCACCCTGCCCCGAAGGTCTTGAAATATCACTTGTTGGGTTTATTATAGCGCGGTTTGCCGATTTGTCAAACGGCGATTGCAAGTGCGTGCCTTTAGTGGATGAGGACACAGCCGTTGGGCAACACCTCCTCCTCAAAGATGGCCTTTTGCAGAAGCATGCCATCCAGAGGCCTTATTGTCAAGTCGTTGAAATACTAAAGTTGTTAGTCACCGCTGTCAAAAGACGAGCCACGCCAAAAAGCCGGCCATCAAACTGCCCACGATGGAACTGCCGAAGTTGACCCAATCGTTGTTCAGCCAGCGCCAGCCGCGCAGGTGCCGAGTTGGCTGGCCGCAGCGATGCAGCTTGCTCTCGGTCTCCTTTTGGCATTGCGAGCAGTAGTAGATCCCCTGCACTGTAGCCCCCAACAGGCTGTCGAAGGTGGAGCCAGCGAGGCCGCCGAGGATGCCGATGGACACGAGCCAGAGGTAATGTCTATTCAACGGCCCGCTCCCCAAAATCGCTTCCACCCGACCAAAGACGAGGGCCACTAAGCCGATGAGGAGCCCGCCGCCCGAAGCCGCCATCGTCCCCAGGAATGTCACCCCTCCCGAGGCGCCGACGGGCACCCTCTGGCCGGTGGTCAGCAGGCGAGGCGGGGTGGGACTCAGCACGCCAAGCTCTGTGGCCCAGGTGTCGGCGTTGACGGCGGCCATGGCCCCCACAAAGGCGGCGAAGAGGATGGGGTCAGGCTGGCAGGAATAAGCTATGGCTAGAATAGCCCCCCAGCCTCCGTTGGCCAGGGCCTGGCCCAGGTCGCGCTGGCTGGTCTTGGCGAACTTCTCAGCCAGTCCCCGCTTGTCATCCTTGCGGTAGTGGGACAGAAGGCTGGAGGAGACGAAAAAGGCGATCAGCAGCAGGCCCCAGGTCCACCCACTCAGGCCGAAGGTGAGGGTGCCGACGATGATGGCCCCCACGACGCCGCTGCGGGAAAGCGATCGTCCTCGATAGCCTGCCCAGGCGATGAGAACACTGAAGGCCACGCCAAAAGCTGTCTGCCACACATTCAAGGTTCTTGCCTCTCAGATCTATCACGAAAGTGGTTAGTAGGTGAGCATCTTTTAGGCTGAATTATATCCCAAAAACTTTTTGTCATCAAATGCGCAAACCTCAACCGCTAGCGGCTTGACAAATTAGCCATGATCGCTATAATTTATTTGGTTTTTTGGGCTCTTGAGAAAGGAGAAGGCCATGAAGCTTACGGGCCGCCAGGCAGAGTTTCTCAGCCGATTTCTCGATCTTTATCGGGGGACCAGACATCCCATTCACTACGCCCAATTGGCTGAAAAGGTGGGGGTAAGCAAGCTGACCGCCTACGACATGCTCCGTCTCTTGGAAGAGCGAGGGCTGGTGGCCTCGGAGTACATATTGCCCAAGGAGGGCGGGCCAGGCCGCTCCAGCATCGTCTTTTATCCCACGGAGAAGGCGGCCAGCAGGATGGCCCAACTGGCCGGGGCGGATTGGGACAAGGAGGAATGGGAGCGGGTCAGAGAGCGCATCCTGCAGGCTCTGGATGAACGCAAAGGTGCTTACCAGAACCTGCTGGACGAGATCCTGCTCCGCATCCCCAAGCGTAAATCGCCCATGCTCTACGTCACGGAGATGATCACCGCCATCTTTTTGCAGTTGCACCAACTGCGGGATGATCTGAAGGTCAACGGGATCTTCCCCGATCTTCACCTTGTGGGATTGCCTGACGAGCTAGGGCTTAATGCGCTGCCTGGCCTGACTCTGGGTCTCACCCTGGTGGAAAAGGCCAATCGCCGTGTCACCACGCTGCTGCTTTCCTACACGCAGAAGTATCAGGACCACCTGGCCAGGCTGAGCGCTGAGAACAAGAAAAGACTATCGGACTTCGCCCAGGAGGTGATGAAGATCGTGGGGATGTAATCTCCTCTTTTTTTCAGCGAATTTTTGGTTTTTTTAGGCTTCTATCGTTTTTGGGAGCTGGGAATTCTCAGAAAGGAGGCAGAAACCGTGAAAGAGGTGCTAAGCCTGGTTAAGGTGGCTTCGAGTATATTGGAGAGAATCCGCCAGAGGATTGATGCCCAGGTGCGTTCATGGAGGTTGCTGGACCGCAGCAGGTGGGTCCGAAAGATAACAGATATGGCGATAATGGGAATCGAAGTGGAGCCCCTTCCCGCCTGTCTGGGCGATAGTGAGCGGGTGATTTTGGTGAGCAATTATCCCTCGGTTTCACAGACGCTAATGACGCTCATAAAGGTTGGCTGTCGCCTGCCCGGACAAAGATTCCGAGTGAAAGGGATTGCCAGAAAAGAGGTGGTGGCGGGAGCAAATGTGCTGCTAAAAGCCCTGGGGGTGGATCAGCACATATTCCCGGCCCTGAAGGACCAATCCGGGAAATACACATTGGATCCCGAAACTCTCAAGAAGGTTCTGGTCCATCTCGATGGCCAGGGGAATGTCTTGTGGCTTTCCATCACGGGCAAAACGAGGGGCAGCGGCCTATTGGAGCGCGATCTAAGAACTGGAGCGGCGCTGTTCTCTCTCAAGAAGAAAATCCCCATCGTACCTATGGGGTTGGTGACCAACGAAAAAGGGGGAAAGCTGAAAGTGCAGAGGGTTAGGTTTGGAGAGCCGATAAGTCCGCCAGAGGTGGGAGAATTGAACGAGTTCGAGAAGGGCGATCTTTTCGTGGATATTTCGCGGTTGATAATGTGCCAGATAGCCATCCTTCTTCCTGCCGGACAGAGGGGGGATTTTGAGGATGTTGACGATAAGTTGAAAGAGGTTAGGAGTAGGTTGAACCAGGAATCTTCTGCTTACCTTGAGATAACAGGGAGCGATTGAGTAATGAGGGCCCGCTGGCTCGGTCATTTCTACACTTTTGCCGTTCCTACCCCTCGGCTGGGGCCAGTGGCTTCACCTTTGCGCTAGCCCCGTTGTTATTCTCCTCAATGTTCACAATGGCTGGCACAAAGAACCCGGCCAGACCTGTCGCTACGCACATCACACCGGCTGTCACGTACCATACCTGTAAGCCAAGCCAATCGCTCACCGGGCCGGCGACCGCTAAGCTGAAGGGCGAGGTGATCCAGATCAAACTGCCCATCATTGTGAACACGCGCCCCTGGATCTCTGGCGCGACTGTCCCCTGAAGAATGGCCATAATCGGCCCATCTATCAGCGGTATCATCAATCCTGCCACAAAGATGCTCGCCAGCGCCATCCAGAACAATCCTCCCGGCGTCAGACTCAGGGCCACAAAGCCCAGACCCAATATGACCATGCCCAACATGGTGGTGTAGATCTTACGGCGGAAGCCGCCCCATGCACTTAGGATAAGCCCGCCCCCTACAATGCCCACCCCGGCGGCCGCTTCCAGCAGGCTCAACTGCGCGGCGCCACCGTGAAAGTGCTGGCTCACCAGGAGTGGCAGCAACGAAAAAGCCGGAGTCAGCGCAATCTTGACGATCATCGCCACCCCTATCAGGGCCATTAGCCCCGGCCAACTCTGAATGTAGCCCAGTCCCTCGCGCATGTCGGCCCAGATTGATGGCTTTTCCGTGCCCATGTCGTCGCGCCTGGGTTGCGGCACTTGCACCAAGAGCAGCGAGGTAATCGCCAGCATGGCCGTCCCCACGTCTATCAGCATGACGCCATGAAGTGGCATCACGCCCATCAACAGTGCTCCCAATGGCGGAGCAATGATGTTGAGCACCCCATTCAACGTCTGGTTGAGACCCGCCACCCGCGTCAGGTGTTTGTCGGGCACCATGAGCGAGGTCGAGGCCTGCATGGCCGGCCAGTGGAAGCTCCCGCCCACCGCGCGCGCTGCCATGACGACGTACACGTGCCAGACCTGCACGGCGTCAACCCAGAACAGATACACCAGCCACAGCAAGGCCAGCGCTATCATGCCGTCAGCCACGATCATCACTATGCGCCGGTTCCAGCGGTCTACGTACGCGCCAGCGATGGGGCTGAGGAAAATCTCCGGAACAATGGTCACCACTGATGCTGTCGCCAGCACAGTAGCTGAGCCGGTCAACTGGGTGAGCCACCACACCAGCGCGAACTGGACCGCCCTGCTGCCGACTAACGAAAACGCCTGCCCTGTCCAGATGGTGAAGAATGGGAGTTTCCAGGGCGTTACTTTCGATTGCTGTATGCTTACGGTCTCCATAATCCCCATCACCTATCGGCGTGAACTGAAACGTGTTGCGTGGTGTGTGAGGCCCACAAGGGCACGCACTACGCAACACAAATCACCCATCCCCTCGTGAGGTGTCTCCGCGGGCGACCCAGATGCACACCAGGTCGGAGTCAGAAGATGGGCATTGGAACCCAGAGATAAGCCCAGACCCCCATCACCAGGCTGAACAAGACGATCCATACAATCGCTTGAGCAAGCTCGCTCATTCCCTTGCTCTCCAGGGTCTGTCTCCCTGCCCGCATGATTGTATCTCCAGCAAGCCGACTACTCACCGAGCGCACGCAGCAGGCTCTCCGCCTCGGTAACGTTGATTTTGCCCTCTGCCACCATGCGCAGGATGGCCAGGCGTTCCTCTCGCAGGCTGCCGACGCTGGCGGCACGAGAGGCCGCTTGCTCCTCGAACCACTGCCGAATCCGCTCGCCTGCCAGTTCCATTTTCTGGGCCAGTTCTTCGGCCCAGACCTCTATGCGAGGTTCAAACTCCTGGCTCCAGTCCTCCATGCGCTGTCCGAACTCTCTGCCCCAGGCTTCCATGTGGCATCCGAACTCTTCACCCCAGGCAGCCATCTGCTCACCGAACTGCTCACAGGCATCGCTAAAACTCCTGGCCTCTTGAGTTTGTGTGGTCGCTGTTTGCTGTTCCATTTGTTATTGCCTCCTTACTTTTCTCGTTTTAACTCTCAGCCTTCGAGGGCTTGTAAGAGGGTTTCGGCCTCCTGAGTGGAGATCTTGCCCTCGGCCAACATCCTGAGCACCGCCAGGCGTTCCTCTTCGCTGGACTCCTGGTCCCGCCCCGCCTTGCGCCGCCTGCCACGACCTGTGTCCCACTCGACGTGCATCCGCACTTTTCGCTGGGCTTTCCTCTGAGCGCGTTCCGCCTTGCGCTGCGCCCTCTCTGCGACGCGCTGCGTCTTGGCAACCTCCCGTTCCGCCTGTCGGCGGGCCTTTTCCGCCTCGCGGCGGGCGATGGCTTCGAGGTCAATCGTGGCCAGTTTGTCGGCCACCCGCTGCTGAATGTGCCAGGGCAACTCCTGGGCAGCCACGCCAGCCTCGGCGCCGATCTGGCCCAGATCGGCCGCCAGAATGGTAAAAGCATCACGCTCTTGATCCTCATCCCTTTCACCTACGGTCTTGAGCAACATGCTGCCGTGGGTGGAAGTCAGTGTGACCTGCGCCTCGCCATCCTCGATCGCGCCCTTCCACTGCCCTTCCCCCGTCATCTCCCCAGTGATACCCTTGGCCTTGATCTGTCCTTTGGTCGTCTGGAGGGTGAACGTCGCGCTGCTGCCTGGCAGCGCCTTGGCGATGACGTTGCCCTTGGCCTGGATTTCATAGCTGAATGGCCCGGCAAAGACTGTCTTGAGCGAGACATCGCCGCCCACCTGCGCCACGTCTGCGCCCGCCGCCCAGGTTCGACCGGCCAGGTCCGCGCCAACGTCGCTCAGATAGAGCATACCGTTCAACTGGCGGAGGTAGGCATCGCCGGCCACTGACCGCGCCGACAGCGGCCCATTGATCTCTTCTGCCAACAGATCGCCGCCTACTGTGCCAAGCTCGACAGGGCCGGCCACTTGCCGCACCCTGGCATCGCCCTGGACGGTCCCGGCGCTGACAGCGGCGGTGCAGCCCTCTACCACCAGGTTGCCCTGGACTGTGCTCAACGACACGCTGGCGGCGCCATCCTGGAACTGTGCGTCTCCCTGCACAGTAGTTACCTCCACGGTTCCGCGTGCTCCCTGCACGGAGAGGTCGCCTTGAGCCTGGATGACGACGAGAGAAGCGCCGGCGGGCATGGTCAGGCTACAATCACGGCTGGCAGCCAGCGCCACTGTATCCTCTCGCTCTTCCACGGTCAGCACCTCTTCGCTTTCCACTTCGATCAAAACTTCCGCATTGTCCCACGTCGCTACCACCAAGCTTCCCTGGCAAGCAGTCACCTCCACGCGGGGAGATTCCGACGTCGAGATTCTCTTTTGATACATTTTTACCTCCTGCCAAGAGCTATCTGGCTATTCAATGAAAACTTCCACTCGTTCGTCGTCGTCAGGGTCTTCGACTTCCAGGATTTTGCCCTGCCTGCCCTCCCCTGCGGCGGCCATTAACTCGTCTTCGATGTCCACCAACTCAGGCACGAACTGAGCGCCTAGCTTGAGCCCTACGCTGACCAACCCCATGGGTAGACTGAAGTTGACCTTGGGCTTGCCCGTTACCGTGTTGAACACCCGGACGCGCAACCAGCGGTCGCGCAAAGCCTCACTTGTCTTCTCCGTCCGTCCCGGGCGGTCATGGGATGCAATGGCCTTCAGAAGCCGAGATCCCTCCTCCGCAGAGATCTTCCCTTCGCTGATCATTTGGAGAATCTGCGCCCGTTCTTCTTTCGATGCTGCCATGTCTAACACCTCCTCAAGTGATTAGTTAGCTTCTGATTCGAGCTCATTGCCCCTGCAAAAGCGTCAGTGCCTCTTCGGCAGAGACCTTGCCCTGGGCCAGCTCTTCCAGGATACTCCGCCGTTCCTCAGGCGAGACGCCGGCGGATTCCGTCCCCACCTCGTAGCCCAACGCGCGGATGAGATCGTGCAACCGCGCTCGCACGGCGGGATACGAGAGTCCCATAATCTCCTCCACTCGCGTGATCTTGCCCTCGCAGCCGATGAAGGTTTCGGCGAACTGTAACTGCTCGGGGGTGAGGCGGTGAAACCTGCCCAGAGAGAAACGCCCCTCCACGACCGTATCGCACTGACGACAATACACGCGCGTTACCGTCGTCTCTTCACCACAAACTGGACATCTACCCGGTACGGGATACATTGACTACCTCCCTATTTCTTTGCTGCGCCATTAGAAATTTTTCTGCGATGTAAGAAAAGTTACACTTTGCATTAAGATTTTTAATATCTAGATCATATTATACCATAAAAATTAAGTTTTGTCAAGACTTAATTCTGAAAACTTAATATGCAGATCAGAGAATTCAAGATTGAGCAATGTATAGACGAAGCAAAAAGCCCTGGCAACGCGGGCAATTGCTGGGCTAGTTGCCTGAAACCCTCGCAGAGCTTGTCCCAAATGCGTAACGCTCCCGATTTTCCGAGAGCGTTTCACGGTTGGGACAAGAAAACGGTGCGAATCCTTATGGCGCTGTATGAAAACATTGGCGGCCTGAGGGAAAAGGCGGATTCGCCACAACAGCGACTTTGTATAATTGCCCGGTGCCCACGAAGGCCACGTGAGACCCCCAGATTTCATTTGAAATCGAGCGAATCACAGATGGCCTAGGTTGACTGCTCTGTCCCAAACCCGTAACGCTCCCATTTTCCCTATTGCGGTTTCATCAAATATCTGTTATAATGGTGAAAGGGTATAAGTGCCAGTCGCTGGGATTTCCGAGAACGGATCCGACTAGCTGAGAGCGTGGGCTGTGTATCGTTAGCCTGCTGGGAGGGAAAGATGTCTGACTTTGTCGCTGGGTTTGCAGCTTCCATAACCAGCCAGAGTGAGTCAATCAAGAGGCTTTTTTCTCAAGAGACAACTCATTCTGATGAAAAGCGGTTGGCTATTGCTATGGCGAATCACTGGCATCCCTGGCCCCACGGGGTAGACAACGAACAACGGGAAGCCTACGCCATTGATGGCTCGGTTGCCACACGGTTTTTCGAGAATGGTGCGTGCATGATTGTGAGCCACGTTCTCTTGGAACGGGCTGGTCGTGAGGAAGCGGATACAGATGTTATCTTCCGACGAGGCAATATTCCCAACCCAGTTCTAGAGCGTTACAGAGGTCTGTCTCTCCGTTGGATGGAGGTCAAGATTGCTTTAGATCACTTGGACGATTTGGCCGGTGGCATTCTATACCTCGATGGTTCTTTGTATGCTGAGTTGCCCCATCTGCTCTATCCTTTGGATATTCAACGTGATGACTCTCGGGATATTAAAGGTGTTCCTGGTTTCCCATTGAGTGTTTTAGAGATGTATCTGGAGCTATGGCGTCGGTGCCGAGAACTAAACATTGTGCTGGTCGGGATGTCCAAGACCAGCCGGGGTAACTTGCTCAGCAACACTTTTCTGCACTTGCCTGCCAATTCTGATACCATTCCGGCCGATGTCCCTGATGCCGAGATGGTCTCTGGTCGCGAGAGTGTACCGACTGATGCCGAAATCCTGTATCGCTGGACTGAGGGGGCAGGGTTTTCCACACCAATTCTGGTTGGTATGCAATCGTTTGGGCATCGTCGGGGACAACTACTTGGGGATTTAACTACGCTACTGAGAGAGTATGGACGGCGTGGCATAGATGTAGAATGGGTGAGCAGCATTCTTAACAGAACCCTAAGCGCCTCGGCCATTCTTGCTTGGTATGTGCGCTTCAGCCCTGGTGAAGATCCATTGCGAGTGGAAGTGCCTGCAACGATGATATTGGACGAGCCGCCAGCGATGGCTGACTTCTACTCCCGGATTATTTCTCCAGACCGTGTCCATATGATTCTGGCGCATCTGCTGGCTTCCTACGGTGGTCTATCCGTCTATAATGCACCCCTCTATACGGCTGATCGGAAAGTACGCCTTAATCGTCGGGTTGTTGATGAGAAATACTTGAGTATCATTCGTCAAGTAGTCGGTACGCCGGTGAAGTATGATCGTTCACTACGTCGCTTTGCAAGGAGGTCCTATGGCTGAGAACGACACTCTTGTTGGTTACATCGTTGGTGAATCGAGTCCTCAGGGTTTTTACTTCGTCACAACTCCTGACCTTATGCCCGGAAGACTGGAGTATCTGGCCATCCGTGGAGTCGCAGAGAGGATAGATGGTCAGACACGCCAGATAGATATACTGGCTCAAGTGACCGCACTTGGGGTCGGCTCTGTCATTCTCGGCAGCGATCTGACCTACGAGGAAACAGTAGCAATCTTGCGGGGGCGGTATAGTGACCGGCCGCGTGTAATTGGCGAAGCTCGTATCATTGGCTATTTGAGAGATGAGGGGGAGAGGCGCAAGTCTGTACGTCGTCCGCGGTTTGCGGCTGCTCCCGGTCATCCCGTGTACATTGCCGGTGACGCATTTCTGCAGGAGTTCTTCACCACTGGCATTGAGCACGGCATCGAGGTAGGGCATCTGATTAACCGTAGTGGCGTTCGGGTACAACTTGACCCCAACGGCCTACGTCGTCATTTGGCTATCATCGCTCAGACTGGGGCAGGCAAGTCTTATTTGGCTGGCAAGCTGTTGGAAAGTCTCGTGGGGCTGGGAGCAACAATACTTGTACTCGATCCCAACTCCGACTATGTACAAATACGCAAAGTCACTGAGCATGCTAATACGCCTTACCAGAGTGCACGCAAGACCTCGTTTGCCGGTCGAGTTGACCTCTATCGCGTTCCTGGTGTCGAGCATCATCGTTTCTCTGAGGAGTTAGTGGGAGATTTTCAACCATTCACTGTTCGCTTTGCGGATTTGACTACTGATGAGATTTGCGACTTGGCTGGCATTCAGGAGAGGTTCACCCGCATCCGAGAAGCGGTGCAGCGAGCACTGGAAGCTCTGCAAGACGATGGTGTGGACTACACGCCTGTCGAACTGAATCAACGATTGATGGAGATGGCGCGGAACGAAGAGAATGATCGTCAAACCCGTGACGCAGCTCGTGGGGCCTCACGCTATATTGCGCCGCTATCTCGTTATCGCATCTGGGGACAGGTTGACTTTGACCTCAATGCGATGTTGCGACCGCAGAAAGTAACCATCATTGATCTGGCTGGCGGTGGCCGACGGGTGGTAGCCTACGTAGCTGACAAAGCATTACACGAAATCTGGCGGCGGGCACTGGCCGGTCAATTGGAGCATCCGGTCTTTGTGTTATTGGAGGAAGCTCATACGTTGGTTCCTGGGGGGAGTTATACAACACGGGCGTCGTCTATCATCAATACCATTGCCAGTGAAGGACGCAAATTCCGAGTTTTCTTGATACTCGTCACCCAGCGTCCGAGCAAAATTGACGAAGAAGCATTGTCTCAGTGTGGTAGCCAGATCATTATGCAAGTAACCAATCCTCGCGATCAGACCTCTATCCAAAATGCAGCCGAAGCTCTCTCCAAGGAATTGATGGCTGATCTACCAGGTCTCAACCGGGGTGAGGCAATAGTCATTGGACAGTTGATGCGAGTGCCAGCTATGATCGCTGTCTCCGGTCGTGTCTCGGCTGAGGGTGGGGCTGATATCGATTTGGTGCAGGAGTTGGAGAGGGCTAGACAGTCTGCCGAAGTAGCTCAAGTGCGGGAAGAAAACACCCCTGCCGTTGCTGCACCTAGGGGAAGGGAGTCGATGCTATGATTCGCGTTGTTCTGACGGCCGACAATCATCTCGGTCGCTACTATGCTAAGATGTCGCCATCTGTCTTGGCCGAGCGGCGGAGGCGATTGCGTCAAGCTTTTGAGCAGGTTGTTGAGTTTGCCTGTGCGCAGCAAGCACACCTGTTCCTGATCGCGGGAGATCTCTTCGATAGTCCAAACCCGCGCAACATTGAGCGGACTTACGTAGCTGACGCGCTGCGGCGGCTTCGAGAACACGATGTGATTGTCATCGCTATTGGTGGCAATCATGATACGCCCAGAAGTAGCACCGAACAGGGTGGTTATGTCCCACAGAGTGTGTACCATGAGCTAGGGGCCTTGGTATTCTTTGACCAGGATCTGACAGTTCGACCTTGGATAGATGAGATAGATGGTGTGAGGGTGGCTGTGGGTGGCATTACGCCTAGTCCCAACCTATTGCCTGGGCACAATCCATTGGATCGGGTTACTTTCGATGGGGATGAAGCTGAAGTACGTATCCTCTTGACGCATTGTGCCATCGAAGGCATGATACATCCTGATGCCCAGGAAGCGATCCTCTCCCGGGCAGCTATCGAATCTTTGCAAGGGGTGGATTACCTTTTCGTCGGCAATATCCATCGCTATAGTACCTTTGTTCTTGGCAACAAGCGCGTCGTCGTGCCAGGGGCGACCGAGTGGATGGACTTTGGCGACCGGGAAGATGACAAGGCCGGGTTTGTCTACCTGGAGATCGAACTGGGACGCATTGACAAGCAACCGCAATACAAGCCCATTACACCTCAGCCTCGGGCTGAAGTCTTGATACGTGTCACTGAACTGGACAATGGCGATCCTGCAGGTACGGTTCTAGCCCGGTTGGGAACTGCATCTGGGGCAGAGACTATGCTAAAGCTCCGAATCGAGGGAGCAATCCCGCTCGATCTATTCTCTCGGCTGGATATGAGACGTATTGAGGAAGCTGGGCGCAGAGACAACTTCTTCTTCGACCTGGACGTAAGTGGACTTCGAGTACAACGACCGATGGCCAACATTCCGGGCGGAGGCTCGCGTCGCTCAATGCGCGAGGAATTGGCGGCCTACGCCGATGAACTTATCAGTACGGCTGGCGGTGAAGAGGAGCGTGCCGTATTGGCTACCACCAAGCAAGTCTTGTTAGCTCAATATGATGAACTGGTAGGTGGATGATGATCAAGCTTGAACGATTGCACGTTGAGGGTTTCAAACGTCTCTCTGGTATAGACCTATCCTTCCCGTCTCGGTGTTGCGTGCTCATTGAGGGGCAGAATGAGGCTGGCAAATCCACCCTGTTCGAGAGCATCTATTTCGCTCTCTATGGGGATGCCCTGGTCAAGCGAGGCGGCGGGCGGGGGCGGATAAACAGTGCCATACGTCACGGTTTGTCTGAGGCTTTTGTTGCATTGACGATGTCAGTGGGTGATACCCAGTTGGAAATTCAGCGCGGCATTTTCCGTCGTCGTTCTAATACTACTGCTCAACTAGTGGTCGCCTATCCTGACCGCGATCCGGAGACCATATCTACCGTCCGTGCCGTAAACGTGAGAATCATGCAGGAACTCAATGGGCTGGACGGTGAGGCCCTGCTCAACTCCTGCTTTGTCGAACAAAAGCAGCTAGACAAGCTTGAGGACTCGAACAGGACCAAACGTGAGGATGTGCTTCTGAAGTTGCTTGACATGGATCGTCTGACCAAGCTGGGCGATGCATTCAAATGGGGACGGGGTGACGACTATGGGCTAGGCGTCGCTAAAGATAAGCTGCAACTGGTACAGGCTGCTCGCGAGTTGACCGAGGCCCGGAAACAGCAGACTCAAGTCGAACGTCAACTCAGATTGGTTGCCATACACATTGATCTCGACGAGATTGAGCGACAGCGCGAGACAATCCAGAAACAATCTGCAGAGCAAGTGAGGCAAAAAGCCGAGGTGGGACGGCTGGGAAAAGAGTTGGCACGTTTGAATGATTTGCGGTCTGCTGAGATTGCGCTGGTGGCCATTCAGAACAGTCTGGGCACTATCACCAATTACGAAACAGAGATAAGACGTCTGCAAGGTGAGTTGGTCCAGCTTGATCGACTGGAGCGCGAGGAGTTACCATGCAAAAGTGCTGACCTGGGAACATTGCAGACTCTGCAAAGCCACCTGAACGAAATCAAAGGGTTGGAAGACGCCCGACGGCAGGCCAAAGCTGGACAGGAGCGATTGGAGAGCATCCTATCTTTGGCTGATCAATTGGAAGAACCGAAGAGAGAGCTTAAAGCTCTACCGAGTGAGGAGGAGGACGCTCATGATGCTGCCAATAATGCCAAGCGTCGCCTGAAAGCTGCCCAGACTGTTGAGGTGCTACGGCGTTGGGAGGTTGCTCGCCGAGCTAAAAAGGCCTTAGCCGATGCCGATGAACAAATCCGGCATGCCCAGGAGCAGGCCAATAGTGTTCGGAGGCGGCAAGATATTCTTGAGCTTGAGCGAGAATCATCGAAGGTCATACCGGTAACTGTCATATTGTTGTTAATTGGAATTGCTCTTGCCGTGACAGGCTTTTTGTTCAACCTCCTCTGGTTGGTTGCGGCTGTGTTGATTGTCGCTGGTGTAATAGTGGGTGTGCGTGGCTTGAGACAGCACCGATATATCAAGGCCGAATTGGTTAACTGTGGCAACCAATTGCAAGAGTACAAGAGAGCCGTTGAGGAACAGGAACGACGCAAAGAGATGGTGAGTGACCAGAAGCCGCCGATTCTGGAAACATGCGTGTCTCAGCTCGAAAGACTAGAAGTGGACGTTCCTGAATCTGAGGACGAAGTCGACACAGCTATTCGAGTGTTAGAAGATAGACTTGGGGAGTACGATATGAGTGTGCTCATCCAGGCTGTGAGCGAGGCCGAGGGTGAGCTGTCGACTCTTGCTGAACGTCGCAGAGCACTTGAAGTCAAGGTTGTTCGCGTGCAGGGTGAACTTGACAACTCTTTGACCGAGGTTGATCTGCCACACATAGATGCTGTTAAACGCCAAATCGAGATGCTGAGGGATAGTGAGGTGGATAATAAAAACACGCTGAGAGACAAGTGGGGAGCGATTGCTGATGATTTGGCACGATTTGACCTACCGCAAGAAACCGAGTCAGCGTTAATGTGTGTGGCCGAGCAGATAGGAGGGCTGACTAGCGAGATCGGGAAGTTAGAAGAACAGATCCAAGGACGGGAGAAACTGAGGCAACAACAAAAGAAGTGGAGGAAGAGCATCACTGACGAACGGGATAAGATTCAAGAGCAGAGTGAAAAACTGGCGGAGCTGTCAGAGAGAGTCGGAGACCCAATCAGTGTCCCGGATAGCAATACAGTCTCCCTGGTCCTAGCTGATGTCAGGCAAGCACTGGGACAATTGGACGAGAGCCAATTGAGGTTTGACCTCAAGTCAGCTCAAGAAGCTGCTGCCAATGCCAAAGCTGCCGTTAACCAAGCAAATGGAGTTGTTGCTTCTGCCAAAGCAAACATAGAGCAGAATTTAGCCCAGTTGGACCTACCTGTTCCTGAAGAACTGACTCTAGAAGCCATAGCTTCTTTGAAACCCGAGTTCATGAACTGGTCGGCCACCGATCATTCTGAGCTTGAAGAGCAACACGCCAACCTTATAGGCATTGTCAGAAGTCTAGGGGATGAAGTGCGAAAGCTGGAGACCAAGCTCAATATTCGCCATCAGGACTTGGATGAACAAAGCTGTCAGTGTGAGGTTGAGGCACTTCAGCAACGCAAGGCAATTTGTCACAAAGCGAAGCCCATTCTGGAAGGCGTCCGAGAACGAATGCTATCGCAAGTCCTCCCCGGCACGATAGCTTACATGCAACTGATTCTACCATTGTTGACAGCCGGGCGTTATCATCATGCCGAACTCGACCCGACTAGCTACAAAATCCGTGTATGGGATGCACACGCTGGTGAGCGAGGCGAGTACGTAGAGAAAGACTTCTTTTCTGGCGGCACTCAGGATCAGTTCTCGCTGGCGTTGCGTCTGGGTTTTGCTCTTGCTGCTTTACCGCAAGAGTTAGGGGCTTCACCAAGGTTCATATTCCTTGATGAACCTCTCAGTGCGTTTGACCGTCAGCGGACGGCTGCATTGGTTCAACTACTGACCGAGGGCGAAGTGGCGAAACGCTTTGACCAGATCTTCGTCATAGCTCATGATCGCACGTTTGAAACCAATCCATTCCCATACTACATCCGCCTGGAACAGGGGCAAATAGCGGAACAGAATTTGAATGGCTGATGCTAGGCGGTGAATCTTCTCACCTAGTCATGGAGACATGAGGGAGCCACTGGCACCGGCGTGGTAGAAAGAACTATGCTGAAGGCGTAGTGGCTGAGCTACCCCCTGACTGGATCTGGCTGCACTGTATTCAAAAGTCTCAACTTCAACCTTGCAAAACACGACCAATGATCTTCTGCAAATGTATTTTCCGCGCACGATCTGCACGAAGGGCCAAGGAGAAAAAGCCAGTGGTTTGAACCACGAATCGTACGAAAGGCCACGGAAGACCCGAAACGCTTTCGTGGCCTTTGTTTCTTACGCCAGCGGCAGTGGGTGTGAACCGCATAAGGAAACGAGGATCTTGAGGTTCGGCGGTGGTCGTGAAGGTTGCAATGCGAAGAAACAGGGACAAAATCGTTACAGACTCGTAACATTGGTCAGCACAGGCGTAACCATTCTGTGGTAGAATGTGGGGATGGTTCACAATAGGTTGACACTTTGACAATCACATAGGCTTGACAACATCGGCCAATTCGGGGACAATAGCCATGTTCGCAACGACTACACTTTGGCAGGAGGTTGAACATGGCAGAGTAT
>Ga0265595_1000739_pt1 | contig 27450 bp, 23 predicted proteins | sample saktaG_15_FD_190148 | JGI IMG/M metagenome (GOLD analysis project Ga0265595, IMG submission 190148) | Saline water microbial communities from Sakinaw Lake, British Columbia, Canada - sak_2013_06_06_50m | ecosystem: Environmental > Aquatic > Non-marine Saline and Alkaline > Saline ...
CATCCGGGTAAATAAGCTGGGAAAAAGGTTTTCCTATTAAGTCACCGGCCTTATACTTACTCAACTGCTCAACTACCGGGCTGACATATGTGATGTTTCCCTGCTTATCCAGTGTTAAGAATACGTCGTTGATATTCTCTACCAGCGCACGGTATTTTTCCTCCGATGCTTTCAGCAATTCCTCCGCTTTTTTGCGCTCGGTAACATCATGCGCAATGCCCTGGAAACCGACCAGTTCTTCTCCTTCATAGTAAGGGGCTGAGAGGATTTCAATGCAATACACCTTCCCGTCCTTTCCCCTCACCATGTATTCAACAGCCTCATTGGGAGCTTTCCCTGTTACTATATCGGCCATTCTCTTTTTATGCTGTTCCACGTATTGTTCGGGGACAATGTCCCAGATACCCATGGAAAGGAGCTCTTCCCGGCTGTATTTCAGGCTTTCATACATGACCCTGTTGACCGATATGAAATTGCCCTGCAGATTAACAACAAATATGCCGTCAGGGCTCTTATCAATGAGATTGCGATACTTTTGCTCGCTCTCACGCAGATCAGAATCTGTCTTCTTCTGTTTTTCTATCACATTTTCAAGTTCTCTGACCTTCTTTTCCAGCTTGCGGAAGAGCACCTCGTTATAATTTTGCAGCACTTCCGCCTCGTTTTCAGCTGATTTTTTGTGTGAAACCTGCCTGGCCTTGCGGGGTTTGGACAGGACTTCCTGAACAATTTTCAGGAGTAACTCGGGCTGTTGCGGTTTGGTAATGAACCTGTCGGCCCCCAGGCTGAGGGCGAACTGCTCATCCTTGCGATCGGTGTATGTAGCAGTATAAAAGATAAACGGGATCTGGCGCAGTCGTTCATTTGCTTCCCAGCGCCGGCACAGTTCAAACCCGTCCATAACCGGCATGAGTATATCCGTGACTATGATATCTGGCGGGTTTTTAAGCGCCGATTCGATTGCTTCATTCCCGTTCCTGGTCGAAATCACTTCATATCCGTTGCTCTTCAGTATTGTCTCCAGTAAATAAAGGTTCTGCGCGTTGTCATCTGCAATCAATACCCTGGTCATTTGTTATTCCTCGCTGGATCGGCGCCCGGAAAATATTTATCGATCTGTGCCAGGAAAGTGTCCGGGTCGATCGGCTTTTCTATATAGCCGTTGCAACCTGCGCTCAGCGCTTTCTCGCGGTCGCCGCTCATGGCGTAGGAAGTCACTGCTATGATGGGTATCTTGCTCAGCTCCGGATTGCTGCGCAGCTTACTTGCTACCTCGTAGCCATCCATGACCGGCAACTGGATATCCAGCAGGATGAGGTCCGGCCTGGATTGGACTGCCTTTTCGATGCCCTCCTGTCCGTCCTGCGCCCACAGCACCTTACAACCCCGCGTGTTCAGCAGGACATTCACCAGGTAATAATTCTGCTCGTTGTCCTCGATATAGAGTATTGTGCCGTTGATTATAGCATCCCCCCTGCAGGCAGAGCGAAACTGAAGATACTGCCCTTGCCCCATTCGCTCTCAACCCAGATCCTGCCGCCCAGCAGTTCCAGGATTTTGCTGCATATCGATAGTCCCAGCCCCGTGCCTTCGTGCTGGCGGACCAGGCCGCTGTCGACCTGATGGAAAGGTTGAAATAGCTGATCTATATCTTTATCCTTGATCCCGATACCTGTATCGATGACACGGGTTATAATTTCCCGGTCTTTAAGAGAACATTCCACGCGGACACGGCCACGATCGGTAAATTTGATGGCGTTGCTGATGAGATTATATATGACCTGCTCGACACGCCTTTGATCGCTGATGATTGTTCCCACCTCCGGAGACACTACAACTTCCAGTGCAAGCCCCTTCTTGTCTGCCAGCGGCTGCATGTTCCGGGTAACCTTTTCGATCGCTGCCTGCGTGTCGCAGGGCTCCCTGGTCACTGTTAATTGGCCGGCTTCGATCTTCGAGATATCCAGTACGTCGTTTATCAGGTTCAGCAGGTGCGCAGAGCTGCTGCGTACCATCCCCATCTGTTTTTTCTGTTCCTCATTCAGGGGTCCGACCAGCTCCTGCTGCAGGATACCTGTGAAACCGATAATGGAATTGAGAGGGGTACGCAACTCGTGGGACATGGTGGCCAGAAAAGCCGACTTGACCCTGTCGGCTGACTCTGCCGCTTCCTTTGCGTCGAGCAACTCACAGTTCACCACTGCCAGTTCCAGATATTTTTGCTCCAGTTCGGCCGTTCTCTCTTCGACCAGTTTCTCCAGGCGATAGCGGTATTTGGCCAGCTGTTCTTCCGCCCGCTTGCGGACCACTATTTCCTCTGTCAGATCTCTTGTTCTTAATTTGACCTGGGATCTCAGAATAAAACCTCCCCCGGCAAACAGGAGAACGAGACCTCCAACACCTGCCAGTACCCAGATTACCCAGCCTGGAAGCACGGGTTTCTCAGTGGCTTTTATTGACAGCCATTTATCCAGTGATTCATAGTAGATTGAATTGTTGTCCTGCTTCAGGGTTTTAACGCGGCGATCTACCTTCTCTATAAGAGACGGTGTTAAGCTGGAATCTTTTGTGAAAGCGAAATAGAGAAGCGCAGGCTGGAAAATGATTGAAGTTTTAACGACGTCATAATTTGTTTCGTGCTGATAGCCAAAGTCCTTGCTGGTCACTCCCGCATCAGCCTCTCCTCTTTCCACCATCTCAAAAACCCTGATATAACTATCCACCTCGGTGTAGGTACAATTAATATTGTATGATCGTATAATCTCTTTTATTCCATCGGATCCTTCAACGTTAATACTGCCCTTCAAAACTGCTATGTCTTTGCCTTCGAGGTCCAGGATTGAGTTTATCTCGACGCCTTTTTGCGTATAAACCCTTGACCAGCTTATATACACGGTCTCATGTGAAAAAGCGTATTTTCTGACCCTCTCCTCCGTGTAGGCGACGTCCGGCATCATGTCTATCTCTTTATTCTCCAGCATCTGCAGACACTCAGTCCACGTTCCGTGCTTGTATTCTATAGTCCATCCTTCCTCTGACGCGATGTCCTCTATAATATCCGGCCAGAATCCTGCTGCCTTCCCGGCGTCATCGGTGAATATCTTGGGTTGATTTTCATATATACCGACCCTGACTATTCTCTCATCATCCGCCGCAACTGCAGCACTCCCAATGACAAGAGAGATCATAAGGATAAGAGAAAGGCCCATAAGACGCCTGCCAAGTTGCATCACGTGTGAAGCCGCAGGCGGCAACACACTCCCCGCATCACTACATCGCATCCTCATAAAACCATTCTACTTTAATTAGAGCTATTCTTCTAATTTAAAACCCTTCTCTATGAAAAGTTTCACACAGGCATCCACGGCATCAGAGTCATACAGCCTGCCCCTATTTTTTGATATTTCCTCAAACGCCTTTTCTATGCCCAATGCCGATCTGTAGGGACGGTGTGAAGCCATGGCTTCGACTACGTCAGCCACCGTGAGAATCCTTGAATATAATAATATGTCTTCCCCCTTTATCCCGTTGGGATAACCGGAGCCGTCCAGTTTTTCATGGTGCTGTAATACGACCTGCGCTATGGGCCAGGGGAAATCTATGGTCTTTAAAATATCATAGCCGTATTGTGCATGCGTCTTGATAATTTCAAACTCCAGGTCATTCAGTTTTCCCGGCCTGGAGAGAAGGTCGGCCGGCACATATATCTTGCCTATGTCGTGAACAAGTCCAGCGATGCGGGTGACACGCACCTGTTCGTTATCCAGTCGCATTTCCTTCGCGACCGCCTCTGCCAGCCTGGCGACACGTATTTGATGACCTGCCGTATAGCGGTCCTTGATCTCAACAATCGTGCCGAACGCCAGGATTGTATCATCGAATGTTTTGTTCAACACCTTATAGCTTTGCACAAGCTTTTGCTCCGCAGCATAACGTGATGCTACACGGCCCAGGCGCTCGCAAATGCTCGCCAGCATCAGGCGCTCCTCTCTGAGAAAAGGACCTTCGTCGCGCTCAGGCCTTTCTTCGATATAGCAGACCTCCAGGCGGCCTATCTCTTCATCATTGCTTACGATTTTGTCGAACAGCTTACTGGAGCTCTCCCGCCAGTCCGGTGTTGCGTATGTGTTGCCTCTGATCGTGAGCCGGGCGCAGGTGATATCGGGATACTGGAAGCCGTCAGGGATTATATTAACAACTTCCTTGAAGATAGTCTCCAGCGAACTGGTTTTCTCACTTATTACTCTTGATACATTGTAAAGGCAGTTGAGCTCCTTGATCCTTTCCCTGAGATCGGCTGTTCGCTTATTAACCTCTACTTCCAGCAAATTGCTGTATTTTTCCAGGTCTTTTTCCGTTCTAAACAGGGTCTCGAAGGCTAACAGGTTATCTTTAGCCGCCTGCTCTCTCATCTGGGATGTGGTGAATTCGCGGCCGTGGGCCTTGACTATAAGGATTTTTTTTGTATCAAGGTTAAGCGCGCTCGCTTCAAACCAGTGCACTGCACCGGATGGGACAACCTCGCTCCAAATACCCGAATTAAGCTTTTCGGAGGAACCGGACTGCCAGAAGGCGATCGCATCGGTAAGGAAATTCCCCAGATAGTCAAGTTCATCCAGGCGTGCAACCGTATTATCATCAGCTAAATCCGGAAAGAGAAAAGATATCCAGGCTGTCCTATCGGATAATAGCCTGAAGGAGCGGTCTGTAAGCTGTTCGAAAACAGCCAGGTTAAGCGCATCGAGGAGCTTGATCAAAAGGGGATCATACATTGAATTATGAACAGCCCGGCGAGTTCATTTCTCCAGCATTCTTACTGCCAGTTTGTTAAATGCTTCCTCAACGTTCTGTCCGGTTTTGGCACTGGTCCTGAAAATGTCCCAGCCTTCCTGTTGCATCTTATCAATCGTCGATTCCTCTACATCCCATTGCCCGGTGAGGTCCATCTTGTTCATAAGCAGGACACATGGCACATTGTGGAAAGCCTGTCCGACAGTTTTCTGGATATTGATAACGGTATCGAGGGTACTCGTCCGGGTTTTATCAGCTACCAGTATATAGCCGGACATGCCGCGTAAATAAGTGCCGTGTATCTGATGAAAACCATTTTCACCGGCAATATCCCAGATGACAAGAGTCAGGCTCTGTTGCTGTATATCAATCATCTTTTTATCTATTTTCACACCGATGGTGGTCATATACTTATCCGAGAACATATTCTCGACAAACCTGCGGACAAGGCTCGTCTTACCTACGGCAAAAGAACCAAGCATGCATATTTTTTTCTGGATCATGGTATTTCAAATTTCCTTAATTTATTTAAATATTTCCGCGTGGTCTTTTTTGATAAAGAAAAACGAGTCCGGTTACAAATTCGATAAAATAAATCCGATCACTATTATAGCAATGCAAAGCGCTGCCGCGATATAGATAAATAGTACTGGACCTTGCCCTTTTTTTGTCCTCTCGGCCCTGGTGATTCTTGCCGGGACGGGCGTTACGGCGTCCCTCCCGGAATCCGTTTTTTGTGCCTGGCTAAGACAATATTGCAGATCAGGTCTGCATGGCTCAAACGGCGCTGCATCGCCTTTAAAATCGTTCAGCGCCGAGTTGTATTCAAACTCGATATTTTCCAGGATCTCTTTCAGCACGGTTTTCAATCCCTGGGGCGGAGTGCCCCTGATAACAGATGCCAGTATTGTTCTCGGGCTCTGCTCAACCCAGATAGTCAATTCGCCCAGGTTTAAGTTCTGTAGAGAGCTGTCCTCTTTGGCTGAAAATGAATCATTGACAAAATCCTGGATTGCCGTAAGCATGGCCGAAACCATATCGGCATCTTTTGAATCAACCGATTCGGCGGCTACATGCTGCAGCACCAGCCCTGTTTCCTTATGAATAAGAAATATCTGTTCCATGCGGTAAACCAGAGTGTGCATAAGGACAATTTCAGCAAATGGCCTTCCCGTCCTGATCGATTCAATTCTCCACTTGATGCCTCGCCAGCTAAAAGTGTGCTCAAGTGTGGTATTCATGGAGTCGACCATTGCCCTCAGGGATTCCGCTATCGACCTGCGGATAGCAGGACCGATAATCGGAAATATTGAGTCTGCCAGGAATTTGGGGTCCCTTTTTACCGAGTCCCTGATAACCTCTTCTATGGTAGGCAAAAGTGCCGTAGCGAGTTTGTGGTCTTTGGATGCCCTGATTACTATCGCCTCGGCGATAATCCTGCTCAGCTCTTCGGCCCGGATCCCCGGATCATTCAACCGCTCTTTAAGTTCGCTTATCTCAAGTTGCTCGGGGGCCAGTATCAAAGTGCGCAGTGAATTCAACTCGTCCGGGCTTTGCATTTTGTATCCGCCTCCATTTTCAGTTGAAGCATCGGACATGGTTATTTTACCCCGGTATCAGTCTTATGTTCTTTGCTTTCAATACCGGATGCGGCGTTATGCAGTAACTTTGCCAGGGAGGAGCGATCCATTTTATGAGCATCAAGCTGATCGAGGCCATGGACCAGGTCTGACTTGGCCGCGGCGATGTCCCTGGTCAGGGATGATATATCGGCGTCCATCCTTTTGCTAATATCGGCAGTAGCTTTGGCTAGTTTGTCTTCCAGGCTATTAAATATTTGGACGTATTCGTTTTTTTGAAGATCGAATTGGTGCCCGGTTTCCTTCTTTAGTTCCGATATGGCTTTATTGAAATGTTCTTCCAGCTGCTGAAACTTTTTATCATTTTCATCTTTGTGTGAATCGATTTTCCGCTCGAACTCCTGGCTGATATCCGATATATTCTTTACCAGCAGCTCCTCAAGCATTGCGAACTTTTTATCATTTTCCCGCTGCAGGCTCGCAAATTTGCCGGCAGTATCCCTGCTCAGTTCGGAAATATTCTGAACCAGAAGCTCTTCAAGCCTGGTGAGCCTTCTTTCGTATTCCTGCCGCTGTGCGCCAAAGAGGATCTCCCTTATCTGGTCAACACGCTCGCCTCCCTCAACCACCTCATTACCCGCTGCAGTAGATTTGTTTGTGGCCGGCATATCAGCGGATCCCGTCGGAACGCTGGTTTTTCTCGCGCTCCTGTCGTCTGCCCTCTTGTGTACTGTCATATTAGCACTCCTATCTATTAATTTAGATATTAGCCCTAATTTAAACCAACTGCCCCTGCTAGCAACGTATCATAAACTGTCAATAAAATCAATCCCATGTCATTGACGTTGGTATCCTGGAGGAAATTACGGAAGAAGGGCCGGGCGGGCTCTTGTTACAGGCATACAGAATCGTGGCAGTGGTATTCGCGGTATTCAAGTTCATCGGGTATGCCGGGCTCTGTCCGTCAAGGCACTCCCTTTTTACACGAATGCAATACTAATCGATATTGCACTGCGCACTGAACTGGCGATGCACCTGGTCGTGGAGAGAAGACAGTTAGCCTTCCTTCCTGTTTGAATCGATTGGTAAATGTTGCCCGGTATGTATTATGCTTAGGGGGTCATGGGTTGGACAGCGGAAGTAGCGACATGGACTGTGGTTGGTCTGGTGCTGGGGTGCCTGCCTTTTTCTTACTGGGTGGGCCGATCGTTCCTGCGCGAAGATATCAGGCGTTATGGAGACGGCAACCCCGGCGCCACCAATGTCTTCAATGCAGGCGGGCCCGTGTTATACGTCTTGGCAATTTTGCTGGACGCCTTCAAGGCGTCTCTGCCGATATGGCTTTCACAGCAAGTTTCACATGTGACAGGGTTGGCAATGGTGCCTGTGGCGCTGGCGCCGCTGATAGGTAATGTTTTTACGCCGTTCCTGCGATTCAACGGGGGAACCGGTGTGGCGGTGGTTTACGGTACATGGCTGGCGCTGACCGGGTGGCAGGGGCCCGTGGTCGTGGCTGCTTCCTTCGGGCTGCTCTTTATTTTCATCAGGGAGACCCCCTGGTGTGTGATCATCGGCATGACCATGGTCACCATATTCTTGTTGATCGCACAGTACCCTTTCTACATGGCGGGTGTGTCCGCCGGTCAGACGGCCATCATGGGCTACAGGCGCAGGCAGCACTTCACACACTGGCCAAATATGCAGAAATGGGTCGGCGTGCTCTCAGGCAAGAGCAAAACAGATACTACTCTGCAGTCCTGACACACGAGCCGGCGCCTGTGTTATATCAGGCGCGTCCATCGGCCGCTTCAGCGTAGATTTATCTCGCCATTATCCCATAAGCTGCGTGTATCCTTGAGCACGCTTACCACAGGATCAAGCAACTGTTCCCTCACCAGTGTACGGGATTCTTCATGTGTAGCGATATATTCCGCCAGAGGAGGGCTGAGGTGATAATAAGTATCGACGGACCACCTTCCCGGCCCGCTCTTGACAAGCACACTATCGCGGAAGGCGCGCAGCGTATCAAGCTCGGACGCGGTCTGGCTGCCGTAGGCGGCGGTGGCGATGAAGCAGCTGAATGGCCCTATCTTCCACTTTTGCTTCGAATCGTCGGCGTCCGCTCCTTTTATCTTGCGCGATACAGTATCCCTTCCGCCCTTCCCATCATTGACCTCGAGCTGCATGACATGCCCGCCTGCGGGGATCTTCCATTTCCACACCGCCTGGCCAGTCTGCTGGGCAAGGAGCTGGCCGTCGAGATACCAGGAGTAGCTCAGCTTGTCGCCGTCGGCATCGGTTGACTGGCTGATCACCTGCACATTCTGTCCTACCTGAGGCTGGGGCGGATCGAATGTAAAGGCGGCATCGGGAGGATTATTGGCGCCGGGGACCGGCGTTGGTGTTGGGGTTGGCGGGATAGGTGTGGGTGGTATGGGTGCAGGCGGCACGGGTGCAGGAGAAGGAGAAGGGCCCGGCCCCAAGGTCACGTTGACCTGGGTCTGGAAGGGGGTCTGCCCTCCTTTGCCGTCATTCACTATCAGGGTTACGATATGAGTCCCGGCTGTGGGATTGAACCAGTTGCAGTTGGGCTGGTTGGCGCACTCACTGAGAAGCGAACCGTCCCTGATCCACGAATATGTCAGTACGTCGCCATCGGGATCGCTGGACTGGCTGATAAAGGAGACTGCTGTACCTGTCGTCGGCAGTTGCGGGCTGGTATAAAAGCTGGCCAGGGGAGGGCGGTTTACGCCCGGCGTGGGATTAGGGGTAGGAAATGGAGGGACAGGAGTAGGCTGGGGGTTAGGTTGGGGCGTGGGAGAAGGTGTAGGCGTGATATCCGACCCCGTCAGCGTGCCATCCCAGGGACCAACCCAGGGGCAGGCGGAATATTTCCAGTCACCCTTAAATGAGTTTCCGTCTTCTGACATAACGAATGAAAAAGCCCCGGCGTCTTTTGGCGCTGCATAGGTAGGCGACTTTGACCACGATCCACTGTAGGTATTGCCGCTAATAGTACCATCCAGTTTGCCGTTATCGGTGCTGTAGGTGCCGGTGGCCGAACTGCCGGACACCGATATCTTCATGGTGCCCCAGTCCGTGTTCCACGTTCCACCCCAGCCGGGATTGACCGGTTGAGGCGTAGGCTGCGCATCCGGCTGCGGCTGAGGTTGACCGACCTTTGTTGCCGGCGCATGCAGTGGGTACCAGATTGAACTTGCCGACATGCTGTGTGTATAGCGGCCTGTGAAGGAGTTGCAGTCCGCGGACATGGTCCACTCGATCCTGCCCGTCTGGTCCTCTTCGACCCAGGTCCCGCTGAGCGTGCTGCCGGACAGGGTGCCGTCGATGTAACCGGTGTAGTTCCAGCCTGAAGGCTTATATGATCCGGTAACCCTGTTGCCCGATTGCGTCAGCTGCAGCGCATTAGACCAGTCGAAGTTCCAGGTGCCGCTCCAACCGCAGGGCGCTGCGGGATCAGCCTCGAAGTTCATTTTTAAAAGTCCCTTGCGCGTGCCGGTCCAGTCGTTTTCATACCAGCTGCCGGACGAACCGTAGCGCCAGCGCCCGGTGATGGTCTGGTGCTCCGGGCCCATCGTCAGCTCAACGTCACCGGCATCGTTGGGTGGGCTGTAGGAAGGGGACTCGGACCACCAGGCTGTAAGCTTATCGCCGGATACGGTACCCGTGATTCTGCCGCTGTCGTGTGAGTAGGTGCCTGTAACCTGGTTACCGTTCTGGGACAGGACCATATCGCCCCACTTGGTGCTCCAGGTGCCTCCCCAGGCTCCTGATGCAGGGGTCGGAGTTGGTGTTGGTGGTATCGGTGTTGGCGGTACCGGGGGAGGCGGAGGGGTTGGTTGGCTCGCCCTGGTCCCCATTATATCGCCGTCCCAGTCGCAGGAGCCGTACCGCCACTGCCCCTTGATCGTTTTACAGCCCGGCTGTATGGTGAAGATAAAATCACCGGCATCGTGGGGCGGCTGGTAGGTGGGCGCCTCCGACCACGTGCCCGTGGCGGTATTGACGGCTATTATTGTCCCGTCGACCCTGCCGCCCTGGTAACTGTAATTGCCCTTAAGCTTGTTGCCGTTCTGTGTAAGGGTCAGATCCCCGAAGTCGGTATCCCATACACCGGTGAAATCGCACGCCCATGATGAAGGAATAATGGGAGTTGGAGTGGGTGGAACATAGGGAGTTGGAGTAACGTCTGGTGTTGGCGTTGGTATAATGGGTTCGGGTGTAGTATCGGGTGCCGGAGGTACGTATGGCTGGGGAGGAGGTGTGGGCGTGATCGGTTGTGGGATAACGGAGCCCGCCCTGGAGCCGGTTACCGTGAACCTGTCGTCCCACTGCCCCCAGTGGTATTCGCCTATCATTAAACCGGAGAAAGAAGTGCCGGAACTGTTCAGCGTAAGCTTGACCTGGCCATTGATATGTGGATGCTGATCCGGATTGTTCCAGGTGTTGGACCAGGTCCCCGCGAGGTCATTTCCGGATGTGGCGCCGGTCAGTTGCCAGCCGTAATAATCGGAGGCGCCGGTCACCTGGCTTCCCGACTGGGTGAACACCATATCGAGGTCGTAGGAATTGATGGTACCGTATTCCATGATGGTCCAACGTGTGTGCCACATGCCGCCCCAGTTAGCCTCGGGCCGGGTGCCATCGGCAGATACAGGCATGGCAGGTAATATGATGCTTGATATCAGGAATATAACCGGTAACAACCGCAAGAAGTAAGCCGATCTCATGATCACCCTCCAATATAACCGGGCCACAGGCCTTTCTTAATATATAGTCCGGTATCAACAGTGGTAAAATGTTGCGTACAGGTAGAATACCAAAAATAATCCAAATATTATAGTGTCGATGCTGTTATGTCTTTCACCTGCTACACAAACTTAAGGATCAGCCCAGGGTACATAATCGTAGTGACGGCGATGCTTATTCTGGTTGCGTCAACAGGTGCGATATCATGCGGGGCTAAAACAGATCATATGAGCAAGATAAGCAGCACGCTGCTTGAGCAGGTGGAGCTGCGTCGTGAGCAAATAGCCTCGCCGGATGATGAAAGGCTCAAACAGATGCAGGACATGGGCCTTTCTATGGGAAATCTTGAAAAACAGCTTGTATTCATCTATGTTAATGACCAACTCACCCTGGAACAGGTGGAAGATTTGAGAGCCCTTGGTGTAAATGTACATGCTGATTCGTGGATACCGGCCGTGGGCAGCCACCCGCTGGGATTCTTTATCGCCGAAATACCGGTGGACAAGCTCGAAGAACTTGCCGCCAGGGATTACATTATCAGGCTTGATACTGCCGAGCGGCAGTCTCTGCCTCAGTGCCCCGTCACCAGCTACTAGCTTTTCCGCATTGAAAATCGGGGCCGATTGGCTTATCATTTGCTGTCTGCAGGGACGTGTTTATTAAGCAGATTTATTATTAACAGGAGGGTTATCTCATGTTCGAGCTCAGCAAGTTCTCTTTAAAAGGCAGGACGGCCATAGTCACGGGCGGCGGCCGGGGTATCGGCAAGGCGATAGCCGTCGGATTTGCAAAAGCCGGGGCCAAAGTCGCCATCACCAGCCGCAAGATTGCCGACCTCGAGTCCACTGCTGCTGAGATCAAGTCGTTCGGTGGGGAGGCCTATCCCATCCAGGCCCACCTGGGCAAGATGGAGGAGATTCAAAAAATGGTGGCCGCCGCCGCGGAGAAGCTGGGCGGCCGTATCGACATACTGGTGAACAACGCCGGCGCCAGCCCCGCTATGGCCAGCGTGCTTGAATCGGATGAACGTTTGTGGGAAACGGTCATGAACGTAAATATGAAAGGTATGTATTTCACCAGCCAGGCCGTCGCCAATATCATGAAGAAGCAGGGTAGCGGCAAGATCATCAATGTGGCATCCATAGACGGTTTCAAGCCTGAGCCTGTGGTCAGCATCTATTCGATCTCCAAAGCCGGCGCGCGCATGATTACCAAGGCTTTTGCTGTCGAGTTAATCCCTTACAATATCCAGGTCAATACCATCGCCCCCGGCCCCATCGAAACCAAGATGATGAATTCACATTGGGCGCACCTCCCGCCGGAGGAAGCTAAGAAGACGCATGAAATGGTTTCCAAGATGCTTCCCACCGGCCGCATAGGTGACCCCGATGAGATAGCCGGAGCCGCCATCTACCTGGCCTCGGACGCTTCAAGCTATACTACAGGTTCTGAGATCGTCATCGATGGCGGCCTGCTCATCAGCAGTATGCAGCCTGCGCTGGACTGATATCGGGGAGATTAAAAGGCCTCGGCGCCTTAAATTAATGGGTAGAGGGGATGATGCAGGATATCAAATAGCAGAAGTGAGGCCCATGGAATGATCAGCGAGATTAAAACATATCCTTTACTATTGGGGGTGAGGGGTGAGAAGCGCAGGGATATTGACGCTGTGGCAGATGCTGTGCTACGGGTAGGCACGGTGCTCAAGGGATTTGGGGATATTTCAGATATTGAAATAAATCCGCTGGTCGCCTATGAACACGGCGAAGGGGTCAGGGCTGTGGATGTGAGGATATTGCTTTCCGGTAAGGAGGTAAATGTATGAATAGCTTGATAGTAGGATCGATGGATGCCAACGCCGGCAAGACCAGCCTGATAATCGGACTGGCCAAAGCAACAGGGAAATCATTCGCATATATAAAGCCCCTGGGCGACCGCCTGGTCTATCGAAAAAAAAGGGTATGGGACTATGACGCGGCGCTGCTGACAAATATATTCGGAATGACGCAGAGCCCCGAGGACATTACGGTTGGCTTCGAACATCTGAAGATGAGGTTCAAATATGACGAAGAGGGGGCAAAGAACCGCGTGCTGGAAATGGCAAGGGACGTTGGCGCAGGCAAGGACATGCTTTTGGTTGAGGGAGGCAAAGACATTGAGTACGGGATCTCTTTCTACTTGAATGTATTATCCGTGGCAGGATATCTTGGGGGGAAGCTGGTGATAGTCGTGGGCGGCGATGAAAACTATATAGTGGACAACGTTATTTTTATTAAGAAGTTCCTGAACTTCAACGGCATCGATTTCAGGGGTGTGATCATCAATAAGGTACGCAATGTCGAAGATTTCAAGACCGTGTACGTTCCCATGATGGAGAAAGTAGGTGTTAATATACTGGGGATAATACCCTACCAGGCGGAACTGACCTTATTTTCCATGGAGTACCTGTCGCAATACCTGCTAGCCAGGGTGGTGGCCGGTGAACATGGGCTGAACCGGCGGATCAACAATATTTTCGTGGGCGCTGCTTCGGTGGATTCAGCTTATTCCGATGTCAGCTTTCACAGGGAGAACAAACTGGTGGTAACCAGCGGGGACCGCTCTGATATACTGCTGGCATCGTTCGAAGATAAATGTACGGCGGCTGTAATTATCACCAACAATATCCTGCCGCCCCAGAGTATCCTGGCCAAAGCTGATGAGAAGGGCATCCCGGTGTTGCTGGTTCCTATCGGAGTATATGATACGGCCAGGCAGATTGAATCCCTGACTCCCTTGATTACCGCGAAAAATGCAGCGGAGATTGAGCTGATGACGAAGCTGGTCAGGGAGAACGTAAATATAGGCGAGCTTTTGAAGGATTGAAAAGGTAATCATATTTGCATAATATATTTGCGTGGGCATTTCAGGGCTGTTATAATCATTTGATACTTGCGGTACGCCGTATTAACCTGAATATTTCATCGACCTCCCGCAATCAAATGCGTGAGGTTTTTATTTGGACGGAACGGAGTGACACATATGGCTAAAGAAGATAAAGCCCGGAAACTGGAGACCATGCGGCATTCGGCCAGCCACGTTATGGCTGAGGCGGTTCAGTCTTTGTTCCCTGAAGCCAAATTCGGCATAGGCCCGGCCATCGAGGATGGGTTTTACTATGATTTCGACCTTCCCAGGGCGCTCGGTATGGAAGACCTACCGGCTATAGAGGCCGGGATGAGGGAGATAATCGCCGCCAACCTGCCGTTTACGTCTGAAGAGATCAGCATGAAGGAGGCTAAAAAACTTTTCGCTGACCAACCTTATAAAATCGAGCTGCTAAATGACCTTGGCCAGGAAAGGGTAACCGTATACAAGCAGGGCAATTTCACTGATCTTTGCCGCGGGCCCCATGTCAAGACTTCCGGCGAGATCAAAGCATTCAAGCTTGTCAGCGTGGCAGGCGCCTACTGGCGGGGTGACGAGAAGCGGCCCATGCTGCAAAGAATATATGGCGTCGCTTTCACCAGCAGCGTCGACATGGAAGAATATCTCAAGCGAATGGCCGAAGCAGCCAAGCGCGACCACAGGAAGCTGGGCAAGGAGCTCGACCTTTTCAGCCTGCACGAGGAAGCAGGCCCGGGACTGGCCTACTGGCATCCCAAGGGGGCAGCTGTCCGGGAGATCATCGAGGACTTTTGGAAGGCCGAGCACCGGCGCCGCGGCTATGACATTGTCTATACACCGCATATAGCCAAGGTACATCTTTGGGAGGTCAGCGGCCACTGGAATTTCTACCGCGACAATATGTACTCACCCATGGAGATCGATGAGATACAGTATGTCGTTAAACCGATGAACTGCCCGTTCCACATACTAATGTATAAGACGCAGCTTCGCAGCTATCGCAACCTGCCCATGCGCTATGCCGAGCTTGGCACCGTTTACCGTTACGAGAGATCGGGGGTGCTGCATGGGCTGGCCAGGGTCAGGGGTTTTACGCAGGATGACGCGCATATCTTTTGCAGGCCTGACCAGATCGTATCTGAGGTAAAGGATGTGGTGGAGTTGGCGCAGTTCATGATGAAATCGTTCGGGTTTGATGAGTATGAAATAATGCTGTCCACCCGGCCGGAAAAATATACGGGCACGCTGGAGAGCTGGGATATGGCAACCGATGCCCTGCGCAATGTACTGGAAGAACTCAAGATCGATTATCACGTGGATCCGGGAGAGGGTGTATTTTACGGTCCTAAGATAGACGTTAAACTCAAGGACGCCATCGGCAGGCTATGGCAGGGTCCGACCATACAGGTCGATCTCCAGATGCCCGAGCGCTTCGATGTCAACTATGTGGGAGAGGATGGGCGCGAGCACCGGACCGTGATGATTCATCGTACAGTGCTGGGCAGCATGGAACGCTTTTTCGCCTGCCTGATCGAGCACTATGCGGGCGCTTTCCCTGTGTGGCTGTCGCCGGTGCAGGCTGTGCTGATACCGATCGCAGACAGGCATGTTGAATACGCCTCGAAACTCTACGCAGAGATGCGGTCACAGGATATCCGTGTCCAACTGGATGACAGGTCGGAACGTATGAACATGAAAATCCGTGAAGCACAGTTGAACAAGATACCGTATATGCTGGTGATGGGAGACAAGGAGGTAGAGAGCGGGACCGTATCCGTGCGGCTGCGCAACGGGGAAGACCTTGGCTCTCAGCATTACTCTGCCTTTATGAAAAGGCTGGAGTCGGTAATCAAATCCAGGGAGCTTCATGAACTTTGATTTTCAGCTATGAAATGTGATATATTCTAACGCGTACACTTTTAATTTGAAGGGAGGGATAGAACAAAATATTTAAAGAACTGAATATTAATCACCGCATCCGCGCCAAGGAAATAAGGCTCATTGGTGATGAAGGGGAGCAGATAGGTGTTTTACCGACGGACAAGGCCCAGCAGATGGCCAATGAAAAAGGATTGGACCTTGTAGAGGTGGCGCCGACGGCAGCCCCGCCTGTATGCAGAATACTGGATTACGGCAAGTACAGGTACGAGCAGACCAAGAAGGAGAAGAAGGTACGCAGCGGTCAGAGGTCCGGCCTCCTCAAGGAAATAAGGGTGAGGCCGCAGGTTAAGGACCATGACCTTGATATAAAGATAAACCTGGCAAAGAAATTTATTATTGACGGGGACAAAGTTAAGGTACTGGTTGTCTTCAGGGGACGCCAGATGGTACATCCGGAGCTGGGCATCAGGCTGCTTCAGAAGGTGGCAAATGACCTTAAGGGAGTCGGCCAGTTGGATGGACAACCGGTGCACGAAGGCAGGATCATGAGCCTTATCCTTTCACCCGTATCGGCCAAACAGGTACAGGCCAAAGAGGTAAAGGAAGCCGGCGCAGTTAAAGAAGTTAAAGAAGTTAAAGAAATAAAGGTCAAGGAAACAGTGTAGATGCCTAAACTAAAGACACATAAGGGAGCAAAAAAGCGCTTTCATTTCACCGGGAGCGGCAAGATACTGCGTATGAAGCAGGGTAAAAGCCACTTCAGGCGCAGGAAATTGGCCAAGGTAAAGGGGCTTTACGATGAAACCATACCCCTGCACAAAGCCGACGTAAAAAGGATTAAAAAAGTATTACCTTACCAGTAGGTATTCAGGAGGACTCAGTTGCCAAGAGTTAAAGGCGGCATTGTAAGCCACAAGCGCCATAAAAAGGTTCTCGGATTAACTAAAGGCCACAGGGGAAAGAGGCATTCCCTTTACAGGCATGCTCACGAATCGATGCTGCATGCCCTTGATTACGCTTACGGACACCGCCGGGAGCGCAAGGGGGATATGCGCAAGCTGTGGATTGCCAGGATCAATGCTGCGGCCAGGGACGGCGGACTTACTTACAGCCAGTTTATGAACGGTCTGACAAAGGCGGATGTAAATATCAATCGCAAGTTGCTTGCTGACATAGCGGTCCATGACCCGTCTAAATTCTCGGAGTTGGTCAAGGTGGCAGCCGAAAAACTAAAGAACTAATCTCCCGGTTGATCTTTAAATGACGGACCAGGTTGAAGAAGTTGTTTCGCAGGCTACTGATGAACTGCAAAAAATAGCCAGTCTTGAAGAGCTGGAATCATGGCGTGTCCGTTACCTTGGGCGGAAGAGCAAATTAATCAATATTTTGCGCTCCCTGGGAGAGGCGCCCATCGATGAAAGGCGTGAACTGGGGGCCAGGGCCAACCAGGCCAAATCCACTCTCGAAAGCCTTTGCCAGGCGCATAAAGAAAAGATAAAAATCTCAAAGCACGAATCGCTCGAGCGGGAGAGAATAGATGTAAGCCTGCCCGGGCAGCCCTACCAGCTCGGCCGCCTTCACCTTACTACCAGTACCATCCGGGAGATATGCGACATCTTCGCAAGCATGGGATTCAAGGTGGTGGAAGGGCCCGAAGCGGAATGGGAGCACTATAATTTCGAAGCTCTCAATATGCCTGCCGAACATCCCGCCCGGGACGGTTTTGCCACATTATGGGTCGATTACGAGGCGCCGGGTGGTGGCAGGCCGATGCTGATGCGCACGCATACCTCGCCGGTCCAGATAAGAACTATGGAAAAGGAGAAGCCTCCCATCCGCGTGGTTGCTCCCGGCAGGGTGTACCGTTACGAGGCAACGGATGCCACACATGAATGGATGTTCTCGCAGGTGGAGGGATTGGCTGTGGACACGAAAATCACCATGGCTGACCTTAAAGGCACGCTTTTTGAATTCGCACGCCGTCTTTTCGGACAGGACCGTAAATGCCGCTTCCGCTGCGATTATTTCCCCTTCGTGGAGCCGGGCGTTGAGATCGCAATCGACTGCTTCATGTGCGGTGGAAAAGGATGCCGCCTGTGCGGCAACAGCGGGTGGATCGAGATACTGGGCGCCGGCATGGTGCATCCTGAGGTGCTGCGCGGCTGCGGCATCGATCCGGACGTATACTCAGGGTTTGCCTTTGGCATGGGAGTGGAAAGGATACCCATACTGCGATACGGCATTGACGATATCAGGCTTTTCTATGGCAACGACCTGAGATTTTTAAAACAGTTTTGAACTGAAGGCGCTTGATGAAAGTTCCGCTGAAGTGGCTTAAAGATTACGTCGACATCGATATCCCTGTCGCTGAGCTGGCCGGGAAGCTGACGCTGGCCGGTCTCGAAGTTTCCGGCTTAACGGTCATTGGGGGAAGCTGGGATAGGGTCATAGTAGGCCGTATACTGGCCGTTGATCCTCATCCCAATGCCGATCGGCTGAGACTGGCCAGGGTCGATCTGGGCAACAGGCAGATAACTGTTGTTTGCGGTGCGCCAAACCTGGTCGTCGACGATAAAATCGCCTTCGCACCGGTCGGGGCCAGTCTGATAGACGGGCATACCGGCAAGGTTGAGGAGTTGAAGCCGGCCAAAATCCGCGGCGTGGTATCAGAAGGCATGATATGCGCGGAGAAGGAGCTCGGCATATCTGATAATTACGAGGGTATACTGGTGTTGCCGCAGGAATATGAGATCGGCAAGCCGCTGGCGGATTACCTGGGAGATGTAATTCTGGATATCGATGTTACCCCGAACAGGGCGGACTGTCTCTCTATAATGGGCATAGCCCGCGAGGTGGCGTCTATAACCGGCAACCCGTTCCGTATGCCCGATCTTGCCTACAAGGAAGGAAGCAAGGAAGTCGGGTCTTACGCCTCGGTGGAGATCAAAGACCCGGACCTTTGTCCCAGGTACTGCGCCAGCATCGTCGATGGCATCACTATCGGACCATCGCCGGCGTGGATGCAGGACAGGCTGTCCGCATGCGGGGCAAGGCCTATAAACAATATCGTGGATGTTACAAACTACGTGATGCTGGAGTTCGGCCAGCCGCTGCATGCTTTTGACCACCGGGAGATCAGGGGACACAAGATAATAGTCAGGCGGGCATCCGATGGCGAGACAATGTATACCCTTGACGAGGTGGAGCGTAAGTTGAGCAGTGATATATTGCTGATAGCGGATGCGGAGAGGGCGGTGGCTGTGGCAGGCATCATGGGCGGGCTGAGTTCGGAGGTCCGGGATTCAACCACGACCATATTAATAGAATCTGCTAATTTCAGCCAGGCTGCAATCCATCATGGAAGCCAGGAGCTCAAACTGGGCAGCGAGGCCTCGGCCAGATTTGAAAAGGGGCTTAACCCGGAGCTCGCCATGAGGGCTGTCAAGAGGGCGACACAGCTGATGGCGCAGCTTGGTGGAGGGAAAGCAGCCAGGGATATCATCGATGTTTACCCGGGCAGGAAAGAGAGGAAGCCGATACCTGTCTCTGAAAACGATGTTAAACGCACGCTGGGCATGGCTGTAAGTGAGGATAGCATCAGAAAGTGTCTTGAATCGCTGGGACTTCACTGCAGTAAGGGTGGTAAAGGTTCGATCCTGGTGGATCCGCCCTGGTGGAGGAATGATATCAACATCGCTGCCGACCTCGTTGAAGAGGTAGCGCGGGCTACGGGATACGAGAATATACCCGAGTCCATGCTCAGTTCATCACTGCCAACGGGAGAAAGTGCGCCTGTGGTAGCTTTCAGGCGCAAACTTCAGGATATCCTGGCTGGATGTGGATTCCAGGAGATCATCACCTACCCGCTGACCAGCCTGGAAGTACTGGGAAAGCTTTCACCTGCGCCTGAAATACCAGGCGTCGAACCGCTGAGAATCGCCAACGCCATGAGCAGGGAGCTTGAATACCTGCGAACCAGCCTCCGCACGGGCGCTCTCTCAGTACTGGCGCGCAATCAGCGCAACAGGGAAAACAATATACGGCTGTTTGAGATATCCAGAATCTTTTTACCGCGGCCCAAAGATCTGCCTCTGGAAAATGAAATATTGTGCGGATTAGTCGATACAGTGGCGCCGGAGATGTTCTGGCAATCCAAACCTGTGCCGGTTGATTTATATTTTGTTAAAGGTATTGTGGATACACTGCTGGACAGGTTGGGCATTAAAGCCTTATATCTGCCGGGCAATGATATCACATTGAGCCCGGCCAAGAATGCCGACATCATGGTTGATTCGGTTAAAATCGGCGTGATCGGCGAAGTCCATCCTGCCGTGCTGACGCGTTTCGATATCGCTGAACCTGCATTTCTTTTTGAACTGGATGTGGATAAGCTGCTGACGTTATCGTCGAAGCCGCTCGTATACAAAGCGGCCTCTAAATATCCGGGCATCATGCGGGACATTGCAATCCTTTTGGATGCAGGTATCGATTATCAGAAAATAGTGGATATTGTGAAAGGCTTTGGCCTGGTCTCTGACATGCAGCTATTTGACCTGTATATGGGAGAACAAGTACCTGAAGGCAAAAAGTCAATCGCATTCAGGCTTACCTACCAGGCAGCGGACCGCACCCTGAAAGATGAGGAAGTCGATAAAGTTCAAAAGCGTATCCTGGCCCAGCTCTCTAAAGAGCTGGGCGCCACACTCCGTTCCTGATTAAAAGGGAAGAGTTAACGAGGAACCTCCGGTTCCTCTTAAGAAAAAATAACCCTCTCCCCTGGGAGAGGGTAGGGTGAGGGTATAGACAACCACTTATATCATTGCGAGGAGCGCAGCGACGAAGCAATCTATGTGAAAATAATAAAATGCAAAACCACTTCCTTCACAGATTTCTTTACCCATCGAGCGTCGCTGTCATCGGCGCCTCCAATAATAAATTCGCGGTTAACTACCACCTGGTAGAAAATCTCGTAAACCTTGGCTACAAAGGAAAAATCCACCCCGTGAATCCCAACCAGGAGGAAGTCTTCGGAATCAAGACCTTCAAGAATTTCAATGATATTGGTGAATATGTCGATCTCGTTGTCATCTCCGTCGCCGCGCGCAATGTCCTCGAAATCGTTAAAAATCTTCCCGGAGATAAAATAGGCGGCGTCGTTCTCGTCACCGGGGGTTTCTCGGAGATCGGTGAAGAGGGGAAGAAAATCCAGGACGAGATAGCCAGGATACTGAAAGAAAAGGGAATAAGGGCCATTGGTCCCAACGCTCTCAGCCCCATAAACAGCTCCAATAAATTTGCCGTCAGCTTCTTCACCATGGCAGGGCTTCCCTCCGGCAAAGTCTCGTTCATCTTCCAGTCCGGAATGTATGAACCACGCTTCAACTGGATAATGATGGATTTCCATCTCGGAGTCGCCAAGTTGATCGATCTCGGCAACAAGATGGACATTAATGAGGTCGATGCCCTGGAGTACCTGTCTCAGGACCCCGAGACCAGGGTCATCTGCATTCATTTTGAATCCATCAAGGGCGGCGGACGCAGGTTCTTCGACCTTCTTAAGCAAACAACGCCCAGGAAGCCCGTAATAGTTCTAAAAGGCGGAAGGACCGAAGCCGGCGCGAAGGCGGCCATGTCGCATACGGGATCGCTGGTGCATGGTAACGACCTGGTTTTCGAAGCGGCTTTAAGACAGGCAGGGGCTATCAAGGCCGATACGCTGGACGATTTTCTCTATCTGGCCAAGGCTTTTTCCTATCTCCCGGTCCCCGGAGGTAACCGTGTCGCACTCGCCACTTTCCCCGGTGGTGAGGCCGTATTGGCCACTGATACTATCTATCAAAACGGTTTGGTCTTGGCTAAGCCGGGGCAATCGAGCTATGAAAGGTTGCATAAGACCTTCCCTGCCTGGGAGATAGAGCTGAATCCTTACGACTTCGGCATCATCTATACCTTCAGCTCTTTCAACAACAACCACGGCGACTTCATCGAGGCCATGGCCGATGATGAGAATGTAGACTGTATCGCGGTTCAGCTTCCTCCGCCGGTCTTCCCCATCGACCCCGAGATGTTCTGCCCGCCCTTCCTGGCAGCCCCGCAGAAAGGCAAGCCGCTGGTTGTCTGGCCCCCTCATATGCTCCGCTTCGATACACCTATCATAGAATGGCTCGAAGCTCACTCGATACCAGTTTTTCCCTCGGGGGCGATAGCTGTAAAATGCCTGGCGGCGCTTAACCGATATCGCCTGATTTCACAAGGTTCCTGACTGCGTCAACCAGTCCTTCCAACGGTATGATAGCAGCCTGTTTTTCCCTACGCCATTTAACTTCGATGCTGTTGGTTTGCAGCGTACGCGCGCTGATCACAATTCGCAGCGGTATGCCGATCAGGTCGGCGTCGTTGAACTTCACCCCCGGCGATTCCGGCCGGTCATCCAGCAGCACCTCTATTCCAGCGGATATCAATTCGGCGTACAGTTTTTCAGAGGCCTGCATGACCGCAGCGTCCTCGATTTTCAGCGGGCACAGGCAGACCTGGAAGGGGGCTATCGGCAGCGGCCAGATTATCCCCTTGTCGTCATGGTTTTGCTCAACCGCAGCCGCCAGCAGCCGTCCCACACCGATGCCGTAACATCCCATTATTGTGGGCTTGCTGGCGCCGTCTTTATCCAGGTAATATGCGCCCAATCGCTCGCTTAAAAAAGTTCCCAGTTTGAAGACATGGCCTACCTCTATGCCCTGTTGAGAGTGAAGTTTGCCGTCACACTTCGGGCACCGGTCTCCTTCCCGGGCTATTGCTATGTCGGCTATGGTATCGACCTTGAAATCGCGGGGATAATTAACGTTTTTCAGATGTGCATCCGGCTTATTGGCGCCCGCCACGAAATTTCCGCCCAGCTTGATCGAGTCATCGGCTACCACGCGATGACCTTTTAAGTCGATAGCTGAGGCGTAGCCTGCTACCAGCCCGGCCTCCCGTGTCTCAGCTTCGGTAGCCATGTGCAAGTCGTTGCATTTTAAAAGGTTCTTCAGTTTAACCTCGTTTACATCCAGGTCACCCCGGATGACGATAAAAACAATTGCTGCGTCGGCGACGTAAAATACCGATTTCAGCGTCTGTTCTGCACTGACCCCCAGGAATTTGGCCACCTCCTCGATAGTCGTGAGTCCCGGCGTGGAGACCTCCTCTACAGCCAGGGGTTTTGCCGCAGGCGCAGATATCTTAACACTGGTGGCCTTCTCGGCGTTGGCGGCGTAGCCGCACTGTGTGCAATAGATGACCTGGTCTTCCCCGCTGGGGGCTATCAGCATGAATTCATGGGAGGCCTTGCCCCCGATAGCGCCGCTGTCAGCCTCCACCATTACAGCAGGAAGGCCGCACCTGGCAAATATATTTTTATAGGCCTGTACCATCTTCCTATAGCTCTCATCCAGGGCGTCTTCATCAATATCGAAGCTGTAGAGGTCTTTCATGATGAATTCGCGCACACGCAGGAGGCCTCCCCTGGGGCGCGGCTCGTCCCTGAATTTGTTCTGGATCTGATATAAAAGTTGCGGAAGGTCGCGGTAGCTCTGTACTGAGCGCCTAACCAGGTCTGTGATCACCTCCTCGTGAGTCGGGCCAAGTGCCAGCGTGTGTTCTTTGCGGTCAGTTACCTTGAAGAGGGTCTTATCAAAAGAGGGCAGCCGGCCTGATTTCTCCCATAGCTCAATTGGCTGAAGTGACGGCATCATCAGCTCCTGCCCGCCCGCGCTGTCCATCTCGCCCCGGATGATATCTTCGATCTTCTTCAACACCCTCCAGCCGAGGGGCAGATAAGAATACACTCCTGTGGCAACCTGCTGTATCATACCGGCCCGTACCAGCAGCCGGTGGCTGGCACAATCGGCGTCCGACGGGGCCTCCTTTAATGTCTTGCCCAATAATCTGGAAAAACGCATATTCTTATCCCCTCAAGTTAAACTAGTAGCCCATTTTAGAATATTTCATCCTGAATAAAAAGGCGCAGGTGATCCGGCATGGCTCCAGGCTATAAAATATTAGAGGCCGTCGATCTCCTCTATCAGGACTCGCAGATATTCGCTCTCTTTGACGCTCCGGATAATCCGGCCTTTTTTAAAGATGGCGCCCTTACCTTTTCCGCAGGCAATACCGACGTCTGCTGCCTTTGCCTCCCCCGGCCCGTTGACCACGCAGCCCATTACAGCAATCTTGACCGGCTTGTTCACTGATTGAAGGTAATTGCCGATCTTTGTGGCCAGGCCGACGATATCAGACTCGCTTCTCCCGCAGGAAGGGCAGCTTATGAGCACCGGTCCCCGCTGGCGCAGATTGAGTGATTTAAGGATTTCGTAAGCGGTGAATACCTCTTCGCGGGGATGTGCGCTGAGCGATACCCTGATGGTGTCGCCGATGCCATCATACAGGAGTATACCGATCCCGGCTGCGCTCCTGATTATGCCGGTGCAAGGAAGGCCGGCCTCAGTGATGCCCAGGTGCAGAGGGTACACGGTCTTCCTGGCGATACTGCGGTAAGCCTCGATGGCTGTGGGCACGTCGAAGGCTTTGAGCGCTATCTTGATCAGGTCGAATCCCATGCTCTCAAGCAGATTCACCTGTTCCATGGCCATATCAACCATGTAAGCTGCGATTGACCTGCCGGGCTTTTTGCCCGGTGGAAGGCTGCCGCAATTTACGCCTATGCGTATGGGCACCTCTCTTGCTTTGGCTGCGGCCACTACCTTTTTAATCTGCTGTTTGTCTCGTATATTGCCGGGGTTGAGGCGCAGCCCGTCAGCGCCGCTGGCCATGGCTGCCAGAGCCAGGCGGTAATCGAAATGGATATCGGCAATCAGTGGTATGGAGATGCCTTTGCATATCTCCTTGATGGCTGCCGCGGCCTCGTGGTCAGGTACCGCCACGCGGATTATTTCACAGCCGCACTCTTCCAGCTCTCTGATCTGGTTTACAGTGGAAAGTACATCCCGCGTATCTGTTTTGGACATGGACTGAACCGATACGGGGGCGCCGCCGCCTACGATCACGTTCCCAACCCTTATTGACCTGGATACCCGAAGTTTCTTCAAGGCAGCAGGCTTTCTCCACGTATGATGCGGGCTATGTCAAAATAGCTGATGACCAGGATAAGCAATATCATTGCCAGGAAGCCTATCATGTGAACCAGCCCCTCTTTTTGAGGCGAGATCCTCCTGCCTCTCCTGGCCCATTCAAGCAGTACGAAAACAAGCCTTCCACCGTCCAGCCCGGGTATGGGGAGCAGGTTAAATATACCCAGGTTAATACTGATGAGGGCGGCAAACTCCAGCAGCGGACTGACCCCCGCCTTTATAACCTCTCCGGTCAGCTGTGCAATGGCTATGGGTCCCGCCAGCTGCGGTCCGGTGCTCCTGACAAACCAGCTCATAACCTCATTTTTAAAGAGCACCAGGATCTCCCAGCTATGTATAACGCTACCGGGCAGCGCCTGCCAGAAAGGCATGGATTCGACAACAGTCGTGGTGTCGGACGAGGTAAGCACGACCCCGGTGGCGCCCTGGCCCTGTGGGGGGGCCCAGCGCGGAGTTACAGATACGACTTGCTGGCTGGCATCGGGCTTCTGGATGACCATGGCCGTATTATTGCCCAGATTCAACTGTATTTGATAACTCAGGTCGGCCCGGTTTTTTATAGTATGCCCGTTAACCTCTACTATCCTGTCGCCTGCCTGGATGCCCGCCGTTTGAGCGGGCGAACCCGCGGCCACCTCCTTGATCAATACGTTCTCAACCGTAACGTCATGTGGGATCATAAAGCTGATGGTAAACAGTATAATGGGCAACAGTATATTCAATAGGGATCCGGCGCTGAGGACGAATATCCTGGCGCCGATGCTCTTGCTGGCCAGGCTACCCGGCGTTGTAGGGTCTTCTTCCCCCAAGAGGCGTGTGAAGCCGCCGAAAGGGATGGCGTTAATAGAGTAAATAGTCTCGCCGTATTTAAAACCCCAGATTTTGGGCGGCAGGCCCAGGCCGAATTCCTCAACCTTGACCTTTGACATCTTGGCGGCGGCAAAGTGACCGATCTCGTGAGTGAGGATAAGCACTATCAGCAGTGCTAAGAATACAACTATGGTTAATAACATTAAATATCCTTCCTTGCTGCTTTGAGGGCTGTTTCACATGCCCATTTGTCTGACCGGAGAATATCCTCAAGCCCGGGATTCGAAACCGGCCTGTGCATATCCAGGGTCTTCTCTATTATTGTAGCAATTTCTGTGAATGAGATACTATTGTTAAGAAACAGGTTAACGGCTGTCTCATCCGCTGCGCACAATACCGTTGGGTAGGTGCCTCCGAGCTTACCTGCGTTTACGGCGAGCTTGAGGCAGGGGTACTCTGCAAAATCAACCGGCTCAAATGTGAGGTTATGTGCTTTCTTGAAATCCAGTGGCTGTATGCCGGGGTTATGCATGCGTTCGGGGTAAAAGAGCGCGTATTGAATAGGCAGGCGCATATCGGGAGTGCTCAACTGCGCCTTGACAGAGCCGTCCCTGAACTCCACCATCGAGTGGACGACGCTCTGCCGGTGTATGACGACCTCTATCTTATCGAAGGGCAGGTTAAACAGCCAGTGCGCTTCGATCACCTCAAGGCCTTTGTTGAAAAGCGTGGCTGAATCCACGGTCACCTTTTTTCCCATTTTCCAGGTCGGGTGATTTAGAGCCTGCGCCGCCGTTACCCCGTGCAGCTTTTCGACGGGCCAGCCTATGAAAGGCCCGCCTGAGGCTGTCAGAAGAAGCCTGGAGATCTCCGGTGCTTCTCCCTGCAGGCACTGCCAGACTGCACTGTGTTCGCTGTCTACCGGCAGGATGGCGGCCTTATGCCGTGCGGCAAGTTGCTTTAACAGCGCCCCTGCCATGACCAGTATCTCCTTATTGGCGATAGCCACCGTCTTTCCAGCCTGAAGGGCGGCTATGGCCGGCGACAGGCCGGCCTTGCCCGTGGTGGCAACGATAACCATATCTGCTTGAGGATAAGCGGCCATCTCCTCCATGCTAGCCCGCAGCACGCCTGCCGGCAGGTGGACACTCGCTGCACAATATGCAAGCCGTGGGTTGAATTCTCTGACCTGTTTTAAGAAAAGGCCTGTGTTGTTTCCGCAGGCCAGCCCTGTCACCTGTAATTTATTCTGGAAGGCGCGCGCGATATCCAGGGTCTGTTGCCCGATGGATCCGGTTGATCCCAGTACCACAATCCTTTTAAGTTGACTATCCATCGTTGTTAAACAGGGTAATGTTACAGCAAATCGATTGCGCAGGCTATCGGCAGGTAGTGCAAAGATAAAGCAGGCCCCGGCGCCCCCTGCTACGGCAGAAGGTATCACCGGGGCAAGCATTATTAGTGCAGTATCAATGGAGGACTGATGATTATTACGTTTCCCATGGAATTTCCATGATGAGGAAGCCCGTCACGATTAAGGCTATGAAGATTACCAGGAGAATCATGTATATGACGGTTAGAACGATGCCCCAGATCAGCATGGACCG
>Ga0265595_1000740_pt1 | contig 27435 bp, 31 predicted proteins | sample saktaG_15_FD_190148 | JGI IMG/M metagenome (GOLD analysis project Ga0265595, IMG submission 190148) | Saline water microbial communities from Sakinaw Lake, British Columbia, Canada - sak_2013_06_06_50m | ecosystem: Environmental > Aquatic > Non-marine Saline and Alkaline > Saline ...
AACAGGCCCGTGGTCTGATGTTTAGAGAAAAACTGGATTCGGATAAAGGCATGCTTTTTATTTTTAAAGATGAAGGAGAACATTCTTTTTGGATGAAAAACACTTTAATACCTTTGGATATAATCTGGATTAATAAAGATAAAAAAGCGATTTTCATCAGTAAAAATACCCAACCGTGCAAGTTTGATCATTGTCCCGCTGTTAAACCCGATAAAAAAGCACAGTATGTTTTAGAACTGAACGGGGGGATAGTGGATAAAATCGGTTTAGAAGTCGGAGATAAAATCATTTTTAATACGGAATTTTAGAATTATCCAGGTTCCGGAGATTTCGCCAACCAGGCGATTTTTTGATAGGATGAAAATATATGAAACCGAAAACAATAATTACATTGGTAATTATATCAATAATTGCAGCCGGCGGTTTCTGTTTAGGAAATGATTATTTTAAAGAAAAGTTTGGTTCATTAAAAGGAAAAATTCCCGTTCAGTGGGCAGAGGATATTAATAAGGCAGAAAATGAAAATATACAAGTTGATCAAGCAGCCGGAACGGAAACTGATAGGGGAATTATAATTAATGAAAAGATTGAAGGGATATTTAAACAACGGCCGTATCAACCTGGAGATTTTTATTATTATGAAATAAATAAAGACGTTAAGATAGTTTTCATTCGTCGGGAAGCAGCCGGCGGTTCTTTCCCAAATGGAGATGTGATTTTAGAAAAAAATGGTGAAGAATTTATTTTATTGAGCGATGTTGAACTTTTTGGACCCGGTGGCGAAGCCTTTGAAGTATGGAATACAAATAATTCCGATATTTTCCTTTTGCGATTCGTGAGCGGTGATATGGGATGGTGGCAAATTAACGAATATTATCTTGATTTGGCAAAAAATAAGGTTGTTTTTGAAATTAAAGATGATCAAGGATATAACTTAGAAATAAAGAAAGAGACATTAAACCTTAAATTGGGTCTAAATGTGATAGACCAATGCGGAAAATTTCAAGAAAGGACCAATAAGACGGCTCAAATTGTTGATTTATTACTGAATAATCAAACTGCCAATGTTTTAACGAAAACCATAGATATAAGTTGTGTTGATCCGGGTGGTATTGGCTCCATCTATGATCCTGATTTTTATCTTATAAAAAGAAAAATAGAATCTGATTTTTCCAAGTTGGAATTTTCTTTAGTCGGCGTCAGATTTGAAGATGGGGTCGAAAAAGAAATTTGGCGGGAGGAATTCTATATTTCCCTTGCCGACATTGATAATATTAAAATTTACCGCAAATAACATTTAAAATTTATTTAAATGCAGATTTTATTTTATCTTTCAACAATTTTCATCGGCTACGCTGCCGGAAGAATCAGCCATATTTACGGGGGACATCTGAAAACCCCGCATCACTGGATTTACGGATTGATTTTGATAATCGCCGGCTTGGTTTTTTATAAATATGCAATCGGACAGATATTATTTTATTTCGGAATAGGCCATTTTATAAGCGATTTTAAAGATTTTCTGAAATTGAAATTCTTCGGGGTTGACGGAGCCGGTAAAAAGAAATTTTGGGGGATCGATTAGAATAAATAAATCATGAAGCCGGTTAATTTTTTCATCATAACCATTTTAATTACAGTGATCGCGGCAGCAGCCGCTATTTTCTTCGTTTTTAATCATGAGAGCAATGTTATTATTTTGCCTAACCCGGAACCGGCAATACAAGAAAATCCGACTGCTGAGGTTGTTCTTGAACCAGAACCGCCAAAACCTATTTTTTCTCCGCCAGAGATAATAAAAGCCGTTTATGTGACAAGCTGGTCGGCGTCCAAAGAGAGCTATATTGAATATTTGATCAATCTGGCCAGAGATACGGAGATTAACGGAGTAGTCATCGACATTAAGGATTGGTCGGGTTATATATCCTACGATACAGCAGTGCCGGAGGTAGAAAAATACAAGGCCAAAAGCGTAAGAATCAAAAATATCGGTTCCCTTGCTCAAAGACTGCATCAGGAAGGAATTTATTTAATCGCCCGGATAACCGTTTTCCAGGATCCTCTCTTGGCCCGGGCCAGACCGGATTTGGCGGTTCAGAGCAAATCTGAAATGTCTTCTCTATGGCTTGATGATGCGGGCTTGGCCTGGATCGATCCGGCAGCTAAAGAAAGCTGGGATTATAATATTGCTATTGCCAAAGAAGCGGTTGCTCTGGGTTTTGACGAGATAAATTTTGACTACATCAGGTTTCCTTCGGACGGCAATTTGAGAAATATGAGTTTTCCTTTATGGGATGGAAATATCCCGAAGCATTCGGTTATCAAAGAATTTTTCAGACGCCTTCGCCAGGAACTTCCAAACGTTAAGTTGTCGGTTGACCTGTTCGGATTAACTACAGTTAGTTTTGACGATTTGGGGATAGGCCAAATAATTGAAGATGCTTTTGAGTATTTTGATTATGTCTGCCCGATGATTTATCCCTCTCACTACGCCGATGGATTTTTAGGGTATCAAAATCCGGCCGATTATCCTTATGAGGTGGTGAAACATTCGATGGAAAAAGCTTTAAGCAGATTATCCGTCTTTAATCAATTTAAAAAAGGGAACGCTCAATTGCGTCCTTGGCTTCAGGATTTCAATCTGGGAGCGATTTACGACGTTGCAATGGTCAGGTCTGAGATAGCAGCGGTTTACGATGCCGCCCAAGATGATTTCAGCGGTTTTATGCTTTGGAATTCGTCGAACGTTTATACGACAAAAGCGCTTGAGCCTTTTTACTCGGAATAATTTCAGAGATTTATTTTTTCAGTTGATTGAGAAGAGTAAAGACGTCCGCCTGGCGGTTGTCCGAGTAAAGCAGGATAATGGCCATGGGTTTTTCATTTACCCGGAACACCGAGGCGAGCGTTTGTTTGGCTTGCGGCAGGTAGCCGGTTTTGCCGCCGATAAATTCATTGAGAAGATAAAAATTATTTACGTTTTGGAATTTAAAGAGCCAGCCCGAGATGTCGGGAAGCCAGAAGTCGTTGGTCTTGGTAATTTGCCATATTTCGGGATGTTCTTGATGGATATAAGCCACCAGCTTGGCCAGATCGCTGGCAGTAGAACGGTTGGCAGTGCTTAAGCCGTGAGTATCAGAGAAAGAGGTATTTTCCATGCCGAGCTCTTTCGCTTTTTGATTCATCAGATCTAAGAATTTATCTTTTCCCGGAAAATAAGCCAAGGCTTCGGCCGCGTCGTTGGCTGATTGGATAAGGCTCGCCTTGAGCAGGTTTTCCGCGTTTATTTTGAGACCGGAGAAGATGGAGGGACTGTTGCCCAGCGGCTCGAGCATTTTTTCCGTCAGCTGGATCGTTTGGTCTTTTCCAATCTTTTCCGAAGCGACTACCGCGTTCATCAGCTTGGTAACGGAAGCTATGGGATACGCCTGGCCGGCGTTTTTGGTCAGGATAACCGAATTATCTGAAAGATCGACGACGATATATGAAGCGGCGTTCACTTCTTGCTTTAGTTGCAGATTAAAAAGCAGCGATTGGAAGACTTGGATTTCATGTTTCAAAATCTCTATCTGTTGAAGCAGTAAAGATCTTTCCGTCTGCGTCAGGGCCGCGGCGGGCTTGGGGACAACAAGAGAAAACGTCAAAAAAAATATTAGCAGAAAGGGAAAAGATTTCGTCATTATTTATATTTATACCTTTTTTAGCCGGAATCTTCAAGAAAATTTTACAAAATTTATTGAATCAGGCAAATGCCGGTGTTCGTTTCAATAAGAATAAAAAACCCCTCTTCCGCGAAGACTTGATTTTTTAGAAGAAAAAGCGTATTATTAAAGCAGAGATTAAGAGTTTGAATCTACAAGTATGTACAAAAGCATCCAAAGATTTTTGAATACGGAACGGTCTTCGGTGATTGTATCTCAAAAGATTACCAAAGAGCAATTTTTATCGGAGCACAATAAATTATCTCCTTTGAATTTGCAGGCCACAACGCCTTTGCTTTCCCGCTTTAAAACGGAAAAAGCGTTGCTTTTCAAAGACGAAAGTTGGTCCATAGATAAACTTCGAAGGCCCTTTATCTTATGGCTTACTTCTTTGACGTCCGGAGAGAAAAAAAAGATCAATAAGAATTAAAAAATATGAAAAATTCAAGCAATCAGAACAAAAATAAAAACAGGAGAAGACATCGCAAATTGACGAAGAAACACAGAGGAAAAATTTCCCCCAAGCAAAGGCATGGAAAAAAAAAGAAGTAATGGACTTATAGGTCGCCAAAAAGGCGGCTTTTTGTTAGAATAATATAAAGGTCGGTTTTTGATAATTACAGAAGTAAAAATATGAAAAAAACAATAATTCTCGCCTTAGTTCTTGTTTTGAATATTTCAATCGTTTCAATCGTCGATTCCCAAAATGTCGGACAGGAACAGCAAATGCAGGCGGGCCAAGAAAACGGCCAGGGCCAGCAAATACAGATGCAGGCGGAACAGCAAACGCAAAATCAAGGGGAAGAAACGAATTTGATGATTCAACAAATAATTCAGCAAAGGATGCAGTGGGAAATACAGAAATTGGACGAGATAAAGGAAACCGTTCAGCAGAGAAAACAGGAAATAAACAAGGAAATACAGCAAATGGAAAAGAGCGAGCAGAAAGTTTATCAGAATCAAAATGAAGTGAGATTAGCCGTTCATTCTTTGCTGGCTATGGAAGAGGTGCTCGGAGGCATAGGACAGCAGGTTTCTCAAATCGCCAAGGAATTCAATAATTCCGTCCAAGCGACCATTAAGGCGGAGGAGAGGATAGAGAACAGAAATCGGCTGGTGAAATTCTTTACTGGAGGCGATGAAGAAGCGGCCGGTATTCTTGAACAAGAAATGGAAAGAAACGAAATAAGAATCAGGCAACTCATGCAGTTGTCGGAACAGTGTGCTTGCGGCGATGATGTAAAAGTCGTATTTCAAGAGCAGATAACGAAAATGGAACAGGAACAAAACAGATTGGAGCAGATGGCGCAAGGGGAGAAACAGGCCAAGGGAATATTCGGTTGGTTATTCGGCTGGCTGCGGAAATAAAATATGAAAAAAGCCGTTTTGATTATATTCATCATAGCCGTTATTTTATTGGTTTATTATTGGAAGCCGAGAACGGAAACAAAGGAATTATTGACGCCGAGCCAAACGGTTGAGAATTTTTACAGTAAATGGTTGTCTTATTCGGGTGAATTTCCGACGAGAAATCCGATGGCTGATAAAATATACCGATCGAGCGATTACGTGACGGAAAAACTTGTGCAAAGGTTGGATAATAATATTTCAGCCGAGGAAACTGGTAATTACGACCGCGTGCTCTGCAGTCAGAAAATACCGGAAAAGATTGAATTCAGAGAATCTTTTGTCAAAGAGGAAGAAGCGGAAGTAATTGTTACCGAAGATTTTTGGGGACAATTGAGAGAGATAACAGTGTCTTTAAAGATGACGGACGGAGAATGGAAAATGGATAGAATAACCTGTCCCGTGGCTGGTGCTGATTCCGGCAGTCAATTGCCGAATCCGGCTTCCGTAAACTGTACACAACAAGGCGGCAATTTGGATATCAGAACGGAATTTGACGGCAGCCAGCGAGGATTTTGCATTTTCAGCGACGGTTCGGAATGCGAAGAATGGCAATTTTTCAGGGGAGAGTGCCAAAAAGGAAGCATTTTCTGTAAAGATTTATGTGGCGACGGAATTTGCCAGGAAGTTGTTTGTCTGGCAATCGGCTGTTCCTGTTCTGAAACGCCGGAAACTTGCCCCAAAGATTGCCAATAATCCGACTTTGAGTTAATGACAAAAAATCGCCAAACAGGCGATTTTTTGATAGAATAAAGGCAATCATGGAACCCTTAGCTTCAAAAATAAGACCTAAAACTTTAAAAGAATTCATGGGCCAGGAGCATTTGGTGGGCAAAGGCCAGCCTTTGAATATCGCTATAGAACAAAATCATCTGTTTTCTTTTATCCTTTGGGGTCCTCCGGGAACTGGAAAAACCACTTTGGCGAAAATATACGCCAGCAATTTAAAGGCGAACCTTTACGAATTATCGGCGGTTTCAGCCGGCAAAGCGGATATCAAGAAAATAGCGGCCGAAGACAGTCAAGGACGACCCAAGGTTTTGTTTTTAGATGAAATCCACCGCTTTAACAAATCCCAGCAGGATTTTCTGCTGCCGCTGGTGGAAAAAGGAGAAATAACTTTAATAGGAGCTACCACGGAAAATCCGAGTTTTGAAATAATTCCGCCCTTGCTTTCGCGCTGTCGGGTTTTTGTTTTAAACGAGCTCTCCAAAGAAGAGATGTCGGCCATTATTAAACGGACCAAATTCAAGCTGGATAAGAAAGCCAAGGATTGGCTGATTGCCATGGCTAATGGGGATGCCAGGCAAGCCATTACCATGCTGGAGAACGCCTCGCATTTTTACAAGGAAATCACTGTGGAAAGCCTGAAAAAGACCCTCCAGTCGAAATTTTTAAGATACGACAAACAAGGGGAAGAACATTACAACACCATTTCGGCTTTTATCAAAAGCATGCGGGCTTCCCAGCCGAATGCCGCTCTCTATTATTTGGCCAGGATGATAGACAGCGGGGAAGACCCCAAGTTCATCGCCAGAAGAATGGTTATTTTCGCCTCGGAAGACATCGGCCTGGCCCAGCCCACGGCTTTGGTGGTGGCCAATGACGTTTTCCGGGCAGTCGAGATAATCGGCTTGCCGGAATGCGGCATTAATCTGGCGCACGGCACGGTTTATTTGTCTCAATGCAGAAAAAACAGAAGCGCTTATGAAGCTTATATTAAAGCTGCGGCCGATGTCAAAAAATACGGCAATTTGCCGATTCCTTTGTCGTTGCGCAACGCGCCGACCAAACTGATGGAAGATTTGAATTACGGCAAGGGATACGAAAAATACAGTCAAGAGGATTTTTTGCCGGATAAATTGAAAGGCAGGAAATATCTAAAATAATTAAAAGTTTTTATGAATTTTTCTGGATATGCGACCAAAGAAATCGAAGAAGTTTTCAATAATTTGAAAACTTCCCAAAACGGCCTTTCGGAAGAAGAAGCGAAAAAACGCTTGAAAGATTGCGGCCTTAACGAAGTCAAAGTCAAAGAAACCGGCTTATCAGATATTTTTTTCAGGCAGTTCAAATCGCCGTTTTTTTATCTTCTTTTCATCGCCTCGGCCGTCGCTTTTTTAATCGGCGAGAAAATCGACGGGTTTTTGATTCTGTTTTTCGTTTTTATCAATGTTTTCTTGGGATTTTTCCAGGAAGCCAAAGCCCAGAAAGCGGTTTTTCTTTTGAAAAAATATCTTCCTTTGACGGCCAGGGTTTTAAGAGAAGGAAAAGAAAAAATCATCGATAAAACTTTACTGGTTCCCGGAGACATAGTTTTACTCGAACCGGGCAATATCGTCCCGGCCGATTTAAGAATCAGCAAAGTTCAGGACTTTTTAGCCGACGAGTCGATTTTAACCGGCGAGCCGTTTCCCGTCGGTAAAACCGCTGGACTACTGGCAGAAGAAACAAAAGAGATTTTCAAGGCGAAAAACGTCCTTTTTGCCGGCACTTCCATAATCTCCGGGGAAGCCGAAGGAATAGTAATCGCTACGGCCAAAAAGACGGTTCTCGGCGAAATCGCCAAACTGGCCGGGGAAATTCCCAAGGAAAGCGTTTACGAAAAAAATATTCTCAAATTATCGCGAACCGTTTTAAGAATAGTCGTGGTAACGATTATTTTCATCTTTCTGGCTAATTTGGCAATCAAAGGAACAGCGAATTTGTTTGATTTTTTGATTTTTTCCATCGCTTTGGTAGTCAGCATTATTCCCGAAGCCCTGCCGCTGGTGGTGACTTTTTCCCTTTCTAACGGAGCTCTGAAATTGGCCAAAGAAAAAGTGGTCGTCAAAAGATTGTCGGCTGTGGAAGATTTGGGCGATATTGAAATTTTATGCACCGACAAAACGGGCACGCTAACCGAAAACAAACTGGCAATGGGAGACGTTTATTCCCAAAATAAAGAAAAATGCTTGTTATACGGCCTTTTGTCTTCTTCTTATATTGAAGAAGAAATTGAATCGGCTCTTAATCCTTTCGATTTCGCTATTTTTGAAAAAACTCCGGGAAAAATACGCAATTCTTTGAAAGATTTCCGACTGCTTTCCGAAATACCTTTCAATACTTTAAGATTGAGAAACAGCTCTCTTTTGGAAGATAAGAATAAAAATTTGATTTTAATCGTCAAAGGAGCTCCGGAAACCATTCTCGATTTGTCTTCGAAAATCGAAGGCGGACAAAGCCGGGAAATCCTCAAAGAAGAGATAAAAAAACAAGGCGAAGCCGGCAGAAGAATTTTGGCCGTGGCTTTCAAACCCTTAGCCAAGCCGGTTTTTTCCGAAGAGGACGAGAAAGGCCTGAATTTTTTGGGTTATTTTTCTTTCGCCGACCCGCTTAAAAAAACGGCCAAAAACGCCGTCCGCTTGTCTAAAGAATTAAACCTTAAAATTAAAATTTTGACGGGAGACGGCAAAGAAGTGGCCGGTCGGGTGGCAAAGGAGATAAAATTGATTGAAGACGCTGGTCAGGTTATTTCGGGGGAAACTTTGAATTCTCTGTTGCCGGAAGATTTTGAAAAAGCTTGTGAAGAATTTTCGGTTTTCGCCAGAATTTCCCCTCAAACGAAATACAAAATAATCGAGGCGCTTCAAAAAAAATACGAAGTCGGGTTCCTGGGGGAAGGGATTAACGACGTGCCGGCTCTGAAAGCCGCCAATCTGGCCATAGCTGTCAAGGGAGCTGCCGACATTTCCCGGGAAGTTTCGGATATCGTTTTACTCAAAAAAGACCTTAAGGTTATTGTCAACGGCGTCAAAGAGGGAAGGCGCATTTTTTCCAATATGAACAAATACATCAAATGTACTTTGGCCAGCAATTTCGGGAATTTTTATTCGATAGCTTTGATTTCTCTGATGATTCCGTTTCTGCCCATGCTGCCGACCCAAATTCTCTTGGTCAATCTTCTGTCGGATTTTCCCTTAATCAGCGTGGCTTCGGACAGGATTGATACGGAAGAGTTGAAAAAGCCGAAGCTTTATCTGCTGAATAAAATATTCCTGCTTATTATTCTGCTGGCTTTGGTCAGCTTGATTTTCGACTTTATTTTTTTCGGCATTTTCTATAAAAGCCAGCCGGCTCTTCTGCGAACCCTTTGGTTTATTGTAAGCGTTTTAACGGAAATCGCGCTTATATTTTCCATCAGAACTTCGCATTTTTTCCTAAAGGCGAGGAGACCCAGTTTTCTTTTAACGTTTTTTTCCGTTGTCGTTTTTCTGACAACCGTCATTTTGCCTTTTACGAATTTCGGCCAAGAAATTTTCCATTTTACTTCCCCTCCGCTGCCGGCCCTATTGATTGTTTTTTCGTTAGTTTTAGTTTATTTTGTAATCAGCGAAGCGGTAAAATTGATTTATTTCCGGCGGTTTAAACTGAATCATGATAAAAAATTTGCTTAAAATCGAGAATAACGGAAGATTTTATTTTTATTTCAATCTGATTCTCAGGATTATTCTGATTTTAGCTTTTGCCGCCTCTTTCTGGGAACAGAACTGGCTGAACGTTTTTCTCAGTTTTCTGACTTTTATTCTGACGTTTATCCCTTCGTTCATCCAAAGCAGACACAAGATAAATCTGCCAGAGGAAATCCAGGTTTTGATCGTATTATTTTTGTATGCGGGCATTTTTCTGGGAGGGGTGCAGGAGTTTTATTACAAATTCTGGTGGTGGAGTTATCTTTTGCATGCTTTAAGCGGGCTCGGTCTGGGTCTGGCCGGATTTCTGATCTTGTATTCTCTCCATCAGAGCGGAAAATTGGCTGTCAGTCCCTTTTTAATCGTTTTATTTTCTTTTAGTTTCGCCTTGACTATGGGAATACTATGGGAAATTTTCGAGTTCGGCATGGATTCTTTTTTCGGTTTCAATATGCAAAAAGCGAGAAATCTGGAGGAAGCTTACGGCTATTTCGAAACGAGGTTCGGGCTGCTGGACACTATGTGGGATTTGATTTTGGACGCTTTGGGTGCTTTGGCCGCCGCAGCAGCCGGCTTTCTTTATCTTAAGAAGAAAGAAGTTTTTTTGTTTGACAAGCTGGTGGAAAAATTCAAAAAAAACAACCCCGGACTTTTTAAGCGGGGATAAGCGGTCATCTTGACTTTCGGCCGGCGGCAATATATTATGGAACGGTAAGTTTCTTATTTTTAAACGGATAATCAAGGCATAAAAAAGTTTTCTTGCCTTTCGTGCGTTTTCAGAAAATAAGATGGTCGGCTTACTCGTTCAGTTATAAGAAAATAAAAAACGTTATGGCGAAAAAATTATACGTAGGCAGCCTGTCTTATGAGACGACCGAGAATACTTTGCGCGAGGCTTTTTCCAAAGCCGGCCAAGTGGAATCGGTGGCCATTATCATCGATAAAATGTCCGGACGTTCAAAAGGATTCGGTTTCGTTGAAATGTCTTCCGACGAAGAGGCTCAGAAAGCCATTGAGATGTTCAATGAGAAAGAGCTCGACGGCCGTAAAATCATGGTCAATGAAGCTCGTCCCATGGAATCCCGCCCGCAAAGAGGCGGAGGAGGATTCAATCGCGGCAATCGGGGAGGTTTCGGCGGCGGCCGCAGAGACAACTGGTAATATTTTATCATTCGAAATCCGCAAAAAATCGCCTTTTAGGCGGTTTTTTGATAGAATAGACAAAGTATGGGGGAAAATTTACTGGTGATTTTCGATTTTGACGGGACGATTGCCGATACCGCAAAATCTCTTAAAATATTGGTCAACAAACTGTCCGATGATTTTGATTTTCGGAAGATAAAAGAAGCGGATTGGCAGGAATTGAGAAACAAGGAAAGCAAGGAAATATTCAGAAATTTGGGAATTTCCCTGACAAAACTTCCTTATATGTTAAGGAGGATCCGCCGCGATCTGCAGAAAGAACTGGAAAAAATAAAGCCGGTTAAAGGAATAAAAGAAGCTTTACTTGAAATTAAAAATAACAAATGTAAGTTGGGCATACTCACTTCCAATTCTTCGGCTGCGGTGGCGAAATTCCTGAAAATCAACCAGCTTGATTTTTTCGATTTCATCCGTTCGGAAAGCGATATTTTCAATAAGGCGAAAAAACTGAATAATCTGCTGAAAAAAGAAAAGTTCGACCGGCAAAACGTTTTCTACGTGGGCGACGAAACAAGGGATATTAAAGCGGCCCGAAAAGCGAAGGTCAAAGCCGTGGCGGTAAGCTGGGGGTTTAACGGCCGGGAAATACTGAAAAAGCAGAATCCGGATTATTTGGTCGACAAGCCGGAAGAATTAATTGCTCTTTTGAACGATTTTTAGTACCATTAAATCATATGTTTAAGGGAAAAATCGGCATAATTACCGACGAGGCGGCTGATCTGCCGGAAGAAATAATCGAGAAGCACCGAATAGCCGTGGTGCCGGTAAAATTATTCTGGCCGGAGATAGAAAATTTGCCGGGAGAAAACATTTTTCAAAAAATGAGGGAAATGGAAAAAAAAGGCATCGGCAGTTTCGCCAAAACTTCCCAGCCCTCGATGAAAGATTTTTTGGACAAATACGATTCGCAGCTTGAGATATTTGAAAAGGTTTTGTGCTTCACTCTTACTTCGAAACTTTCCGGCACTTACAATTCAGCCTTTCAGGCCAAAAGGTTTTTGGCGGGGGACAGGCAAAACAGGGTTTTCGTCATTGATTCTTTAAGCGCCAGCGCCGGACAAGCCCTTTTGATTTTAAAGGCCATTGAATTGATTGAAAAAGGCAAAGAAGCGGAAGAAATTTTCAAAGAACTTTCGGAATCGGTTCCCAAAATTCATCTTCATATAATATTCGAGAATGCCAAATGGGTGGAGGCTTCGGGCAGAATATCTCATTTAGTCGCCAATCTGATGAAAGGCATGGCCAAAATGGGCGTTCGTCCGGTTTTAATGTTTAAAGACGGTATTTTAGTACCAGCCGGGTTGAAAACAGGAGCCAAAGACATAGCTGACGGGATTTTCAAACAGTTTGAATCAGACATGAAAAAATTAAGCATGCCGGATGAAGAAATTAAGGTAGTAATCACCCATGGCGATGATATGGCCGGAGCCGAAAGATTAAAAGCAATTATTGAAAAGGATTATAAAAACGTTAAAATAGCTTTCATAAACATTTTAAATAACGTCGTAGGTTCTTTGACCGGGCCGAATACTTTGGCTTTAGCTTGGCTTGATTAGATTTTTTATGTTCGACTATATTATTTTAGGAATCATTCAGGGAATCTTCGAATGGCTGCCGATTTCCAGCGAGGGAGTGGTGGCCATAGCCGGCCGGTTTTTAATTAAAGGAATCGATTCCCTGGAAACAGCTTTGTTTTTGCATTTGGGGACCGTTTTGGCGGTCTTGCTTTATTTCAGAAAAGATTGGCTGGAGATTTTAACGTTGAAAAACAAGGTTCTTTTCCGTTTCCTGGTTATTTCCACCATTATCTCGGGAATTATCGGTCTCATCCTTTATAACAGTTTAATCAAGAATATGGCGGTGGGGGGCGGTTTGCTGCTGATATCCGGTTTCGGTTTGCTCTTTACGGCTTATTTTCATAAGGCGAAAAGAACGGCTGACATCGGTTTCAATAAACTGCCGGTCATAACGGGTATCCTGCAGGGCTTAGCGGTGATTCCGGGTTTTTCGCGGTCCGGCGCCACGATTTTCGGCTTGAGTCTGGGAAAACTCAGTCCTGCCGAAATACTGAAAATTTCCTATCTAATGTCGGCACCGGTTGTCTTAATGATGTCTCTTTATCTTTTTTGGCAAAATCCCGTTTTAATTCTTGAAACTTGGCCAGCTTTGATTTTCAGTTTTTTAGCGGGTTTCCTAACTTTGGATTTTTTGCTTCGAGTAGCCGGCCGGATAGATTTTTTCAGATTCATTCTGCTTTTCGCCCTTTTCTGTTTTCTGGGAGCCGGTTTGGAATTTTTAATTTAAAAGGTCGGAAGGCGAAGAGGATAAACCCTCTTCTTCGTCTTCACTGCGGTTCGGATAATAATTTTAACTTAGTGAATAAAATATGTTGTCACAATTACCCATTAATCTCGGAAAAGTTAAAAAAGAGGATTTGGATAAGGAGATATTAAGATTGGGCATGATCGCCGAACTCGATGCGGTTTCCCTTTACGAACAGCTGGCCGCCATGACGGAAAATGAAAACATTAAGAAAGTGCTCTCGGACATTGCCAAAGAGGAAAAAACCCATATCGGGGAGTTCGAAACCCTGCTTTTTAAGGAAGATGAGGAACAGGTGAAGGAGTCGGCAGAAGGAAAAAAAGAAGTCGAAGAGTTAACGGAATAATTATGCTTAAAGTAAACAAAGAAAAATGCATCGGCTGCGGACTTTGCGTGACCCAGTGCGACGGCGGAACCGAACTTAAAGAAGACGGCAAAGCCACAGTCATTGATTCTCAAAAATTGGAAGAGTGCGGAGGGGAAAAAATTTGCCCTTACGGAGCGATCGAAAAAATGGAAGATTAATTTGTATTCTCTAATGCAACCTCCAGAATTTTTCGCATTGAAAATGTCTGGAGGTTGTTGTTTGGGATGCGGAAAATCTTGTTTTTTACAGGTAGAATTGACTATCTTTCCGGTTTAGGATAAAATGTAATAATCAATATTTAATCAGATTTTTTTTATTCAAAATGCCGCAAAAAACAATCATCAAAGTTCAAAAAAGAGACGGTACGGTCGTTGATTTCAACCAGTCAAAGATTACCAAGGCGATTTTTAAGGCCATTACCGTGACGGGCCGGGGAAACGGCAATCAGTCCCAAAAACTTTCCGATAAAGTGGTTCAAATCTTATGCAGAAGATTCAAGAAAGACGAAATTCCCAGTGTTGAACAAATCCAGGATATCGTCGAAGAAATTTTAATCTCGGAGGGATTAGCGGAAACAGCCAAATCTTATATCCTTTACCGGGAACAGAGAAGAAAAATCAGGGAAGCCGTGACGATTTCCGAAGAAGCAGTGGAAAGAATGGACCAGTATCTGGAAAAACTCGACTGGGAAGTGCAGGAAAACGCCAACATGGCTTTTTCTTTGCAGGGATTAAATCACTATTCGGTTTCCTACATCGTCAAAAAATATTGGCTAAACAAAATTTATCCGGAAGAAATCAGACAGGCCAACGAATCAGGAGATTTCCATTTGCATAATCTGGATACCCTCGGTCCGTACTGCGCCGGCTGGGATTTGTACGACCTTTTGGTAAAAGGTTTTTGCGGGGTGCCGGGAAAAGTTGAAACGAAACCGGCCAAACACTTCAGGGCGGTTCTCGGCCAGCTGGTGAATTTCCTTTACACTCTTCAGGGCGAAGTGGCCGGAGCCGTGGCTGTTTCGAATTTCGATACCTTGTTAGCCCCTTTCATCCGTTACGACAATCTGAATTATCAGCAGGTTAAGCAGGCCCTCCAGGAATTTTTATTCAATATGGCGGTGCCTACCAGAGTCGGCTTCCAATGCCCTTTTTCCAACGTTACCCTGGATTTGAAGCCTTCGCCGGTTTTTGCCAAGCAGCCGGTCATCATCGGCGGCAAATTCCAAAAAGAAACTTACGGCGAATTCGGGGAAGAAGTGAAAATCTTAGACAAAGCTTTTTACGAAACCATCTTGGAAGGAGACAAAGCCGGCCGGCCTTTCCATTTTCCCATTCCGACCATCAACATTACCAAGGATTTTCCCTGGGATGATCCCGTTTATGATTTGGTTTTTGAAACATCGGCTAAATACGGCACGAATTATTTCGCCAATTACATAAATTCCGACATGAAGCCGGAAGACGTAAAATCAATGTGCTGTCGGCTCCGTCTTGACTTGACGGAACTTTATAACCGGGGCGGCGGGGGATTGTTCGGTTCGGGAAGCAAAACTGGCAGCATCGGCGTGGTGACGGTCAATCTGCCCAGAATCGGCTATCTTTCAAAAACGAAAAAGGAATTCTTCGAGAGATTGGCGAGAGTGATGGATTTAGCCAAAGGAAGTTTGGAAATCAAGAGAAAAACGATAGAGAATTTCATTGATAAAGGACTATATCCCTATTCCAGATTTTATTTGTCGGATATTAAAAAAGCCAGAGGCGAGTATTACGCCAACCATTTCGCCACTATCGGTTTGGTCGGTATGAATGAAATGGTTCTGAATTTCATCGGCGAAAACATCGCCTCCAAAAAAGGAAGGAAATTCGCTTTGGACGTTTTGAGTTTTATGAGGGAAAAACTGGTTGAATACCAGACTGAAACCAACAATATCTACAATCTGGAAGCCACGCCGGCCGAATCAACGGCTTACCGCTTGGCTCTTAAAGACAGAGAGCAGTATCCGGATATTGTCGCTTCCGGAACGAAAAAAATTCCCTTTTACACCAATTCCAGCCATCTGCCGGTCAACTATACTACCGATGCTTTTGAAGCTTTACAACTCCAGGATGAATTGCAATGCAGTTACAACGGCGGCACTGTGCTTCATCTTTTTCTGGGAGAGCGGATTAACGACGTGAAAACGGTTAAAAGTCTGGTTAAAAAAGTTTTTGAAAATTTTCATCTGCCTTATATCACCCTGACTCCGACTTTTTCCATCTGCCCGAGCCACGGTTATTTGGCAGGAGAGCATTTTTTTTGCCCGCAATGCACTATTAAACAGCCCTGCGAGGTTTATTCGAGGGTAGTCGGCTATCTCCGGCCCGTCCGGCAGTGGAACGAAGGTAAACAGGAAGAATTCAAACAGAGAAAAGAATATAAATTGCCGAAATTCAAAACAAAGGTGTAAATAATAAGGCATAAAATGCGAATCGGCGGGCTTCAAAAAACAACTCTTATCGATTATCCCGGTAAAGTCGCTGCCACGGTTTTTTTGACCGGTTGCAATTTCCGCTGTCCTTTCTGTTATTCTTCAGAATTGGTTTTGCCGGAAAAAATCAAGCAGCAGCCCGTAATCTCCAGCCAAGATTTTTTCAAATTTTTGGAGGAAAGGAAAGGATTTTTGCAAGGAATCGTTATTTGCGGCGGAGAACCGACTCTTAACGATGATTTGCCTCAATTTTGCCAAAGAATAAAAAAACTCGGCTACTCGGTCAAGATCGACACCAATGGTTCAAACCCGGAAATGCTGAAAAAACTGATTGAAAGCGGCTTGGCGGATTATATTGCCATGGATATTAAAGCCCCCAAAGAGGAGTACGATGAATCCGCCGGAGTTAAAGTCGATGTGGAAAAAATCCAAAAAAGCATAGATATTTTAAAGGAAGGCAAGGTGGATTATGAATTCAGAAGCACTATCGTGCCCGGGCTCCATACTGAGGAAGACGTTATCAGTATGGCAGAATGGCTTAAAGGCGCTAAAAAGTACTTACTTCAAGATTTCCGGCCGGAAAAAACCTTAAATCCCGAATTTGAAAAAATAAAGTCCCTGCCTAAAGAGTTTCTTTTGGAAATAAAAGAAAAAATAGCCGGATATTTCGAAATTTGCGAAGTAAGATAGGTTTTGCTGCGTTCAGTTTGCCTATTGACTAAAATTTGTGCTTAAATTAAGCTAAATTAAACTGTGGATAAAGGTCGGTTGTGAAAATTTAATTTCCAAATCTTTAAATTATTATGGAAGGATACTGCGTTAAATGTAAAAAGAAACAGGAAATAAAGGACGAAAAAGAAGTGGCCATGAAAGGAAAGGGCGGAACTAAAAGAAGAGCGATGACCGGAACTTGTCCTAAATGCGGAACCAAGATGTTCAGGATTATGGGTAAGGCCTAAAGCTTTCCGTAAACCTTTAACTTCCCCTGCCAATTATTTGGCAGGGGAGTTTTTTTAGGTAAAATAAACGAATGCTTGAGTTCAAGAAGAAAATAGTTTTTTACGTTTTGGCCTTCTTGTTTTTTTCCAATATTCTGGCTTGGCTGGCTGTTTATGATTTAAGCCAAGCCGCTTCTTTGGCAGTGGTTTTTTTCGATGTCGGCCAGGGAGACAGTATTTTCATTGAAACGCCGGAAGGCAATAGGATTTTGATCGACGGCGGGCCGGATTCAAAAGTTTTGGAAAAACTGGCTGAGAATTCTCCTTTCTGGGATAAAACGATTGATTTGATGATACTGACTCATCCGGACAGCGACCATTTGGCCGGACTGCTGGAAGTTTTGGAAAGTTATAAAGTTGAGAATATTCTTTGGACCGGGGTTATGACGGAAACGGCTGATTTCAGGAAATGGGAGAATCTGATTGAACAGGAAAACGCCGGAACTTATCTGGCTCGAGCCGGGCAGAAGATAATCATCGGCCGAGAAGCGATTTTAAAGGTTTTATATCCTTTTGAAGATTTGGCCGGCCGTTCCGTCAAAGATATCAACGATACTTCAATCGTCTTAAGATTGGATTTTTCGGAAATTTCTTTTTTGTTCGTCGGCGACGCCGGCAAATCAGCGGAGAAAGAATTGATAGGACGGGAAATCGATATGAATGCCGATGTCTTAAAAGTCGGCCATCACGGCAGCAAGACAGCAACCTCGGAAGAATTCGTCAGGGGAGTTTCGCCGGACACAGCCGTGATTTCCGTCGGGGAAAGCAATAAATATAACCATCCTCATCCGGAGACTTTGGAGCTTTTGCAAAAATATGGTATAAGTATTTTCAGGACGGATTTAGACGGCGACATTAAAATTTTTTCCGATGGGGAAAAATTTAAAATTGATGGACGATGAAGTTTGCCCCTTTGGGTTTGTCTTCATCTTCACTTTCGCCTCATTTTATGAGGCTTAGTAAATAATTTCTGACGGTAAAAATTATGCAATTTCCGATTTTTAAAACAAAAATTCCGAAAATAAAGAAAACTTTCAATTTGAACGATCCCAAGGAAAGGGAAAAGTATTTCAATTTGAAAGCCGGCCGGGAAATAAAGAAATTAAGAAGCTATTTCAGGAAGGGCAATACTTTCGTGGCTTATTTACTGGGTAAAAAGAATTCCGGCAAAGGGACTTACGCCAAAATGTTTTCCGAAATCGTCGACCCGCAAAGAATCGATCATTTTTCCATCGGCGACATGATTCGGAGCGTTGACAAAGAGCTAAAAGATAAAAAAAGAAAAAAAGAACTCGTTGAATTTTTGAAAAAAAATTACCGGGGCTGGTTTTCGATTGAAAAATTAATCTCCCTTTTAGAAACAAGAAGCACCGCCACCCCGCTTTTGCCGACGGAATTGATTTTGGCTTTGGTTAAAAGGGAAATCGGCAAGAGAAAAAAGAAAACCGTTTTTATCGACGGCTTTCCCAGGGACTTGGACCAGATAAATTTCGCCTTATTCTTCAGGGACTTGATCGGTTACCGGGACGATGCCGATTTTTTCGTTTTGATTGACGTTCCGGAAAAAGTGATTGACGAAAGAATAAAATATAGAGTGGTCTGCCCCGCCTGCCAAACCTCCAGAAATTTGAAGTTGTTACCCACTTCAAAAATAGGATACGACAAAAAAAGAAAAGAGTTTTATCTGCTTTGCGACAATCCTCAATGCCAAGAGATGAAAATGGTCCGCAAAGAAGGAGACGAATCGGGCATCAAACCGATTAAGAAACGGCTGAAAAAAGACGAAATACTGATAAATCAGGCACTTTCTCTTTACGGCATTCCGAAAGTTCTTTTAAGGAATTCTTTGCCAAAAAAATCGTCTTCGGATTTCGTCGATGATTACGAAATTACGCCGGAATACTATTACCAATGGAGCGAAAAAGACAATAAAACCATTGTTAAACAAAGGCCTTGGTCCGTTTCGGACGATGAAGGAGAGGCCTCTTACAGTTTGCTTCCGCCACCGGTGGTCGTTTCCTTGATAAAACAAATTGCCGATATTTTGAATCTTTAAGCGATTCCTTGACACCTTTTTTTCATCGGATATATAATAAAGACGGCTCCGTTCTTTTAGTTAGTTCTGGTACAAAAGTTTTTACAGGGAATTTAAAATGATTCCGCTGCCGTGGCAGAGGACTGAAATTCCCACTTATAATTTTTTCCAAGACACTTCCTAAAAAACGGAGCTACCAAAAAACCGCCCTTGAGGCGGGTTTTTGTTTGGGTTAGTCGGGGTGCCGGGAATCGGACCCGGTTCTTACCCACCCCAAGGGCAAATACTACCATTATACTACACCCCGATTCTTTTATTTTTTGGCTGTCGTCTTAATGCATTTGGTGCAGGCTTTGACTCTTTTACCGGAAGCCAAACGCAGCCACTGCAAATTAGGGTATTTTCTCGTTTTTTTGGTCGGATTGTATTTCCCCCTGAGTTTTTTAAGCTTCCAAACCATGGTTGAGGTTTTTCCGCAGATTGCGCATTTTGTTGCCATATGCTCCATCTTAATTTTTTTTTAAAGATTTGGCAAGAGTTCTATGGGCGATGAAGCTTACCTTCATCTTTCACCCTTCGCTAACGTTCGGGTATATGTTAAGATAATATCATGTAAATATTTTTTTATGGAAACTTTATTTTTCATTTTTGTTTTGATCTTTTCCATTGTCATCCATGAGTTTTCTCACGGAGCAGTGGCCAATATGCTGGGCGATCCGACCGCCAAACTGGCCGGCCGGCTTACTTTGAATCCGTTGAAACATTTGGATCCGATCGGTTCGGTTGTTCTACCTGTTTTAATGATCCTTACTACGGGAACGGGCATCGGCTGGGCCAAACCGGTTCCCGTCAATCCTTTCAATTTCCGCGACCAGAAATACGGTTCTTTGAAAGTCGCTCTGGCCGGTCCGGCTGCCAATCTGACGGTCGCTTTGTTTTTGGGACTGTTTCTCCGCCTGCTGTTTTTTTTCGGAGTGGCTTCTCCTGTTCTTTTTTCCGCTTTATCCTTTATTATTTTCGTTAACATTCTGCTGGCTATGTTCAATCTGACTCCTGTCCCTCCTTTGGACGGTTCGCACATTCTTTTCGCTCTTTTGCCGGATTCCCTGCGGGAAATAAAAATATTTCTCAGCCAGTTCGGTTTTTTTATCCTGATTTTTTTAATTTTCTTTTTCCCGCCTTTTTTAAGAATCATAATTTATCTGGTTGAAAACATTTTTATTCTTTTCGCGGGTACGCCGCCGCTTTTGTAGGCAATAAAAATAAATCTTCATCTTCACCCTTCGTTTTTACTTCGTAAAAACTCGGGTAATTGACAATGATTGAATTGTCTGATAAATTAGATAATTATTTAAAATTATGTGTCCGACAATACACCAATTAATAAAAAAAGGCAGAGGCAAAGCCAAAAAGCGCACTAAAGCGCCTGCTTTGTCTTTTAGTTTCAACGTTTTGAAAAACCGGCCGAAGAAATCTTCTTCTCCGTTCAAGAGAGGGGTTTGTTTGAAAGTTTTCACCGTTACTCCCAAAAAACCGAACTCCGCTTTGAGAAAAGTGGCCAGGGTAAGATTGACCAACGGCATGGAGGTTACGGCTTATATTCCCGGCGAAGGCCATAATTTGCAGGAACACTCGGTGGTTTTGCTCAGGGGAGGCGGGGTCAAGGATCTGCCGGGAGTAAGATACCATTTAATCAGAGGTACTTTGGATACAGGAGGTGTTGAAGGGCGCAAAAAGAAAAGAAGCAAATACGGAACAAAAAGGCAAAAATAATTTTGAATTTATTTTATGGCTCGTCAGAAAAAAAACAAAAGAATTATTGAACCGGACGGCGTTTATAACAACGTGACGGTTGCCAAACTGATCAATCAGATAATGAGATGCGGCAAAAAAAATGCAGCCAGAAAAATCGTTTACGGCGCTTTTGATATTATCAAAGAAAAAACGAAAAAAGATCCTTTGGAAACTTTTGACAAAGCCATCAGAAACGCCTCTCCCTTATTGGAAATAAAAGCCAAAAGAGTCGGCGGAGCCACTTATCAGGTGCCTCGCGAAGTGCGGGGCGACAGGATGCTGACTTTGGCCATGCGCTGGATAATCGAAGGAGCCAAATCTAAAAAAGGCAAGCCGATGAGAGAGAAACTGGCTGAAGAATTGATTTTGGCTTCCAACAACGAAGGAACAGCGGTCAAGAAAAAAGAGAATACTCACCGCATGGCTGAAGCGAACAGGGCTTTCGCCCATTTTTCTTGGTAAAATTATGAGACAATATCCTATTGAAAAATACCGCGATATCGGCATTATTGCCCATATTGACGCCGGCAAAACGACCGTTTCCGAACGGATACTTTTTTATACCGGCATTTCCCATAAAATCGGCGAAGTTCACGACGGCAAAGCCATTATGGACTGGATGGTTCAGGAAAGAGAAAGAGGTATTACTATCACTTCGGCTGCCACCACTTGTTTCTGGACTTTGCTTAATTCACCTAAAGAAAAAGAATTCGAACACAGGATAAATATCATCGACACTCCGGGGCATATCGATTTCACCGTTGAAGTCCAAAGGTCTTTGAGAGTTTTGGACGGAGCGGTGGTGATTTTTGACGGCGTTTCCGGAGTGGAATCGCAATCTGAGACTGTCTGGCGGCAGGCTGACAAATTTCACGTTCCCCGCATCTGTTTTATAAACAAATTGGACAGAATGGGCGCTTCTTTCGAAAAAAGCCTGGAATCTATTTGGAAAAAATTGTCTCCTTCGGCCGTAGCTCTACAGCTGCCCATAGGAGAAGAAGAAAACCTTGAAGGAATAATCGATTTATTGGAGATGAAAGCTTTGAAATTCGAAGGAAGTTTCGGCGAAGTCGTTAAGAAAGAAGAAATTCCCCAGGATCTTTTGGCCAAAGCCAAAGAATGGAGAAAAAAGCTGGTTGAAAAAGTGGCTGGAGAAGATGAAATTTTATTGGAGAAATATCTGGCCGGCCAGGAAATTTCAGTTGAAGAATTGAGAAAAACTTTAAGGCAGGCAACTATTGATTACAAGCTTATTCCGGTTTTCTGCGGTTCGGCTTTGAAGAATAAAGGAGTCCAGCCTTTGCTTGACGGAGTGGTTTATTATCTGCCCAATCCGACGGAACTTCCTCCGGTTAAAGGCATAGATCCCAAAACCGGCGAAACCATCGAAAGAAAACCTTTGGACAACGAACCCTTTTGCGCTTTGGCTTTTAAAATTGCCACTGACCCTTATGTCGGAACTCTGGCTTTTTTCAGAATTTATTCCGGTTTTTTGAAGCGGGGTTCTTACGTTTTAAATACGACTACTGGAGAAAAAGAAAGAATCGGCAGAATTTTGAGGATGCATGCTCAAGAACGGGAAGAAGTGGAAGAGGTCTATACCGGCGACATAGCCGCCACCGTGGGATTGAAAAACACTTCCACCGGCCAGACCCTTTGCGATGAAAATCAGCCAATCGTGCTTGAAAAAATCATTTTCCCTGAACCTGTTATTTCAATCAGGATCGAACCTAAGACGAAAGCTGATCAGGAAAAAATAGGCGTGGCCTTGAAACGGCTGATGGACGAAGACCCGACTTTCCGAGTCAAAGGAGATTTGGAAACCGGCGAAACGATTATTTCCGGCATGGGCGAATTGCACTTGGATATCATTAACGACAGGTTGAGAAGGGAATTCAAAATAGAAGCCAATGTCGGCCGGCCTCAGGTCGCTTACAAAGAAACCATCAAAGAAACAGCTGAAGCCGAAGGAAAGTACGTCAAGCAGTCCGGCGGCCGTGGGCAATACGGCCATGTTTTCCTGAGAGCCGAGCCGAAAGAGAGAAGTGCCGGCTTTGAATTTATCGACGAAATCAAAGGCGGAATCATTCCCAAAGAATTCATTCCGGCCGTGGGCAAAGGCGTCAAAGAAGCGGCCGACAAAGGAATTTTGGCCGGCTATCCCATGGTTGATTTGGCTGTCACTCTTTATGACGGTTCCTTCCATGAAGTTGATTCTTCGGAAATGGCTTTTAAAATAGCCGGCAGCATGGCTTTTCAGACAGTCGCCAAAAAAGCAAAACCGATCTTATTGGAGCCGATTATGAAATTGGAAGTTGTTATCCCTATGGAATTTTTCGGCGACGTCATCGGAGATCTTTCGGCCAGAAGAGGCAGGATTGAAGAGACGAACGACAGATTGCAAATGAAGGTAATCGATGCTAAAGTGCCTTTGGCGGAAATGTTCGGTTACGCGACTTCACTCCGTTCATTGACAGAAGGCAGAGGAACGTTTACTATGGAATTTGACCGGTACGAAGAAGTTCCCAATAATATAGCCCAGGAAATTATTGACGGGAAAAGAAAATAAGGCCGGGGCTTATCAGTTGACAAAATTAAAAGTTTTAATAAAATAACAAATATAAATGATTCATAAAGGTTCGCAGATTATAAAGTTAATAAATCATAAAATAATAAATCATTAAAAAAATATGGCAGAGAAAGAAAAATTTTTAAGGGGAAAACCTCACCTTAATATCGGTTCCATCGGTCACGTTGACCATGGAAAAACCACTTTAACCGCCGCCATTCTCAAAGCCCAGAAATTGGCCGGTTTTAAGTCAACCGAGAAATCCGTTGACCAGATCGATTCGGCTCCCGAAGAAAAAGCCAGGGGGTTGACCATTAACGTTACTCACGTTGAGTTCGAATCGGAAAAAAGGCATTATGCCTGGATTGATTGTCCGGGACACGCCGACTACATCAAGAACATGATTACCGGAGCAGCTCAGATGGACGGAGCGGTCCTGGTTGTTTCCGCACCTGACGGCCCGATGCCTCAGACCAGAGAACATATTCTTTTGGCCCGCCAAGTGGGACTGCCTTCGATTGTCGTATTTTTGAACAAATGCGATGCTGTTGATGATCCGGAAATGATTTCTTTGGTTGAGTCGGAAGTGAGAGAATTGCTGAAAAAATACAACTTCCCTGGAGACGAGACTCCCATAATCAAAGGTTCAGCCTTGAAAGCGCTGGAAGCCAATTCGGCTGAAGATGAGGCGATCAAGCCCATTTTGGAACTTGTCAAAGCCATAGATGAGCATGTTGTCGAACCGGTCAGGGAAACGGACAAGCCTTTATTGATGGCCATTGAGGACGTCTTTTCCATTGCCGGTCGAGGAACCGTGGCCACCGGAAGAATTGAACGTGGAATAGTCCATTCAAACGATGAAGTGGAATTGGTCGGAATCAAACCGACTATGAAAACAATCGCTGTCAGCGTTGAGATGTTTAATAAAATTCTGGATGAAGGAAAAGCGGGAGACAATGTCGGCATTCTGCTCAGAGGATTGAAAAAAGAGGACGTTGAAAGAGGACAGGTTTTGGCCAAGCCGGGTTCGATAACTCCCCATACCGAATTCGAAGGAGAAGTTTACATCCTGACCAAGGAAGAAGGCGGACGCCACACTCCTTTCTTTACCGGCTACAAGCCCCAGCTCTATTTCAGAACCACTGATGTTACCGGCGAAGTGACTCTGCAGGAAGGCACGGAAATGGTTATGCCGGGAGATACGGTCAACTTGAAAGTGAAGTTGTTGGCTCCCATTGCTATGGAAGAGAAACAAAGATTCGCCATCAGAGAAGGCGGAAAAACCGTCGGAGCAGGAGTCGTTACCAAAGTGGTAAAATAAAATAATCGGCCGTAAACGAATAAGATGTCGAAAAAGAAAATTGTTGCCACCGAAGAAGAGATAAAATCAAAAATTAGAATCAAGCTAAGAGCTTTTGATCATAAAGTGATTGACAATTCCGCCCGTCAGATTGTCGAAGTGACTTTAAGACACGGAGCCGAGGTTTTGGGCCCGGTTCCTTTGCCTACGGAAATACGAAAATACACCGTCAACAGGTCTTCTTTCGTTCATAAAGACGCCAGAGAGCAGTTTGAAATGAGAATTCATAAGAGATTGATAGACATATTGAATCCCAACCAAAGAGTGATTGACGCTTTGATGAATTTGAATTTGCCAGCCGGCGTTGATATTGAAATAAAAATGTAAGGACTGCCGGTTAACTGTTTACTTTTAATGAAATTTATTTTATGATTAAAAGACCAAAGTTGTTTAATATCTGAATTTATAATTTTAAAAGCGAACAATGGCAGTAAGACCGGGCCATGCCCGGTTTTAAATTAATAAAATTTAGGAAATGAAATTCATTCTGGGAATAAAACTGGATATGGGGCAGATATTCGATGAAAAAGGAAGAATTCTTCCGGTAACTTGGATTGAAGCCGGCCCTTGCCGCGTGACCCAGATAAAAAAAACGGAGACGGACGGTTATCAGGCCTGCCAGATCGGTTTTATTAAAAAAATGAAAAAAATAAAAAAAGTGGAGAAAGGAAAAGAATACCGATACCTCAGGGAATTCAAGAACGGCGGAGATTTGAAAATCGGAGATGAAGTCGATATTTCCGTTTTTCAAGAGGGAGACAAAGTGAAAGTTTCGGGAATTTCCAAAGGCAAAGGCTTCCAGGGAGCGGTGAAAAGATGGGGTTTTTCCGGAAGAAATGCCACTCACGGGGTAAAACATGAACATCGAACCCTGGGATCAGTAGGCACTTCTTTTCCGGAAAGAGTCATTAAAGGAAGAAAAATGCCGGGGCGGATGGGAAGCGAAAGAACGACGGTTAAAAACCTGAAAATCGTCAAAATCGACAAAGAAAACAATTTATTGGCCGTTAAAGGCGCCGTGGCCGGAAGGCGAGGCGCTTTATTGGAAATATCTTCCGTAAAATAACTATTATTTTTTACTCGGCAAAATGAAATACGCTGTTCACAATCAACAAGGAGAAGAGAAAGGAACGGTCCTGCTGCCCAAGGAAATATTTGAATTGCCGATGAATTCGGATTTGGTTCATCAGGTAGCGATCAGCCAGATGGCCAACCGAAGGATAGTTACGGCTCAAACTAAAAACAGGGGAGAAGTCAGAGGCGGCGGCAGAAAACCCTGGCGGCAGAAAGGAACCGGCCGTGCCAGGCACGGTTCGCGCCGGTCGCCCATTTGGCGGGGAGGAGGAGTGACTTTCGGTCCGACCAAAGACAGGGTTTTTAAAAAGAAAATAAACAAAAAAATGAAAAAAAAGGCCTTATTCATGGTTTTGTCGGAGAAGGCCAAAAGCAACCTGCTTGTAGTTTTGGACGAATTAAAATTGGAAAAAGCGAAGACAAAATCTTTGGCCAAGCTGATTGAAAATTTCAAAAAGGGTTCTTTTTTGATCGCTTTGCCAAAAATCGAAAAAAACGTGATTCTGGCCAGCAGAAATCTTACCGGAGTTGAAGTGGTTGAAGCGAGAAATCTGAACGTTTTGGATTTGCTTTCTTCTAAATATTTGATGATACCTAAAGAATCGATAAAAGTGGTAAAAGAAATTTTTTCAAAATAATTTATGGCGATTTTCGATATTTTAAAAAAGAAAAAACCGGCACCGGAGAAAAAGGAAAAAGCCGCTGTTAAAAAAAGCAAGCCTTGTCCCGAAGCCGAAAAGAAAGAAAAGATTAAAACCGAAAGTCCGGAGGCGAAGACGGAAAACGTTCGTTTGCCGAAAGTAATTTTCGACCGGACTTATAAAACTTTGAAAAATCCCCACGTTTCGGAAAAAGTCGGTGATTTGGCGAAAAATAACCAGTATGTTTTCAGGGTTTTTTCGGCCACCAACAAAATAGAGATAAAAAGAGCTATTGAAGAAAGCTACGGCGTCAAAGTCGTTTCAACAAAGATCGTCAACGTGCCTGAGAAAAAAAGAAGATTGGGCAAAATTCAAGGGAAAAAGCCGGGTTATAAAAAAGCGATTATCAAGATAGCCAAAGGCCAGAAGATTGAAGTTTTGCCGAGATAATTGAAAATATGCCAAAATACAAAGTAACCAAAAAAAAGCCGGAAAAAAAGCTCTTGTTGTCTTTACAGAGAAAAGCGGGCAGGGGTTCTTCAGGCAGAATCACCGTTCGCCATCATGGCGGCGGCGTCAAACGTCTTTACCGAATTATCGATTTCGGCCAAGAAAAGTTGGATATGCCGGCTAAAATGTTGGCCGTGGAATACGATCCGTATCGCAGTTGTTTTATTTGTCTTTTGGAATACCAAGATAAGAAAAAAAGATATCGGATTTGTCCTCAAGATTTGAAAATCGGCGATAGCGTGATTTGTGCCGAAAAAGCGGAAATAAAGACGGGCAACAGGATGAAATTGAAAAATGTTCCAGTGGGAACGCAGGTTTATAATATTGAAGTTGAACCGGGCAGAGGGGGCAAATTGGTCAGGGGGGCCGGAACTTCGGCCAGGGTTTTAGCCCAGGAAGGGAAATACACCCATTTGGTTTTTCCTTCCACCGAGGTCAGAAAAATTTTGGGTGAATGTTTTGCTTCCATCGGCCAAATTTCCTTTCCGGAACATAAATTCATTGATGTGGGTAAAGCCGGCAGTTCGAGGAAAAAA
>Ga0265595_1000741_pt1 | contig 27424 bp, 22 predicted proteins | sample saktaG_15_FD_190148 | JGI IMG/M metagenome (GOLD analysis project Ga0265595, IMG submission 190148) | Saline water microbial communities from Sakinaw Lake, British Columbia, Canada - sak_2013_06_06_50m | ecosystem: Environmental > Aquatic > Non-marine Saline and Alkaline > Saline ...
TTTACTATTGGCGGCGCGGCTATTTTGATTGTGGTAAGCGTGGTATTAGAAACAGTTAAGCAAATTCAAGCTCAAGTTTCTATGCACGAATACGAAGGATTATAAAAGTAAATAAAATATTTTATGGGCAAAAAAGTTTTTAATCTTATTATTTTAGGCCCAGCTGGATCAGGCAAAGGAACCCAATCTCAGATGTTGGCAAAAGAATTTGGATTACAAACAATTGAAATGGGTCATTTAGTCCGCCAAGTGAGCGAAAAAAAAGACGCGCAAGGTAAATTAGCTAAATGGATGGATAAAGTCGGGATGCATTTTCCCGATGATTTTATTTTTGATTTATTTCAGCAAGCTTTTAAAAAAATAAACAAGCAAAAAGGGCTTTTAATTGATGGCTATCCTAGAACCGCAGGGCAAGCTTATGATTTAGCAAGGATTTTAGAAAATCAAAAAAGGCCAACTTACGCTATCTTATTTGAAGTAAGCGATCAATCGGCAATGAAAAGGCTTTTAAAAAGGAGTGTCTGTTCTAATTGCGGGAAAATTTTTAGTTCTCGTAAAATAAAAAAATGTTCTGATTGCGGAGGAAAAATTCAAGTTAGAGGTTATGATCAGGAAAAAAAAGCGATTCAAAGAAGATTAGATTGGTTTCATCAAAGAGTAAAACCAGCGATAGATTTTTATCGCCGAAAAAAAATACTCATCGTAGTTAATGGAGAAGGTTCAATAGAAGATATTTCCCGCCAGGTTATTAAAAAATTAAAAGGGAAAATATCTTTATGTTCATGATTCCCATAAAAAGCGAAAAAGAAATAGAAATAATGCGTCAGGCTGGGAAAATTCTTGCCCAGACTATGAATAAAATCGCCCCCTATGTTAAACGGGGCGTTTCTGCTATGGAATTGGATAAGATAGCAGAAAATTTTATTATTAGTCAAAAAGCTGAGCCGGCTTTTAAGGGCTACGGTCATAAGGATCGGCCATATCCAGCCACTCTTTGTGTTTCAGTTAATGAAGAAGTGGTGCATGGCATTCCTTGGAAAAATAAGATTTTGAATTCTGGAGATATTGTTGGCATAGATTGCGGCGTTAAATTTCAAGGTTATTATTCTGATATGGCAGTCACTTTTGGAATAGGAAAAATTTCAGCTCAAGCTGATAAATTAATAGAAATTACTCAACAATCATTGGAAAGAGTAATTTCTATTATTAAACCAGGAATTCGTTTAGGCGATATTTCTTGGACAATTCAATCTTTTGTTGAAAAAAATGGATTTTCTATTGTTCGGCAATTGACTGGACATGGCATTGGTAGAGAACTTCATGAAAGCCCAAGTATTTTTAATTATGGAGACCCCAAAACCGGACCGATTTTAAAATCTGGAATGGTTTTGGCCATTGAACCAATGGTTAATTTAGGAGACTGGGAAATAGAAACGAGCAATGATGGTTGGACAGTTATTAATGTTGATAGAAGTTTATCTGCTCATTTTGAACATACTATTTTAATTACTTCAACTGGCGCTGAAGTTTTAACTAAAATGTAAGCTTAATATTTATGATAAAAAGAATTTTAGGAATTGATCCTGGTCAAAGATATTTTGGACTGGCAATTGCCGACTTAGAAACAAAAATTTCTTCACCCTATAAAATTTTAGATTTAAAAGAAAAAGATTTTTTAAAAAAATTAAAAGATATTATTAAAAAAGAAGAAATTAAAAAAATTGTTGTTGGCAAACCTCTTAATTTGAGAGGGGAAAGAACAAAAGAAACACTTAATCTTGAAAAAATTATGAATTTATTTAAAGATGAAATAAAGATTCCGTTTATTGATTTTGATGAAAGATTAACTTCAAAAATGGCTGATAAAATTGATTTAAAAAATAAAAAAAAAGACCATGCTGTCGCGGCGTCAATTATTTTACAGAATTTTTTAGATAAATTTTATGGTTAATTTGCTTTTTTTATTTTTAAGTTTTTTAATTTCTTTGATTTTAACTCCTTTGTTTCGGCTTTTTTCTCTAAAATTTAAAATTGTAGACCGACCAGAAAAATTGAGGAAAATACATCAAAAGCCAATACCTCTTTTAGGGGGTTTGGCGATTTTTTTATCATTTTTTTTGGTTTTATTTCTTAGTCGGCAAACAATTTGGTTTTCTAATTTAATTTCCCAAGCAGATAAAATTACTGATAAAAATTTGATTGGTCTTTTTATTGGGGGAATATTTTTAATGATTGGAGGATTTTTAGATGATAAATATAATTTAAAACCCAGTCGCCAGTTAATTTGGCCCATTCTTGCTTGTTTAAGTGTTATTATTAGCGGAATTGGAATAAAATTTATTAATAATCCTTTAATTTTGAGTCAAAATAGTTATTTATTTTTAGATCAATTGAGAATAAAAATTTTTCAATTTAACCAAACTCCTTATTATTTTACTCCCTGGGCAGACTTAATCACTTTCTTTTGGTTGCTTATTTTAATGTATTCCACGAAACTTTTAGACGGTTTAGATGGATTAGTTTCCGGTTTAACGACAATTGGCGCTTTATCCATAGCCGGACTTTGTTTTTTTACTCAGTTTTATCAACCGGAAGTTGGTTTAATGGCGCTAATTTTAGCTGGCGCCAGTTTGGGTTTTTTATTTTTTAATTGGCATCCTGCAAAAATATTTTTAGGCGAAGGCGGAAGCCTTTTTGCTGGTTTTATTTTAGGGTCTTTAGCAATTATTTCTGGGAGTAAAGTGGCGACTACTTTTTTAATTTTAGGGTTAGCCATTATTGATCTTATTTCCGTAATTATTCAGCGGGTTTTTATAGAAAAACGATCTCCTTTTCAAGGAGACCAAAAACATTTTCATTTTCGTTTGCTGAAAGCCGGTTTTTCTCATCAAACTGTGGTGCTTTTTTATTGGTTTTTCGCCGCAATTTTTGGTTTAAGCGCTTTATTTTTACATACTCAAGGAAAAGTAATTTCCTTGATAGTTTTAATTATTTTGGGCATCAGTTTGATCGTTTATTTTTCTTCTTTTAAAAAAATAATAAAAAAAGAGTAAAAATCAAGAAAAAATGATAAAAATTTTAATTGACAATCTTTATTATAGGATATAATATAAGGATATGGAAAATCAAAATCAGGAAAAAGTTTCAGATAATATTATTTTATTCGCGGAAACAAATTATCGAAATATTAGAAGAAAATTCGGGATAAAAACAGCTGACCGGCGTCAACATATGTATTTTATCGGGAAAACTGGGACTGGTAAGTCTACGGTTTTGGAAAATATGATTTATCAGGATATTCATGAGGGCCATGGTTTGGCTGTTGTTGACCCGCACGGAGAATTAGCAGAAAAAGCTCTTAATTTTGTCCCCGCCAGCCGAATTAATGATGTCATTTATTTTAATCCCGCAGACATGGAATATCCATTTGCTTTTAATGTTTTGGAAAGAGTGGATGTTGGGCATCGCCATTTAGTTGCTTCCGGATTAGTGGGTGTTTTTAAAAAGATTTGGGCTGACTCTTGGGGTCCTCGTTTGGAATATGTCTTGCGTAATGCGATTCTAGCCCTTTTAGAATATCCGGGAAGCACTCTTTTGGGAATTATGAAGATTTTAGTGGATAATGAATTTCGTAAAAAAGTGGTTTCTCGTTTAAGTGATCCGGTAGTTAAATCATTTTGGGTTGATGAATATCCAAAATATTCGGAAAAATTAAGAACTGAAGCAATTGCGCCTATTCAAAATAAGGTTGGCCAATTTTTATCAACTTCTTTGATTAGAAATATTGTCGGCCAAGTTAAATCTAAAATTAGTTTGCGTCAAGTGATGGACGAAAAAAAGATTTTAATTATGGACCTTTCAAAAGGAAGAATTGGAGAAGATGCTTCGGCTTTAATGGGAGCGATGATGATTACTAAGCTTCAAATGGCCGCGATGAGTAGGATTGATATTCCGGAAAATGAACGACACGATTTTTATCTATATGTTGATGAATTTCAAAATTTTGCCACCGAATCATTTGCCAATATTTTATCAGAAGCGAGAAAGTATCGTTTAAATTTAATTATTGCTCATCAATATATTGGTCAGTTAATGTCAGAAAACACTCGGGTACGAGATGCGGTTTTTGGCAACGTTGGGACAATGATTGTTTTTCGAGTAGGCGCCGAAGACGCGGAATTTTTAGCTAAAGAATTCCAACCCCGTTTTGAAGAAACCGATTTGGTTGATTTAGATGCTCATAATATTTATGTTAAATTAATGATTGACGGCATTACCTCAGAACCATTTTCCGCTTTAACCCTGCCCCCTCTAAGTCATTTAGAAGACAATCGAGAAAAAATTATTAGAATTTCTCGAGAGCGTTACGCAGAGCCTAAAAAGATAGTGGAGGAAAAAATTGCCCGTTGGAGCGGGTCGATTGAAAAAGGTCAAGAATTGCCCCAAACTTATCAAGATAAATGCGAAGCAAATTGCGATAGTTGTGGAGCAACGGTTTATCTTCCTTTTACTCCTGATGGAGTGCGTCCCGTTTATTGTAAAAAATGTTTAAAAAAATCGCGCCAAGGAGATAGTCAAAATGTTTTTAAAAAAAATATTTCTCTTGATGAGGCAAAAAGGAAAAAACCAATTTCCTTTAATCAGAAATGATTCTAAAATTTTATGAAGAAATTTATTATTTTCAGTATTTCTTTGTTACTTGGTTTTAGCCTTTTTGTTTGGATATATCAACAATTTGAATTTAAAGAAATATTTTTTCGATTTAAATTTTTAAATTGGCGGCAGGTAACCGTTCTTTTTCTTTTGGGTTTTTATCGTCTTTTTGCTTGGGTAATGCGCTGGCAATTAGCTTTAAAATCGATAGGATATAAAGGATTATCATACAGAATGCTTTTTGGGTCGCGGTTGGCGGAAATGTCTTTAAGTTATTTAACGCCGGGAATCCGTTACGGAGGGGAAGTGATAAGAATTTTTGTTTTAAAGAAAAAAATAGGAATGCCGGTTAGTCAAGGAATAACTTCAGTTGTGATAGACCGTTTAATTGATATCACCGCTTTTGGAGTATTTGCTTTTTTGGGGGTTTTTATCCTTTTCTTTCAAAAAAAATTTTTTATTGCTTTCCTTTTTTTTCTAATAGGATTTTCTACCCTTTTTTTAATATATTTGATTTTACAGCTTTTAAAATCAAATAAAAAAATGGATCGCTTGATTAAGTTTTTTCATTTAGATAAGTTAAATCAGGGAAATAATTTAGCAGAAAGTTTTGAAATAATTAAAAATGGCACCCTCAATTTTTTTAAAAATTATCCCAAAGAAACTTTTCAAGGAATAATATTATCTTGTTCTACTTTTTTAGCCGGGGCAATTCAAATAAGTGTTTTTGTTAAATTTTTAGGGGAATATTGTTCGTTTTTTAATGGAATTTTAGTAAAAATATTAAATTTATTTGCTACTTTAGTGCCAATCCCTGCCGGATTAGGAGTATTTGAAGCGGCAAATATTCTTGGTTTTCAAATTTCCGGTTTAAGCCCGGAAACAGGGTTTAGTCTTACTTTAATGCTACGTTTTCTTGACCTTATTCTTGTTTTGGCTGGAGTTTTAATTATTCTTTATTATTTTACTCATCGATTTTTTCAACTTTTAACAACAAATTTAAAAAACAAAAATAATTAAGATATTTATGATAAAAGGAGAAATAATTAGGAAAAACTTTATTGAGTTTTTTAAAAATAAATCTCATCAGATTGTTAAATCAGCTTCTCTTATTCCGGCTGACCCAACCGCCCTTTTTACTTCCGCTGGTATGCAACAATTTGTTCCATATTTAAGCGGAGAAGCAGAGCCTCCTTATTCTCGCGCCTGTTCTGTTCAGAAATGTTTTCGCACTTCTGATATTGACGAGGTGGGTGATGAATTTCATCATACTTTTTTCGAAATGTTAGGCAATTGGTCTTTTGGTGATTATTTTAAAAAAGAAGCGATTGCATGGTCTTTGGAATTTTTAATCAATGAATGCCAATTAGAAAAAGACAGACTTTGGGTGACAATTTTTAAGGGGTTTGAATCAAATTTAGGAGAAAAAATTCCTTATGATTCTGAAGCAGAAGATATTTGGCAAAATAATGGCATTACTAAGGAAAAAATAAAATCATTTGGAATTGAAGATAATTTTTGGGGCCCGGTCGGTGCTTTTGGTCCATGCGGTCCTTGTTCAGAAATACATTATGACCTAGGAAAAGAATTTCAAAAAAAGACTTGTCTTTTAGAGAATTGCGGACCCAATTGCGGATGTGGAAGGTTTGTTGAAATTTGGAATTTAGTTTTTATGGAATATAATAAAGATAAAGATGGTCACTTTAAAAAGTTAATAAATAAAAATATTGATACCGGCGCTGGTTTAGAAAGATTAATTTGTATTTTACAAAATAAGAAATCAGATTATCAAACTGATTTATTTTTACCTATCATGGAAAAAATAAAAGAAATTTCTCTTAAAAATAATTTAGAGGATAGTAAAGAAAGCAGAATAATTGCTGATCATATTAGGGGGGCGTGTTTTTTAATTGCGGATGGAGTAATGCCCAGCAAAGAAGATAGAGGTTATGTTTTAAGAAGAATTATCAGGCGGGCGATGAGATATGGGCGTTCAATGGAAATGGAAAAAGATTTTTTGATTATTTTAGCTAAAGTGGTGATTAACCTTTATCAAAATATTTATCCCGATTTAGCTAAAAAACAAAATGAAATTTTAACCATTATTCGAGATGAACAGGAAAAATTCAATCAAACGCTGAATCAAGGTTTAAAAAAGATTAAAAAAGTTATTCAAGAAAGTTTATTGGAGAAAAAAGATTATTTAGAACCGGAAATAGTTTTTCATCTTTATGATACTTATGGTTTTCCCTTGGAATTAACTAAAGAAATTGCAATAGAAAATAATTTAAAAATTGATGATGAATCTTTTCAAAAAAGATTTAAAAAACATCAAAATATTTCTCGAGCCGGAGTTAAAAGTAAATTCGGAGGAGTGGGGGAATGGGGAGAACAAGTTGCGCCCCACCATAGCGCCACTCATCTTTTACATCAAGCTTTGCGTTTGGTTTTAGGAGACCATGTTCAGCAAGCCGGTTCAGATTTGACCCAGGAACGGATAAGATTTGATTTTACTCATCAGCAAAAAATGACGGAATCAGATATTAAAAGAGTGGAGCAAATCGTTAATGAAAAAATAAAAGAAAATTTGGAAATAAAAATGGAAGAAATGTCTTATTTAGAAGCCATTAATTCAGGTGCTTTAGCGTTTTTTAAAGAAAAGTATCCGGAAAAAGTAAGAGTTTATTCTATCGGCGAATTTTCAAAAGAAATTTGCGCTGGACCGCATGCTAAAAATACCAAAGAGTTAGGAGAATTCAAGATTATTAAAGAAAAGGCGAGTGGCGCTGGAGTAAGAAGAATTAAAGCGATTTTAATAAAATAATATGTCATATCAAATCAAAACCGAAAGTTTCCAAGGACCATTTCATTTACTTCTTCAACTCATCGAAAAGCAAGAGCTTGATATTACGGAAATTTCTTTGGCGCGAGTGGCAGATGATTTTTTAAATTATTTAAAGGAATTAAAAGAAATCAGTTCTAAGGAATTAGCGGATTTTTTAGAAATCGCCGCTAAATTGATTTTAATAAAATCTCGTGCCTTACTTCCGCAAATTAATAATGAAGAAGAAAAAGACGACGAAGAAGATTTGGTAAAACAGTTAAAGATTTATCAGCAATATGTTCTTGCGTCCAGGGAAGTGGAAAATTTGGTTAAAAATTCAAAGCGGTCTTTTAGTCGAGATAAAATTCCCTTGGAAATTATCCCCAATTTTTCTCAGGAAGTAAAAGTTAGTTCACATACCTTGGAAAAATATTTTAATAATTTTTTTGAAAATCTAATTCGCCAAATAAAATTTAAACAAAAAACATTTAAAAGAAAATTTATTTCTTTAAAAGAAAAAATCGGCGAGTTGTTAAAAAGTTTAAAAGAAAAGAAAGAGGTTATTTTTAATTCTTTGATTAAAGGAAAGCAAAAACCCGATCAAGTTGGTTTATTTCTCGCTACTTTAGAATTGGCTAAAAGAAAAGAAATTTATATTCAACAGGCCGGGTTATTTGAAGATATTATTATTTCTAGAATTCATAAAAGTTCCTAAAATAAACTATAAATTTTTTAAAAAATTAAATAAATTAAATTCATTTATCTTAAAATGGAAGAACAACAAAATTTTAATTTAAAATCAGCTTTGGAGGCCTTATTTTTTATTGCTAATCGTTCTTTAAATAAAACTGAATTAGCTAAATTTTGCGGTCGAAAAATTGAGGAAATTGAAGAACCTTTAAATCAATTAATTGATGATTATCAAAATAGAGAAAGTGGAATTAAAATTATTCAAGATAATCAGGAATATCAAATGGTCACAAATTCCAATTATGGTCCTTTGATTCAAAAATTTTTAAAGCAAGAAGTTAATCAGGAATTAACTCCGGCTTCTTTGGAAACATTATCTATTATTGCTTATCGTGGCCCAATCAGAAAAAGTGAATTAGAGCAAGTAAGGGGAGTTAATTGTACTATTATTTTGAGAAACCTTATCATCAGAGGGTTAATTAAAGAAATAGCTCAAAATGAATCTGATCAAATAGAAGACAAGTCTTATTGTATTAGCCTTGATTTTCTTAAATATTTGGGGATTAATGAAATAAAAGAGCTTCCTAATTATCATAAATTGAATAATGAAAATCCTTTATCCTCATTAGGAGACGAAGAATTTTAATAGAGACTATCCCCGATTTTTTCTGTTTAGGGAAATAGATTATGTTTTTTTTATTTTTCGCCCCTGTATCTTAACGGATAAAGTGCAAGTTTCCGGAACTTGCGACAGAGGTTCGACTCCTCTCAGGGGCACCATAATCACTTAATTAAAATAATTATTTTTTTAAAAATCATAAAACATAAAATGATAAAGTCATTTCTCAAAAAAATAATCCCACTGAAAATTTTTTCTATTTATCATTGGTTTTTAGCATACTTTGCCACCTTGTTTTACGGTTGGCCAAGCGAAAAAATGATTGTAATTGGAGTAACTGGTACCGCTGGAAAATCAACGGCGGTCAATTTAATTGGAAAGATTTTAGAACAGGCTGGATTTAAAGTTGGTTTATCAACGACTTTTAATTTTAAAATAGGCGATCAAGAATGGGAAAATAAAAAGAAAATGACGATGTTGGGGCGATTTGCCTTGCAAAAATTTTTAAAAAAGATGTTTCAATCTGGTTGTCGTTATGCCATTATTGAAACCAGCTCGGAGGGAATAAAACAATTCCGTCATTTGGGAATAAATTATGATGTTGCGGTTTTTTTAAATCTTTTTCCAGAACATCTTGAATCTCATGGCGGTTTTGAAAAATATCGTCAAGCTAAGGAGAAATTATTTTTTCATTTGGCAAAAAAAAGAAAAAAAATTATCAACGGAAAGTTAATTGAAAAAATTAGCATTGTTAATTTTGACGATCAATCTAAAGAATATTTTTTAAAATTCCCGGCAGATCAAAAATACGGTTTCACCATTATTAATCAAGAAAATAGAGATGACCTTAATTTAATTAAGGCAGACGGGGTTTTATTAAATTCAAATCAAACAAGCTTTAAAGTCAAAGAAATTGACTTTAAATTAAATCTTTTAGGAGAATTTAATATTTATAACGCTTTAAGCGCGATTAGCGTCGCTTTATCACAAAATATTCCTTTGGAAATTTGCGCTCAGGCTTTAAAACAAGTTGAAAGTATGCCTGGCAGAATGGAAATAATTTTAAAAAATCCTTTTACTGTTATTGTTGATTACGCTCATTTGCCGGATTCTTTAGAAAAAGTTTATCAGACTTTAAAACCATTGGTTAATAGAAAAATGATTTGTGTTTTAGGTTCAGCCGGGGGAGGAAGAGATAAATGGAAGAGGCCGGTGATGGGCGCGTTGGCAGAAAAATACGGAGATGAAATAATTGTGACCAATGAAGACCCCTATGATGAAAATTCGCAAAAAATTATAGATGAAATAATCCATGGCATAAAAAGCAAAAAAGTCATTAAAATCTTAGACAGAAAAGAAGCGATTGAAAAAGCTTTAAGGATGGCTGAACCGGGAGATTTAGTTATTATTACAGGAAAAGGATGTGAACCGTGGTTAATGGGCCCGAAAGGGGAAAAAATACCATGGGATGATAGAAAAATTGTAAAAGATTTTTTAAAAAAAATGTAGCCTGTGGATTAAATGTGGAAAACTTTATTTTTTGGCTTAAATAAGAGGAAAAGTATAGGTTAAAATTTTAAAAAATTTCTTGACAAAAAACACCGTTTCTGTTATTGTAATAAAACAATTAATTTAGATTAATCTTTTATATTTCAAATCTATTTTATATAAAAAATTTAAATAAATCTGTATTTTTTAGGAAAGATATCTTTCCTAGGTTTTTTTGTCTCTAAAAAATATTTTTATCTTATTTTTTATGTCTTTTAAAAAAGAAAGAAAATATTTTCCCGAGTCCCGCCCCAATTTTGAACTTCCGGACTTAACTCTAATCCAAAAAGATTCTTATTATTGGTTTTTAAAACAAGGGATTAAGGAATTAATCAAGGAATTTTCTCCAATTGAAGATGCCGTGGGAAAGAATTTTGAGTTGCATTTTTTAGACTGTTCTTTGGGTGCTCCAAAGTTTGACGAAATCATTAGTAAAAATAGAAATTTAACATACGAAGCGCCCTTAACTTTAAAAGTCCGCCTCATTAATAAAAAAACCGGGCGTCAACAAGACCAAGAAGTTTATTTTAGTGATATTCCCCTCATGAGTGAAAGGGGAACTTTTATTATTAATGGAATTGAAAGAGTTGTGGTTCAACAGCTTATTAGGTCAGCAGGAGTATTGTTTAGTCGGGAAATGGTTAAGGGAACATACCTTTACGGAGCAAAAATTATTCCGGACCGAGGCGCTTGGCTTGAATTTGAAACTGATGCAAAAAAAGTGATTTGGGCGAGAATTGACAGACAAAGAAAAACCCCAGCCACTTCTTTATTAAGGGTTTTTGGTTATGGGACAGACAAAGAAATTTTAGATTTATTTGTTCCAGTAGAAAAAAGGACTAAAACTCATGGCAAAGACCAAGTAGAAGATGTGTCTGCTCTTGATTATATTACCGCGACTTTAGAAAAAGACCCTTCTGCTTCAGAAGAAGAGGGGTTAATTGAGGTTTATCGTAAAATTCGTCCCGGAGATTTAGCCACAGTGGATAATGCTAAATCTTTGATTTATGCTATGTTTTTTCATCCCAACCGCTACGATTTAAGCAAAGTTGGAAGATATAAAATAAACAGTCGACTTAATTTTGGAGATAAAATAAAAGAACGAGTTTTAAGACCGGAAGATTTAAAGGAAATTATTAAAGAAGTTATTAGATTAAATTTAACCCAGGAACATGCGGATGATATTGACCACTTAGCTAATCGCAGAATTAGAGCGGTTGGCGAATTAGTTCAAAATAGAATGAGGGTTGGTATGCTTAGATTACAAAGGATTGTTAGGGATAGAATGAGTACGGCAGAAGGGAAAATAACTCCAGGTCAATTGATTAATATTAGGCCAATTAGCGGAATATTAAAAGAATTTTTTATGTCATCTCAGCTCTCCCAATTTATGGACCAAACCAATGTTCTTTCAGAATTATCGCATAAAAGAAGATTAACAGTTGCTGGTCCTGGTGGTTTAAGCCGAGAAAGAGCAGGATTTGAAGTGAGGGACGTCCATCGCACTTATTATGGAAGAATTTGCCCCATTGCGACTCCGGAAGGACCAAACGTTGGTTTAGTAAGTCATTTGGCTTGTTATACCAGAATTAATGAATATGGTTTTCTTGAAACTCCTTATCGTAAAGTAGTTAATGGAAAATTAACCAAAGAAATTATTTATTTAAATGCTTGGGAAGAGGAGCAACACATTCTTGTTCCTTTTTCAATTAAAATAAAAGATAATTGCCTTGAAGAAAAAATTGTTGAAGCAAGAATTCACGGAAAACCTGGTTTTTGCAATGTTTCAGAAGTCGAATTTATTGATGTGGCGGCTAATCAAATTATTAGTATCGCTACTTCTTTAATTCCATTTTTGGAACATGATGATGGAATTAGAGCTTTAATGGGCACCAATATGCAGAAGCAAGCGGTGCCTTTAATTAGACCGGAAGCCCCGATTGTTGGTACAGGGGTGGAAGAAAAAATTGCTCGTGATTCAGGTCATTTAGTTATTGCTGAAGAAAGTGGAAAAATTAAAGAAGTAGATGCAGACCATATTGTTTTAATGGGAAATTCTGGAAAAAGTAAAACTTATATTTTAAATAAATACGAACGATCAAATTTTGACACTTGTTTTAATCAAACTCCTTTAATTGAAAAAGGACAGCAAGTTATTAAAGGAGAAGTTTTAGCTGGCGGTTCGTCTACTAATGAAGGCGAATTGGCTTTGGGCCAAAATATTTTAGGCGCTTATATGCCATGGGAAGGAGGCAATTATGAAGATGCGATTCTTATTTCTTCTCGTTTAGTTCAGAGTGATAAATTTAGTTCTTTGCATATTGATGAACATACAATTGATATTAGAGAAACAAAATTTGGACCGGAAACCACTACTCGTGATATTCCAAATGTGAGCGAAGAAAAATTAAGAAATTTGGATGAGGAAGGAATTATTAGGGTGGGAGCAGAAGTTAAATCCGGCGATATTTTAGTGGGAAAAATTACGCCAAAAGGGGAAGCCGAATTAAGCGCGGAAGAAAAATTACTTCGCGCTATTTTTGGAGAAAAAGCCCAGGATGTTAGAGATTCATCACTTTATTTGGAACACGGAGAACATGGCAAAGTAATCGGCGTGAAAATTTTTTCCAGAGAAAAAGGAGATAAACTGGCGCCTGGAGTGGTTAAATCAATTCAAGTTTTAGTGGCAGATTTAAGAAAAGTTCAAATTGGAGATAAAATGGCTGGCCGGCACGGAAATAAAGGAGTTGTTTCTAAAATTGTTCCCCAAGAAGATATGCCTTATTTGGAAAATGGCCGACCGATTGATATAATTTTAAATCCATTAGGTGTCGTTTCTAGAATGAATTTAGGACAGATTTTAGAAATTCATTTGGGTTTGGCCGCTGAAAAGTTAGGTTATAAAGTGGCTACCCCGGCTTTAAACGGAATTAATGAAGAAACCATTAAAAAGGAGTTAGTTAAAGCGGGATTTATTTCTAATGGAAAAATGACTCTTTATAATGGACGAACCGGAGAGGCGTTTAAAGAACAAGTGACTGTTGGTTATACCTATTTTATGAAATTAAATCATTTAGTGGAAGATAAAATCCATCAGCGTTCAATTGGACCATATTCTTTAATTACTCAACAGCCTTTAGGTGGTAAAGCCCAATTTGGCGGACAAAGATTTGGAGAAATGGAAGTCTGGGCATTGGAAGGATATGGGGCCGCTTATACCTTACAGGAGATGTTAACTATTAAATCAGATGATGTTACTGGACGGACAAAGGCTTATGAAGCCATTATTAAAGGAGAAACCATCAAGGATATAAATATTCCCGAATCTTTTAGTGTTTTAGTCCGAGAATTAAAGGGATTATGCTTGAACGTGGAAATGATGAAAGACGACAAAAGAAAAGAAAAAAGATAAAAAATAAATCCTTGGGATAATTACTCCTAAGGATATTTTATTCGATTAAATTTTTAATTTATAAATATGCTAACACCATCGAATATTAGCAATCTAAACTTACCAAAAGAAGATCAAAGAGAAGATTCTTTTGATTTTAAATCAATTCGTTTACGTTTAGCTTCTCCGGACGAAATTCGTTTTTGGTCTCATGGTGAAGTTTTAAAACCGGAAACTATTAATTATCGGAGTCGAAAGCCGGAGCGAGATGGTTTATTTTGTCAAAAAATATTTGGTCCGGTAAAAGATTGGCAATGCGCTTGCGGTAAATATAAAAAGCTTCGTTATCGGGGAATTGTTTGTGACCGTTGCGGGGTGGAAGTTACTCGAAGTTTGGTTCGCCGGGAAAGAATGGGACATATTACTTTAGCCGCGCCAGTGACTCATATTTGGTTTTTAAGAAGTATGCCTTCTCGAATTGGCTTGATTTTGAATATGACGGTTCAAGCCATGGAAAAGGTTGTTTATTTTGCAAATTTTGTTGTTATCAGCGTCAATGAAAGTTTAAAGAAGGAAATTTTCATTGAATTAGAAGCAGAATTTAAAGAAAAGAAAAAGGAATTAAAAGGCGGGTCGGAAAAAGAATTGGATGAATTAAATAAAAATTATCAGGAAACAAAAAAAGAAATTAACGAAATTATAATAGGAACGCTTTTAACAGAATTAGAATATCGGGAATTGTCTTTAAAATACGGCCACATCTTTGAAGCTGGAATTGGAGCAGAAGCCCTTTTAAAACTTTTACACAATGTTGATTTATTAAAATTAATCAAAGATTTGGAAAAAGAAAAATCTAAAACAATTAATCCAATTAAAAATAAAAAATTATCACAAAGGATTAAAACTTTAAGCAGTTTTACAGCCAATAAAATAAATCCGGAAAATATGATTTTAAGGATTTTGCCGGTTATTCCTCCTGATTTAAGACCATTAGTTCCCTTAGACGGGGGACGTTTTGCTTCATCCGATTTAAATGATCTTTATCGCCGGGTTATTAATAGAAATAATCGTTTAAAAAGGCTTTATGAATTAAAAGCGCCAGAGGTTATTTTAAGAAACGAGAAAAGAATGCTTCAGGAAGCAGTGGATGCTTTAATTGACAATGAAATGCGTTCTGGAAAAACCACGATTTCTTCAACCGGACAAAGAAGGCCATTAAAATCTTTAGCAGATATTTTAAAAGGAAAACAAGGGCGATTCAGGCAAAATTTATTAGGAAAAAGAGTTGATTATTCCGGACGTTCCGTTATTGTTGTTGGTCCTAATTTAAAACTTAATCAATGCGGTTTGCCTAAAATTATGGCTTTGGAACTTTTTAAGCCATTTATTGCCAGTGAATTAATTAAAAGAGAAATTATTCACAATGTGAGAAGCGCTAACCGGTTAATTGAAGAAGGGACAGAAGATGTTTGGTCAATTTTAGAGGAAATAACCAAAAAATCTTATGTGCTTTTAAATCGTGCTCCGACTTTGCATCGATTAGGTATTCAGGCTTTTCAACCGGTTTTGATTGAAGGAAAAGCTATTCAGATTCACCCTTTAGTTTGCGCCGCTTTTAACGCTGATTTTGATGGAGATCAAATGGCTGTTCATGTTCCTATTACAGAAAAAGCAAGGGAAGAGGCAAGAGATATTATTCTTTCTACTCATAATCTTTTAAAGCCAGCGACAGGAGAACCAATTGTCACTCCAGGTCAAGATATGGTTTGGGGCGCTTATTATTTAACCCATTTACTGAAGGAAAAAGAAAATATGTTAGTTTTTAGCGATTTTAATGAAGCGATGCTTGCTTATCAAAATAAAAAAATAGAGTTGCAAGAAAATATTAAAGTTAGAATTGAGGGCAAAGTGGAAGAAGTAAGTGTTGGTCGGTTGATTTTTAATAGTATTTTACTTCCCGGACTTTATAATACCAATGAAGAAATAGATAAAGGGAAGCTTAAAAAAATAGTTAATAAATCCATTGAAAAATATGGTGAAGAAGGAACAGTCGCTCTTTTAGATCGGGTAAAGGAAACAACTCTTGCTTATTTAACTTTATCCGGACTCTCTTGGGGAATTGATGATTTGCCTGATTTGCCGGAAAAAGAAGCTATTTTAAAACAAGCGCAAAAAAAAGTAGATGAAATACAATCCCAATATGATATGGGTTTATTGGCGGAAGATGAGCGTTATTTAAAAAGTATTGAAGTTTGGATAACCGCAAAAAATCAAATTACTAAAATTGTTAAAGAAAATCCTCCTTTGAATTCACCTGTTTTCTTTATGGTTGAATCAGGAGCTAGGGGTTCTTGGATTCAGTTAGCGCAAATGTTCGGAATGCGCGGAATTGTTTCTTCTCCGACAGGAAAATTAATTGAACTTCCAATTAAATCTTCTTTTAAAGATGGATTTAATGTTTTGGAATATTTTATTTCCACTCATGGTTCAAGAAAGGGGACAGCGGATATGGCTTTAAAAACCGCTGCCGCTGGTTATTTAACCAGAAGAATGGTTGATGTTTGTCAGGATATTATCGTTTATGAAGAAGATTGCGGAGACAAAAAAGGAATTTGTTTAACTCGGGAAGAAAATGAAGAAATGGATGAAAATTGGCGCAGTCGTTTATTTGGCCGAACTGTTCTTAAAGAAATTAAAGACCCCAAAACAAATAAAGTTATTGTTAAAGCTGAAGAAACTGTTAATTCAGAACAAGCGGATAAAATTAATGAAATTAATCCGGAAAAAGTTTATATTAGATCAGTTTTAACCTGCCAAGCAGAAAGAGGGATTTGCGCCAAGTGTTATGGTTATGACCTTGGTTACAATAAACCGGTGAAAATTGGCACACCAGTTGGGGTTATTGCCGCTCAGAGCATTGGCGAACCTGGCACCCAGCTTACTCTAAGAACTTTCCATACTGGAGGGGTGGCAGGAAAAGATATTACTCAAGGCTTGCCAAGAGTGGAAGAAATTTTTGAAGTTAGACCAGTTAAGAAAAAAGCGATTATGGCCAACCATGATGGTTTGATTAAATTAATTCAGGAAAAAAACGAAAAAAAGATTGTTATCAAATATAAAGGAAAAAAGGAAGAAGTTTATCTTTTAGATGATGAAGAAGATTGGAAAATAAATATTAAGAATGGAGAAGAAGTAAAAAAAGGAGATATTTTGGCAAGTCTTTCCATTAAAAGAGAATATACTTCTGGTGTAAAAAATCGGAAAATTAAAGCAAAATACAAGGGAATAATTAAATTAGAAAAAGGAATAATTAAGGTTCTTTCAGAAGCGGATGACCAAGAAGAATATGATGTTACCGGTTATGATATTTGGGTTAAAGATGGAGAAAAAGTGAAAGTAGGACAGCAATTGACAGATGGGAGCCTTGATTTAAGAGAACTTTATTCTTTAAGAGGAAAAGAAGCTACTCAGAAATATATTCTTAAAGAAATTAGTTATATTTATTCTTCTCAGGGGCAAAGTTTGAACAATCGGCATGTAGAAATAATTATTAAGCAGATGTTTTCTCGTTGTTTAATTAAGGATGGTGGAGAAACAAATCTTTTAGCCGGTGAATTAGTGCCCAAAAATTATTTATTTGAATGTAATCAGGAAATAAAAAAACAAGGCAAGGAGCCAGCTAAGGGAGATGAACAACTTTTAGGGATTACCCGCGTATCTCTTTCCACTGACAGTTGGTTGGCGGCTGCTTCTTTTCAAGAAACTTCAAGAGTTTTAGTAAAAGCGGCGATTAGTGGCCGACATGATTACTTAAGAGGCTTGAAAGAAAATGTAATCGTTGGTAGGCTTATTCCAGTGGGAACTGGTCTTAAAAATTTTAAAATTTCTCAAAAATAATTTTAATCATTTAGTCATGGTTAAAAAGAAAAACCAATCATCCCTTAAAAGGGAAAAAAAATTCCAAAAAAAAGAATCAAGAATTTCTCTTAATATTAAGACCCAGCGCTTGATAATCGCCATAGTTTTATTTATTTTGGCGATTATTTTATTTCTTGGTTTGGTTAGTTTAGCCGGTGTAGCCGGAGATTTTTTAGTATTGGGAATTAAAATTGCGGTTGGCTGGGCATCCTGGCTTGTTCCTTTTGTTCTGGCAATAATCGGTTTAATGGTTTTAAATTTTGAAAAAGTAAAATCAATGAACGGCGATTCAGAGCGAAAATATCCTTCTTTAGCCGCTCGTTCCGGAAGTTTGATTTTTTTGATTTTAATGATTGCTGGCTTATTCCATTTATCTTTTGTAAATAATCAAACTGCGTTAATTGAACATCAAGGCGGTGGTTATTTGGGTTATGCTTTGAGTTATGTTTTATCTAATACTTTTGGTTTATTGGCGAGTTGGGTTATTTTTTTAGGCGCGATTATCATTAGTTTAATTATTATTTTAATTGGCTTTTTTAATTTTAAAAAAGATGAAGAAGGGGAATCTGGAGATGAAGACGAAATAGAAGAAGTAAAATTGGAAGAGAGGGGACTTTTTAAAAATCTTTTTCAAAATAAAAAGGAAAAACTGGTTTTAAAGCCGGAAGCTCCGGAGAAAATTTTAGCTCAGCGTGAAACAGAGCCGGACCAAGAAATTAAAATAAAAAGAAAAAATATTTTTGCTAAAGAAAAGGATTTTGATAAGGATGGAGAAATGGCAGTTTCTTATAAAAAAATAAATAAAAAAATAGATTTGCCATTGGAATTATTAGCTTCAGAATCAACTGAACCGGATGCTGGAAATGTTGAGGAAAATAGATATATTATTAAGAAAACTTTGGAGAATTTTAATATTCCGGTAGAAATGGGAGAAATAAAAATTGGACCAACAGTCGCTCAGTATACCCTTAAACCGGCGCAAGGAGTAAAACTTTCTAAGATTACCAGCCTGCATAACGACTTATCATTGGCATTAGCTGCTCATCCGATTAGAATTGAAGCGCCAATTCCCGGTCAATCATTAGTCGGAATCGAAGTTCCTAATCAAAAAGTGGCAACGATTCGGTTAAGGAAGATTTTATCAGACCAGATTTTTATAAAAAGAAAATCTAATTTATCGGTTGCTTTAGGACGGGATGTCGCCGGCAATATCTGGTTGGCCGACATTGCCAGAATGCCTCATTGTTTGGTAGCCGGTTCAACCGGTTCAGGGAAAACCATATTTTTAAACGCGATTATTATCAGTTTGATTTATCAAAATTCGCCTGATGATTTAAAATTTATTTTAGTAGACCCCAAAAGAGTGGAATTAACCCTTTATAATGATTTGCCTCACTTATTAACGCCGGTTATTACTAATACTCAAAAAACAGTTAATGCTTTAAAATGGGCTGTTAATGAAATGGAACGTCGTTTTGATATAATGGCAGAAGCAAAAAAGCGCGACATTCAGTCATATAACGAATCACATCCAGATGATAAATTGCCCTTTATTGTTATTATTATTGATGAATTAGCGGATTTAATGTCTTCAGCGTCCCAAGATGTTGAAGTTTGTATTGTTCGTTTGGCTCAAATGGCCAGAGCGACTGGCATTCATCTAATTATGGCGACTCAAAGACCTTCAGTGGATGTAATTACTGGTTTAATTAAAGCTAATATTACGGCTAGAGTGGCATTTTCAGTTGCCTCTTTAATGGATTCAAGAACGATTCTTGATTTCTCCGGAGCGGAAAAGTTGTTGGGACGGGGAGATATGCTTTTTATGTCTTCAGAACTTTCTAAACCAAAAAGAATTCAAGCCGCTTTTGTTTCAGACCAAGAAGTAAAAAAGATTGTGGAATATTTAAGAAACGTGACTGAACCCAATTTTCAAGAAGATATTACTCGAGACCAAAAGATAAATAATTTGCCGGGAGAATTTAAAGAACAAAGCGATTTAAAAGAAGATGACCTTTTATCGGAAACTAGAGATTTAGTGATTAAAACGGGCAAAGCTTCCGCGTCTTTTTTACAACGTCGTCTTCGAGTTGGTTATGCTCGAGCCGCGCGGCTTTTAGATTTACTTGAAGAAGAAGGAACAATTGGTCCGGCGGAAGGAGCTAAGGCAAGAGAAGTTTATCGTTTACCGGAAGCGGAAAATGAAATCGCGGAATATAAAGAAGACCAAGAACAAGAAAATGGAGACGAAAATGAATATGATGAAGAAGAAAAAGAAAACAGTGACGATGATTAAATTATTTTTTAAAAAACTACGAATCCATATTTCTATTTGTTAAATATTTATGTCTTTTTCAAAAAAGGAAATAGTTTTCAACACTTTGGGCGGGCTTTTGAAGAAAGCGCGCCTTTCTAAAAACTTTAGTTTAAGCTTTGTTTCTCAAGAAATAAAAATAGAAGAAAAATATTTAAAATTATTGGAATTTGATGATTACTCTGAATTGCCAGGTTCAGTTTATTTTAAAAATTTTTTAAAAAAATATGCCGAATTTTTGGGATTAAATAGTGAAGAGATGCTAAATCAATGGGAAAAAGAAAACGAACTTTCCAAAAATAAAAATTATAGAAAAAATCGGTTTAAAAGTTTTGGCCATTTCAAAAAGGTTAACTTCAAATTGTTTTTTATATCATTTTTTGTCGTTTTAGTTTTTTCTTATTTGGGATTTGGAATTAAAAAAGTTCTTTTTCCTCCGAGAATTCAAATTATTTTTCCTCAAGAAGATTTTGTTGTTCAAAAATCTACTTTGATTATTAAAGGAAAGACAGAAGAAAAATCAGATGTTTTTATTAATGACCAACCCGTAGCAGTAACAATTAATGGAGATTTCGAACAGTCAATAGAATTATTGCCAGGGTTGAATATTATTAAGATTTCCGCCCAAAAAAAATATTCCAAAGAAACGAGCGTTTATCGTCAAGTGGTTTTGGAATAAATATAAATTTAAATTGACATGATTATTTAAAATAAGTATACTTTAAAAAGTTAATTACTAATTATTTTTATATGCCCAAAAAAGAAAATTTAAAAAAAAATAATTCATTAGAAGATAAAATTAAGGCAAATGAAGTAGATTCTCGGCATAAAGCCGCGGAAATGGCCATAGAACAAATTAAGGCTCGCTATGGCGAAGGAACAATTATGAAGTTGGGTGAGGCAAAAAAAATGGAAGTGGAAGCGATTTCCACCGGTTGTCTTTCTTTAGACCACGCTCTTGGAGTAGGTGGTATTCCTCGGGGTCGAGTTATTGAAATTTTTGGCCAAGAAATGAGTGGGAAAAGTACCTTAACACTTCATATTATCGCTGAAGCGCAAAAAAAAGGCGGAACAGCCGCTTTTATTGACGCAGAACACGCTTTAGACCCGGATTATGCCAGAAAGATCGGGGTTCAAATAAATGATTTATTGATTTCCCAGCCCGATAATGGAGAACAAGCTTTGGAAATAGTGGAGACTTTAGTTCGTTCCAATGGATTTGACGTGATTGTGGTTGATTCAGTAGCCGCTTTAACTCCAAGAAAAGAGATTGAAGGGGAAATGGGGGACCAACAAATTGGTTTACAAGCTCGTTTAATGAGTCAAGCTTTAAGAAAATTAACCGCTATTATTAGCAAAACCAAAACCGTAGTTATTTTTATCAATCAAATTAGAATGAAAATAGGAATTATGTTTGGCAATCCGGAAACCACTACCGGCGGTTTAGCTTTAAAATTTTATTCTTCGGTTAGAATAGAAGTAAGACGTTTAGCTCAAATTAAAAGAGGGGAAGAAGTTATTGGTAACAAAGTCAAAGCGAAAATTGTTAAAAATAAAGTCGCTGCTCCTTTTCGGGTATGCGAGTTTGAAATTATGTATAATGAAGGAATTTCTTGGACCGGAGATCTACTTAATTTGGGAGCAAAATACAATTTAGTTAAAAAAACAGGCAATACGGTTATTTATGATGACCAAAAATTGGGAATTGGATGGGAGAACGCAAAAACCGGTTTAAGAGAAAATAAACCTTTGGCTCAGAAATTAAAAAAGCAAATTTTAGAAATAATGAGAGAAGAAGAAAAAAAAGAAAAAGAAAGATAAAAAATAAAAAAACGCTCTCGGCCTAAGCCGAGAGCGTTTTTTTGATTCCTAACTATTTTTTTCTTTGCAAAAATATTCAGCGCAAAAGGCGTAAAAAATGCCGATAAATATGCCCAAAATTCCGGCAATGACTACATTCTGTTTTCTTTTAGGCGCGATTCTTATTTCAGGGGAGACAGCTTCTACTTCCACCTTAGTCGGTTTTGTTTCGTAAACCTTTTCATATTCTTTTTGTTGAATTGCTTGGTCAAAAGAAACTAATTGTTGTTCTAAACCCAATAATTGCGATTCTTTATTTTCTTTTTGATTTTTAGATGTGGCTAAGAGGTTAATATAGCTTTCCGCGATTCTTCCTTGCCCTTCTGTTTGAATATCAGCTCTTTTATTAATTTCTTGTTCATATTTTTGAATATCCTGGTTTAAACGGACAATATCTTGTTGAATTTTTTCAATGTCTTTTTTGGTTTTTTCTTTACTATTTTTTATCATTTCCATTTCAATGTTAAAAGTTTCTTCCGCTACAGAAAATAAATTTTGGTGGTATTCTAAGATAATTTTTGTAACGGCGTTAACCACAATAACCGCTTTTTCTGGTGTATTAGCCCGGCCCTTAATTTTTATGAATTTTGAATAGCCCGTGCCTTCGCCAGCCTTTTCTATATTAAACATATTAGTAATAGTCTCCGGAGCGATATTTTCCGCTAATTCAAGAGGTGTTTTTATTTCATCTTCTATTTTTTTTAGAAAACTAATTCTTTCAAAAACGGCTTTTAAATCTTCTAAGCTTTGTAATGGCGCTCTTTTAATTTGGCCGATTTCTATTAAATTGCCGGCTTGATAAGTAGGGGGAGTGAGAAAACTGATTACCCCGGCCGCGATTACCGCAACTAAAAAAATAGCCAAGATAGCCCATTTTCTTTTAATCAATACTTCAATATAGTCTCTTAAATCGATCTCTTCTTCATCTTGTTGAAAAACTTTTTTATGGTGTTCTGCTTTTTTTTCTTCAAGATCCGGTTTAGGTCGGTCTTGATTAAGATGAATGTTATAATTTTGATTGTTTTGTTCGTCCATATTTTTATATTTTTTTTAATATATCTAAATATTCTTCCGTTGATAAATCTAATAATTTTAAATTATTTAAGATAATAAATATTGGTAAAGATTTATCCCTCGGGATAATAATGGGTCTTTTTAATCCTTTTCTCCAATAAATTCGATGATCTCCTTTTTGTCTTTTAAGCTTACAGCCAATAAATATTAAAAATTTGTCAAATTTTTTCCAGTGAATAGGTGTTAATCCAGACATAAAATTAACAACTTAGCGGTACTTTAATATTTTTTAACTCTTGAGAAATAACGGTCGGGGGAGACCAGCTTTTTTTTATTCGTCTCCATCCGAGGTTTTTTAAAACAGAATTAATATCGCCGTTTTTAATAGTTTCTTCAAAAAATATTCCCACTATTTCTTCAAACCTTTTTTTAACCCTGTCATAGTTATCTGCGCTGGTAGATAAATCTAAGACAGGGGTATAAGCGATAAAGTTTTTACCTTCGCGAAAAATAGAAACGGGTAAATTGAATTCCATACCTATTTTTTTCATATATATTGTATATTAAAATTATATAATTTAATTATATTGTAAAATTTATTTCACGTCAATTTTTACAATTTGTTCTATATTTTTATTATATTATCAATTAATGCCTTTGTCAAACAGATTAATAATAAATTGATTTAAAAGTTTGGAAGCTCGGCTTCCAAACTTTTGCCTTCCCCAGCCCGCTTCCAGTCTATGATATAAAGCGTTTTTTAGCGTTTTTAAAATTAACGTTTAATGTCAATTTAAACAACTACTTATGAAATTCAACTAATCCTTCAAGTTTTTCAATAATTTGTTGCTTATTCATTTGCTCTAAGTTTTCCTTAAATTCTTTTAAAGTAGAAGCTAATTTTATTTCGTCTATTTGAGAAAGGGAAGCAATAAAGATTTTTTCACATTTAGTGGGAATTTCATTTTTAGTCAAAATTTCTTCAAAAAGTTTTTCGCCCGGTCTAACTCCAGTAAAAACAATAGGAATGTCCACATCGGGTTGGAATCCCGCTAATTTAATCATTTCCCTTGCTAAGTCAACGATTTTAATCGGTTGACCCATATCTAAAACAAAAACTTCCCCGCCTTGACCAATGGCCCCGGCTTGCATCACCAACAAGCAAGCTTCTGAAGTGACCATAAAATATCTTTTCATTTCAGGGTGGGTAACTTCCACTGGCCCGCCTCTTTTTATTTGTTCTTCAAAAACCGGCACTACACTTCCTTGACTACCTAAAACATTGCCAAATCTGACGGCGCAGAATTGAGTTATTAATTCCTCTGTTTTTTGCGCTTGATTATTAAGCGACAAACAAACCATTTCACACATTCTTTTGCTGGCGCCCATAATAGAGGTCGGATTAATCGCCTTATCTGTGGAAATCATCACAAATTTTTTAACTTTATTTTTTAAAGCCGCTTTTCCTAAATTTAAAGTTCCTAAAATATTATTTCTAATCGCTTCATCAGCATTGGTTTCCATCATCGGAACATGTTTGTAGGCGGCGGCGTGAAAAATAACTTCTGGTTTTTCCCTTTCCAAAAGTAGGTCAAACTTTTTTTCATGGCAAATATCAGCAATCACAAATAATTTTTGGGTTTCTGGAAAAAGTTTATTAAGTTCTCTCTCTAAATAAAACGTAGCAGTTTCTCGCTGGTCTAAAGCAATTAATTTTTTAGGATAAAATTTACAAATTTGCTGGCAAAGCTGGGAACCGATTGAGCCGGCCGCTCCAGTCACTAAAATAGTTTTTCCAGTAATATATTCTTGAATTGATTTGGTATCTATTTGCACCATTTCCCTTCCTAAAAGATCTTCAATAGATATGTCTCGTAAATGACTTAGGTTTATTTTTCCTGCCAAAAGCTCGTTTGTTCCGGGTAAAATTCTTATTTTTTGAATTCCTGATTCTCGCGCTAAAACAACAGTTTTTTTAATAATTTTTTTCGAAGCAGAGGGAAGAGCAATAATAATTTCCTGAATTTTTTCTTTTTTAACAATTTCTGGAATTTGGTCAATTTTCCCTAAAACTTTTACCCCATGGATGAGAATATTTTGTTTTGACAAGTCGTCGTCAATAAACCCAATTGGTTGATAAGGGGATTTAGTGGAAAGAATGTGGCGGACTAATTGTTCTCCCGCCTCTCCAGCGCCGACAATTAAAATTGGAGAAAGGTTTTGATTGTTATTTTTTCCATTTCTTTTCAAGCCATGTAAATAGATTCTTTTTGAAAAACGAATGCCGCCAGTAGTTAAAAGAGCGATAAAAGCGGAAATAAAGAGAATAGAGCGGGGAAAACCTTCAAAAATAGGCAAGTGGCGGAAAATGAAAAGAGCTGCGCCTATGCCCAAAAAACTGACGATAATAGCTCGAAAAACCTTTAAAAGCTCTCGCACACTGATATATGACCAAGAAACAGAATAAAGCCGCTCTAAAAGGAAAAAAAGGATAGTTAAAGGGACGGCCAAGGCAATAAAGCCTTTAATCATTAAAAAATATTGAGAGGGGATAATCCCGTCAAATCTTAAAAGAAATCCCAGCCAACAAGAAAGGGAAATTAAAATAACATCGCAGAGCAAAAAAAACAGCGTTCGAGTAAAATTAGTTTTTTTAAACAAATTCATATTTTTATTTGATATTCAATTTATTTCAAAATTTCAGGCAATTTTTGAAATATCTTAGTTATGGGGAAAATGTTTATATTTCCTTCCCGCATATATCTTTCTCCTCCATAAATAAAATATGCTTTTGCCATAGTAAGTGGAGGGGTTGAACCCCTACATACATAATGTCATTGTAAGGACGCCGACGTTACGTCGGAGGACGAAGCAATCCCCAGTCAAACCTCAAGGGCTAAATACACACCTCCATTTTACATATATTTTTGGAAGCGTTATTACCAAAATGCTTTATTTCTTTTTTTAAAATTTTAAACAGAAGAATCTATTTCCCCTAATATCTTTAAGGTTTCTATTACTGATTGATTGTCTGTGGGCAAATATTTTACTCGGTTTTTATACATATTTTTGAGAGCAGTAAAAAATTCATCTGCCCAAGAAGGCCCAAGCGAAATAATATCAGAGAAATCAATCTCCACTATGTCGGCGTTAGTATCAAGGATTGGACGAATTGCCGCAAATGCCTCTTTACCCGCAGGACGCGAAGTTAATACTTTGCCGAATTTTTTAAGTTCTATGCGCATAATAATTAATATGTTATCACACTTAGCGTACCGCGGATATATCTGTCTGCCAGGCTAACTTTTAAAATACCATTTAACTTGGCAATCTCTGCTACGGCAGTACCCGATTGCAAAGAAACACCTATTGAATTTTTAGTTGCAACATTATTGACAAATTTTAGGCCATTTCCTCTTTGTTCTGGAGAACGTCCGGAAAGACGCTCGATAAACGCTACGGACAAAGCCATTATATCATCCTTTAAATTTGGCCGTACCCGCAAAAGTGTCGTACGGATACCCACGCCTCGGTCAGCAAGAACAATAATGCGTTTGTTTATATCGTAAGCGAAAAAAACGCCGGGCACATCTGGCCAATTGCCGAAATTGTGATCAAATGAATTATTACCAATCTCACCTGTTATTGCGACAATTAAGGGAGTTAAAGTTTTTGTAGTTGGATTGCGGTCAAGGTCAAAAGCCATTCTATCAAGTCGTGCTTTGAAAATATCTTGTGTGTAGCAATAGTGATCTGATAACAACTCCGAAGCCGTTTGACTTTCGGCCCAAACTCGAGCGATGGCCTTAAGATCCAACACAAAACTCTCCAACTGCTCTTTGGAATAATAACGATGGCCGCCTGAGCTTCTGACCGCCTTAAGCTTTCCTTTTAAATCCCAGCGTCTCAAGGTGTCTATTGAAACCTCTAAAAATTTAGCCGCCTCACTTATAGTTAAAAGATTTTTATCTTCTTTTTCCATTGTATAGATATTTTATTAAATCTATGTAAATTTGTCAATATCTATGCAAAATAATTAAAATCTAGGCAATTCTTGTTTTTTTAAAAACATTCTTTTAGTTCTTTTTTAATTATTTATTTTTTTGTAAAATTATATTGTTTTTAATTGATTTTCAAGTATTTTTTTTATGTCTTTTGCTATTTTTTTTAAATACATTAGTTGTTTCTTCTTGAGACGATAATAATTTTATTTTTTTATTTGTTATTTTTGAAAAGTTAAATTATGAATAATTTTCATTTTTTTTAGACCCTTCAATGGAAACATATTTATTAAATTCTAATTTATCATTTTTATTAAAGTTTTCCAGATTTAGTCTTAATTCGTTTAAGTAAGTTTTATCTGTAATTAAATTTTTCTTTAAATATAAAAAATCAAAAAGAGTTTTTGCCTTGGTCGCTTTTGAAATCAAAAAATTATTTATTTTTTCTATTTTAAAGCCGGTAAAAAGGTTTTTTTAATTTTATGATAAATGAATTTGCCAAAACGGTTTGTTAAGATATTTGTTTTTTTTGCGCTTATAAGGGTGAAATTTTTTGGCATTTCGGTTAAAATTTCATTTTCAGATAAAATAT